>Ga0136559_1000244_pt1 | contig 18597 bp, 18 predicted proteins | sample AntRauMeHopE1496_FD_104633 | JGI IMG/M metagenome (GOLD analysis project Ga0136559, IMG submission 104633) | Saline lake microbial communities from Rauer Islands, Antarctica - Metagenome Hop E1 #496 | ecosystem: Environmental > Aquatic > Non-marine Saline and Alkaline > Saline | place... | reverse complement strand
CGCTGCTGGCGCACACGCCGAACATGGACCGGCTGATGGCGCAGGGCCCTGCCGCGACGCTGGTGACCTACGGCCCCGATGTTGGCCTGCCGCGCGGGCAGATGGGCAATTCGGAGGTGGGCCATACCAACATTGGCGCAGGCCGTGTCGTGGCGATGGATCTGGGCCAGATCGACCTCGCAATCCAGGAAGGCAGCTTTGGCAGTGCTCCGCCGATGCGCGATTTCATCGCAGCCTTGCAGCGCAGTGGCGGGACGGCACATCTGATGGGGCTGGTCTCAAACGGTGGGGTACACGGGCATATGGCGCATCTGGTCGCCGCCGCACAGGTGCTGGACGCGGCTGGCGTGCCGGTGGTGGTGCATGCGCTGACCGACGGGCGCGACGTGGCACCGCAATCCGCCCTGGCGGATCTGGATGCGCTGGACGCAGCCCTGCCTGCGGCAGCGCGCATCGTGACGCTGATCGGGCGCTATTACGCGATGGATCGGGACAACCGCTGGGCCCGCGTCGCCCTTGCCCATGACGCCATCGCACAGGGGCGCGGCGTCGCGGCGGATACGGCGCAGGCGGCGGTGCAGGCCTCTTACGCAATAGGCGTGACCGATGAATTCATCGTGCCCTGTGTGATCGGGGAGTATGCAGGCGCGCAGGACGGCGACGGGTTCTTCTGCCTCAACTTCCGCGCGGACCGCGCGCGTGAGATCATGGCAGCCCTTGCCGCGCCCGATTTTGACGGGTTTGCGCGGGGCGCCCGCACGGAGTGGGCCGTCGTCATGGGCATGGCCGAATATTCCTCGCAGCATGTGGCGTATATGACCGCGATGTACCCCAAGCCCGCGATCGTGAACACGCTGGGCGCTTGGGTCGCGGCGCAGGGCTTGCGGCAGTTCCGGCTGGCGGAGACGGAAAAATACCCCCACGTCACCTTCTTTCTGAACGGCGGCGCGGAGGAGCCGGAGCCGGGCGAGGACCGCGCGATGCCGCTCTCGCCCAACATCGCGACCTATGATCTGCAGCCCGAGATGTCCTCGGGCGAGGTGACGGAGCATCTCGTGCAGGCCATCGCCGCGCGCTATGATCTGATCGTGGTGAATTACGCCAACCCTGATATGGTCGGCCATACCGGCGATCTGGACGCCGCGATTGCCGCCTGTGAGGCAGTGGATGCGGGCCTTGGCCGCGCGATTGCGGCGCTGGAGCAGGTGGGGGGAGCGATGATTGTGACGGCAGATCACGGCAACTGCGAAATGATGATCGACCCCGAGACGGGCGGGCCGCATACGGCCCATACGCTGAACCCGGTGCCGGTGATCGTGACGGGCGGACCTGCGGGTGCGGGGCTGCGCAACGGGCGGCTGGCCGATCTGGCGCCAACGGTGCTGGCGCTGATGGGGCTGGCGCAGCCTGCGGAAATGACCGGGGAGAGCCTGCTCACATGATCCTGCGCGCCGTTCTTCTGGTCCTTGCCATCGCCGCGCCCGCCACGGCCCAGACGCAGGGCGCGGATGATGCCGCCACACAGGCGCGTGCCGCGGTGGTCTTGCTGGAGGAGGCGGCAGTCGCGTTGCAGGAGGCGGAGGGCGCGCGCGACCGGGTGGCGGCGCTGACTGAGACGATACAGGCCTTTGAGACAGGACTTGGTGCCATGCGCACCGGACTGCGGCAGGCGGCCATCCGGGAGGCGCAGCTGAGCGCGCTGCTGCAGGCACGCGATAATGAGGTGGGCCAGTTGCTGGCAGTTCTGCAGGGCATCGGAACCGACAACCCAACGGCCATGCTGCACCCCGACGGCCCGACCGGCACGGCCCGCGCGGGCTTGCTGCTGGCGGAGCTGACACCGGCGCTGAACCGGCGCGCCGACCAGCTGCGCCGCGATCTGGAGGATGTGCAGACCTTGCGAACGCTCCAGATTGACGCTGAAGCGCGCCTGCGTGACAGCCTCAGCGCCGTGCAGACCGCCCGTGCCGCACTCAATCAGGCGATGGCAGAGCGGACCGACCTGCCCCAGCGCTTTACCGAAGATCCGGTTTCCACCGCGATTCTGATCGCCTCGACCGAGTCACTGGAGGGGTTCGCATCTGGCCTGTCGCAGATCGTCACCGGCACGGATCCGTCCGTCGCGGTGCCTGAAGGCATCGAGGACAGCATCGGGGATCTGCCCCTGCCGGTCCAGAGTGTCGTTCTGCGCGGCATGAACGAGCCGGATGCCGCAGGGGTCCAGCGGCCGGGGATATTGCTGGCCACGCGTCCGCGTGCCATTGTCACATCGCCAACTGCCGCTACAATCAGATATCACGGACCGCTGCTGGACTTTGGCACGGTTATGATCCTCGAGCCGCAGGCGGATACCCTGTTCGTGCTGGCGGGCCTTGAGACGGTATATGGCGAAATCGGGCAGGTGATCGCTGCCGGCACGCCCGTGGGACTGATGGGGGGCTTTGAGGGGGACGTTGGGTTATCAACAGATGGTGATGGGTCTGGCGCTGCACGTTCCGAAACGCTCTATGTAGAAGTAAGACAGGACAATGTTCCGCAGGATCCGGAATCCTGGTTCAGGACCGACAAGGATGGATAGCATATGAAGAAGTTTTTGATGGCAGCGGCGGGCGGTACGATTGCCGGTGTGATCGCCACGACCCAGATCGCGGCACCGCTGCTGGCGCAGGAAGCGGCGAAAACGGAAAATGTCTACGAGCAGCTCGATCTGTTCGGGGATATATTCGAGCGGATCCGCGCGCAATATGTCGAGGAAGTGGACAGCGGCGCGCTGATCGAGGCGGCGATCAACGGCATGCTGACCTCGCTTGATCCGCATTCCAGCTATCTGTCGCCGTCCGATGCGGAAAAGATGCGTGAGCAGACACGTGGCGAATTTGGCGGCCTCGGCATCGAGGTCACGCAGGAGGACGGCTTTGTCAAAGTCGTCTCGCCGATTGACGGCACCCCGGCGGACGAGGCGGGCATCGAGGCGGGCGATTTCATCACCCATGTGGACGGCGAGAGCCTGCTGGGCCTTGTCCTTGACGAAGCGGTGGAGATGATGCGCGGGCCGGTAGGCTCCGAGATCATCATCACCATCGTGCGCGAAGGGGAGCCGGAGCCTTTCGACGTCGCCATCACCCGCGACACCATCGAGCTTACGGTGGTACGCTCGCGCCTTGAGGGCGACAGCGTGGTGCTGCGCCTGAGCACCTTCAACGATCAGACCTATCCAAAAATGGCCGAGCAGCTGGCCGAACAGGTGGAGGCCGCAGGCGGGATGGATGCGGTCAACGGCTTTGTGATCGATCTGCGCAACAACCCCGGTGGCCTGCTGACGCAGGCGATCATGGTGTCCGATGCCTTCCTCGATGAGGGCGAGATCGTGAGCACCCGGGGCCGCGAGGCCTCTGACGGCGACCGCTTCAACGCCAAGCTGGGCGATCTGGCGGAGGGCAAACCGATCGTCGTGCTGATCAACGGTGGCTCTGCCTCCGCCTCGGAGATCGTGGCGGGTGCGCTGCAGGATCATCGCCGCGCGATCGTGATCGGGACCAAGAGCTTTGGCAAAGGCTCCGTGCAGACGGTGATGCCGCTGCGCTCCGAAGGGGCGATGCGCCTGACCACGGCGCGCTATTACACGCCATCTGGCCGCTCCATCCAGAGCCTTGGCGTCTCGCCGGACATCATTGTGGCCCAGCCGCCCAGCCGCCCCGAAGCGGAGGAAGAAACGCCCCAGCGCAACGCCCGCTCCGAGGCGGATCTGCGCGGCAGTCTGAACAACGACAGCCTGAGCGAGGAAGAAATCAAGCTGATCGAAGCTGACCGTGAGAAGGCGGAAAAAGCCGCTGAACTGCGCGAGGAGGATTATCAGCTGGCCTATGCCATCGACATCCTCAAGGGCCTGTCGGCGCTCAGCCCGGGCGACTAGGATCGCCGAGGCCGCCTGCTTTTGGCAGGATGCTAGAGAAAAGGCCGCCCTGTCACCGGGGCGGTCTTTGTCGTTGGTGCTGCCGGTCAGACGTGGAGTCCTCAGGATGTCTCGACGCAATGTCGCCGGAACGCGCGCTTGAGCAGATCCAGCTCCGCGCGCAGCAGGTCCAGCTCTGCCCGCATGTCGTCGCCAAGTGCCTCGCCTGCCATCAGGGTGATCGCGCCCAATGTGGTGCCCGTTGCCGCATCCGCGATCAGCAGGGAGTGCAGGCCGTCTGCAATGGCCTCCGGCGGGATCCGGATGTGTACCGCGTGGCCTGCGGGCGGCGCCAGTGCGGTCACGCGGACCTCCGGCACGTCCCTGCCTTGATGGGTCACCGACAGCTGTGGCACCGCGTCTTGTGCCGCGCCGGTCAGCACCCCTTCCCACACGCCCTGGTGCAGTCTTGTCTTGGTCAGCACAAGGTTCGTCATCGGGTTCTCCGGTTGTCGTTTGAGGGCCGGCCGCTCATATCTGCGCGCGCGGGCGGCGGCAGAACGTCAGGTCGCGCAGCGCGATCTGGTTCATCTCCGGCTCTTCGAAAATCAGGTCGACCCACGCGCTTTCCACGCGCCGCTCGTTCAGATTAGAATAGGCCAGATCAAACTCGACGCTGGCCCGCTCTTGCGACAGGTCAAACTCCCGCACCAGCTGTTCGGTGTTTGGCCCGTTTCTGATGTTCAGGCGGGCAAGAACCTTCAGCGGCCTTTCAAGCGTCGCGATCATGTCCATCCGCAACAGATGGGACCGTTTCAGCCCATCAACCCCGTCTGCGGGCAGATCAATGACCAGTGACAGAAACGATCCGTCAAAGCGGAACACATCCATCATCAGCCCGTAAGGGGCGAGATCCGCCGCGTGCAGATTGCGCAGCTGGCGCAGGGTCACCTCGGACTCGGTGCAATCATGGAACAGTGTCACTTCGCGCCCCAGCATGGCGCGCGTCTGTGCCGCTGCGATGCCGGGCTTTGTCAGCGGGCCGCGCCAGACCTCGGGCCGCCATGCCCAATCGGCGTTATGCGGACGGGGAAAGCCTGTCGCACCTTCCAGCGGCAGGGCCAGCCGTTCATCGGCCACGTGAATCAACTGGTCCAGATGCGCCCTGAGCTGGCGCGCGCGCATCCGCTGGCGGCGCAGGCTGGCCAGATCGGCAGCCCGCGCCATCTGCGCAGTTCGCGCCCATTTTGTGAAGATCCGCGCATGAAGCATCGTCCCGAATATGGTGTCGCCCGGTCTGATCATCTGTCTGCCTTGCTGCTCCCTGCCTCATCTATGGCGTATGATCGTGTCTTTTACGTGAAGCCTTGCGGCCGATACGCCCAAGCCCGTTAAAAACCTGCCACGCCCGGCTCCCGCCGTGCAAGCGCGCTGGCCTGATCAGCCTGCCGCTGTCTGTGCGATGGTGCGTGAAATCATGTCCTCCAGAACCTCCGCGCCTTCTTCGGAGACTGCCCGCAGCCCCTCCGGCCCATAGAGCGCTGCACCGATGACAAAGCCGTCTACCTGCGCCAGCGCGCGCCAGTGAAGCGGGGCCAGATCGGGGGCGGGTGCCGTGCCGGTGGTTCTGAAGATGACGCTCGCCTCGCCGCGCCGGGTGTTCTGTGGCGCGCCCAGCCCGGCGGCAGCGGTCAGATCCTGCGCAGTCGGCAGGGGCGTTCCGGGTGTCCTGCGCGACAGGCTCACGGTCAGCACACCGGCAGGTGCCCCCATGCTGCCTGCCGCAACCCCCATCGTGTCGCACCGTGCCATCAGCGCAAAGCTCTGGCTCAGGCTCTCGGGGTCGATGCAATAGCCGGCGGGTGGCATCAGCGCGACATTGCCGTTCATCATGGCGGCCCGGACCAGCGGCGCGGGGGCGGCGTTCCCCTGCGGCGAGGTCAGACCCGCCAGCAGGGTGGTGCCCATATCCGCCGGATCGCAGGCGCCCAGTACTGTGACCAGGACGGGCACAAGACTGAGCGCTGCGAAGGGCCTAGAGGTCCATGTATTCATGCCGCTCTTTCTTGGCACCGGGATGGGTGACCGCCCCCATGTAGGTCGGGCCGACCAGCTGCGCGTATTTCCACAGCGCACCCGAGGCATAGAGGTTCTCGCGCGGGCCGGGCCATGCGGCCTTGCGGGCGGCCAGTTCCTCGTCTGTCAGATCGACGGAGATGGAGCCGGTGATCGCGTTGAGCGTGATCATATCGCCGTCCTTCAGCAGGCCGATGGGCCCGCCCATTGCCGCTTCCGGCCCGATATGGCCCACGCAAAAGCCCCGTGTCGCACCGGAGAACCGGCCATCGGTGATCAGCGCCACTTTCTTGCCCATGCCTTGCCCCGAGAGGGCGGCAGTGGTCGCCAGCATCTCGCGCATACCGGGCCCGCCGCGCGCGCCCTCGTTGCGGATCACGAAGACATCGCCTTCCTTGTAGGTGCGGTTCTGTACCGCTTCAAAGGCGTCCTGCTCACTCTCGAAGACCAGCGCGGGGCCGGTGAAGACGATGTCCTCGTCGCTCATGCCCGCGATCTTTACAATCGCCCCCTCGGGTGCGAGATTGCCCTTGAGGCCCACAACGCCGCCGGTCTTGCTGATCGGGTTGGCTACGGAATGGATGACGCGGCCATCCGCCTCGCGGGTGATCTTGTCCAGCTCCTCGCCCATGGAATAGCCGGTCACGGTCATGCAATCCTCATGAATGAGGCCCGCCTTGCGCAGCTCGCGCATGACGACAGGCACACCGCCCGCCTCATACATGTCCTTGGCCACATAGGCCCCGCCGGGCTTGAGATCGACGAAGTAAGGCGTGTCGCGGAAGATCTCGCAGACGTCCTCGAGGAAGAAATCAATGCCCGCCTCATGGGCCATGGCGGGCAGGTGCAGCCCTGCATTGGTGGAGCCGCCGGTGCAGGCGACGATCCGCGCCGCGTTCTCGAAGGCTTGGCGCGTGCAGATGTCGCGCGCGCGGATGTTCTTTTCAATCAGGTTCATGACAGCCTTGCCCGAGGCGATGGCATATTCATCGCGGCTCTCGTAGGGGGCAGGGGCGCCGGAGGAATTGGGCAGCGCAAGGCCGATCGCCTCGGCCACGCAGGCCATGGTATTGGCGGTGAACTGGCCACCGCAAGCTCCGGCGGAGGGGCAGGCGACCCGCTCCAGCACCTCAAGGGCGGCCTCCGACAGCGTCCCGCTCTGCCAGCTGCCCACGGCCTCGAACATGTCCTGGACGGTCAGATCGCGGTCGGCATAGGAAGCGGGGACATCGGCACCTTTCGGCGTGCGCCCCGGCAGGATGGAGCCGCCGTACATGAACACCGACGGCACATTGAGGCGGATCATCGCCATCATCATCCCCGGCAGCGATTTGTCGCAGCCCGCCAGCCCGACCAGCGCGTCATAGCAATGCCCGCGCATCGTCAGCTCCACCGTGTCGGCGATCGCATCGCGCGAGGCGAGGCTGCTGCGCATGCCCTCGTGGCCCATGGCGATGCCGTCGGTGACGGTGATGGTGGTGAATTCGCGCGGCGTGCCCTGCTCTGCGGCGACCCCGACCTTGACCGATTGCGCCTGACGGTTCAGCGCGATGTTGCAGGGCGCCGCCTCGTTCCAGCAGGTCGCGACACCGACCAGCGGCTGGTGGATCTGCTCCTCTGTCATGCCCATGGCGTAGTAATAGGACCGGTGCGGCGCGCGCGATGGCCCCTCGGTCACGTGACGGCTGGGCAGTCTGGATTTGTCGAAACGGGGGGTGGTGGTCATGTGCGAGGGCTCCCTGAAGCATTCTTTCACACCGGCATAATGGCGCAGGCCCGATGCTGCAAGCATTTGCAACACAGAGTGTTTTGTCCGCGCGATGCATGGCGGACCGGTTTGCCTCTGTCATCGGAGCGGACAAGGCGGTAGGGATGGCCGTGCCCCAAAGCCAGACCAGACCCATCCGGAACCCAAAGCTGATGCGCCTACTGCCCGATTATTCCGCCCACGCGCTGCACACAGTCGCTGCCGCACCGCGCGCGGAGCTGTGGCGCACGCTGCTGGGGATGGTGGCGATGGTGGCTGTCTACCTGGTGCTGATGATGTTTTACCGGCAGGCGATCTTTGGGCTGGGCCGCGTCAGCCCCGGCTTTGAGGAGGACCTGATGGACGGCGCCACGCCGCTGGCCATGTATGTCCTGCTGGGCAGCTTTGCCCTGATCACGGCGGCGGTCTTCCTCGTGGTGCGGGTGCTTCACAAGCGCGAGGCACTGAGCGTGATGGGCCCGGTGATCCTTGCAGTGCCGCAGTTTTTCCGGGTGATGGCACTCCTGCTGCTGGTGGGTGCTGTGGTGATGATCCTGCCGCCGTATGGCATCGGTGGTGCGCTGGTGCCCAACATGCCCATCGGCCTCTGGGCGCTGCTGCTGCCGCTCTCGTTGCTGGCCGTCTTCATCCAGATCAGCGCGGAGGAGATCTTCTTCCGGGGCTACCTGCAACAGCAGCTGGCCGCGCGCTTCCGCTCGCCGCTGGTGTGGATGGTGCTGCCTTCGGTGCTGTTCGCCTTTGGCCACTACCAGCCTGCGGAGGCGGGGGAGAACGCGGTGCTGATCCTGATCTGGGCGGGGTTGTTCGGCCTGCTGATGGCGGACCTGACCGCGCGGGCAGGCAGCATCGGGCCTGCCATCGCGGTGCATTTCATGAACAACGCGGTCGCCCTTCTGATCACCTCGCTGCCGGATAGTCTGGGCGGTCTGGCGCTGTTCCATACGCCCTTCGGGATGGAGGATACGGCGCAGCTGCGCGCGTGGCTGCCGGTTGATTTCATGATGATGATCGTGATGTGGCTTGCCGCACGGCTGGCCCTGCGGCGCTGATTGCATTTCCCGCGCGGCCCCCTTATTTGAGAAGCACCCAAGGATAACAAGGCGCCGCACATGAACTGGATCAACAATTACGTCCGCCCGCGGATCAATTCGATCTTTTCGCGCCGCGAGACGCCCGAGAACCTGTGGACCAAATGCGATGAATGCGGCACCATGCTGTTTCACCGCGAGGTCAGCGACAATCTCAACGTCTGCACCAGCTGCGGCCACCACATGCACATCTCCCCGCGCGAGCGGTTCACCGCGCTGTTTGATGGTGGCGTGTTCAACGAGGTGAAGGTGCCTGTGCCCACCGCCGATCCGCTGCTGTTCCGCGATCAGAAGAAATACCCCGAACGCCTGCGCGCCGCGCAAAAGGCCACCGAAGAGACGGAGGCGATGCTGGTCGCCACCGGCGAGATCGGGCGCACGCCGATTGTCGCCTGTGCGCAGGACTTCAGCTTCATGGCCGGGTCCATGGGGATGTATGTGGGCAATGCCATCATCGCCGCCGCCGAGGAGGCCGTGAAGCGCAAGCGCCCGCTGATCCTGTTTTCTGCCGCCGGGGGCGCGCGCATGCAGGAGGGCATCCTGAGCCTGATGCAGATGCCGCGCACCACGGTCGCCGTGCAGATGCTGCGCGAGGCGAACCTGCCCTATATCGTCGTGCTGACCCATCCGACCACCGGCGGCGTGACCGCCAGCTATGCGATGCTGGGCGATGTCCAGATTGCGGAGCCGAACGCGCTGATTTGCTTCGCAGGCCCCCGCGTGATCGAGCAGACGATCCGCGAAAAGCTGCCGGAGGGGTTCCAGCGCGCGGAATATCTGCTGGAGCACGGGATGCTGGACCGCGTGACCCCGCGCACCAAAATGCGCGATGAGCTGATCACCATCACCCGCATGCTGATGGGCCTGCCCCCCGCCGTGCGTGGCGATCTGCCCCCACCCACCGAGGTGCCTGCGGAGGTGCCCAAGGAAACCGCTGCCCCCGCCGCCACCAAGCCCGCCACATAACTGATCCCCCGCAAGAGTGATGCCCGATATGAGCGCCCAGACCTCTGATCTGATCCTCCAGCGGATGCTGGCCCTGCACCCGAAGATCATTGATCTGACGCTGGACCGGATGCTGCGGCTGCTCGACGCCTTGGGCAATCCGCAGAACAGCCTGCCGCCGGTGATCCACATCGCGGGCACCAATGGCAAAGGCTCGACGCAGGCGATGATCCGCGCGGGGCTGGAAGCGGCGGGCAAAACCGTGCACGCCTATACATCGCCGCATCTGGCGCGTTTCCATGAGCGGATCCGGCTGGCGGGGGAGTTGATCACGGAGCCGCATCTGACGGCGGTGCTGGACGAATGTTATGCCGCGAACGGCGGTGCCAACATCACCTATTTCGAGATCACGACCTGTGCTGCCCTGCTGGCCTTTTCGCGCACCCCTGCGGACTACACGCTGCTGGAAGTTGGCCTTGGCGGGCGGCTGGACGCGACCAATGTGATCGCGGATCCGGTGGCCACGGTGATCACCCCGGTCGATCTGGACCACCAGCAGTTTCTGGGCGACACCATCGCCCTGATCGCAGGCGAAAAGGCCGGCATCATCAAACGCCGCGTGCCCTGCATCGTCGGTCCGCAAAAGCCCGATGGGCTGGAAGTGATCGAGGCGGTGGCCGCCCGCAACTTCGCACCGCTGCACATCTACGGCCAGCAGTGGCACGCCACGCGTGAGGCGGGGCGGATGATCTATCAGGACGAGCAGGGCCTGCTGGACCTGCCCCTGCCCAATCTGCCGGGCCTGCATCAGGTGCAGAACGCGGGCGGAGCGATCGCGGTGCTGCGCGCGCTGGGCTTTGACGCTGCCGCCTGCGAGGGGGCGGTGACGGGCGCGCAATGGCCCGCGCGGATGCAGCGGCTGCGCCATGGGCCGCTGTTCGATATCGCAGGTCAGGCGGAGCTTTGGCTCGATGGCGGGCACAATCCGGCGGCGGGTGTGGCGCTGGCCACTGTGCTGTCGGAGCTGCCCAAGGTGCCGACCTATCTGATCTGCGGGATGCTCAATACCAAGGACATCGGCGGCTTTCTGCGCCCGTTGGCACCCTATGTGGCAGGGCTGCACGCGGTCTCCATTCCCGGCGAGACGGCGACATTGCCTGCCGCCACCACGGCGCAGGCCGCCCGCGATGTGGGCCTGCGGGCAAGTGAGGCTGAGGATGTGGAATCCGCCCTGCGCGCCATCGTGGGACAGGCCCCGCAGGCGCGGGTGCTGATTTGCGGCTCGCTGTATCTTGCTGGCAACATATTGCGCCACAACGGCTGAGCACCACCACATGGACACCTGTTTTCATTGACGACAGCGCATCGCGCATTTTATCGATCCTTTAATATCGGACAGCATAAGCTACGCTCAACCGGTTTATTCGTGGCCATCGAACCTGAGGATCGAGCATGTCGTCACCCCAATCTGCCAGCCAGTCTGCAAGACCGCACAGCACCCCGTTGCCCAGAAATCCGCTGCGCAGCCAATTGATCGTGAGCGCGGTGGCCCTGACAATCATCGGTCTGGGCAGCTGGAGCATGATCGAGGAGAAATCACCCTATCATCCGGATGGCGTCTCCGGTGAGGTGACACGCGCAGGCCCCTCGGCGCTGAGCAGCTTCATCGCCAGCGACTAAGCTTCACGCGCCCAATCATCGCTCTGCATCTCGCGCAGCCGCGAGGCGGTGCGCTCGAACTCGAAGGTCCCTTCACCCTCCAGATAGAGCATTTCCGGCTTTGCCGCAGCGGAACAGATCAGCCGCACCCGCGCCTCATAAAGCGCGTCAATCAGCGTGACGAACCGCTTGGCCTCGTTGAAATTGCTGCGCCCGAGCGTTGGAATATCGTCCAGCATCAGCACTTTGACTGCCTCCGCCAGGGCCAGATAATCAGCAGCACCCAGGGGCTGGCCGCAGAGCGCGTGAAACCCCGCGCGGCCCACCCCATTGCGAAACATCGGGATCACCACATCGCGCCCCTTGACGCGCAGGGTCAGCGGATCGCCCTTCTGGCCGCCTGCCAGATCCTGCCAGACGGCATTCATCTGCGCGCGGCTCCCGGCGTTGACGGGCGTGAAATATACAGGCGTTCCGGCCAGCCTGTCCTGCCGGTAATCCGTGGCGCTGGACAGCTCCTGCACCACCATCCGCTCCTTGATCAGGGCAATAAAGGGCAAAAACAGATCGCGGTTCAGCCCGTGTTTGTACAGATCGTCGGGCGCCCGGTTGGAGGTGGTGATGACGATCACCCCATCCGCGAACAGCGCCTGAAACAGGCGGCCCACGATCATCGCATCGGTGATGTCGGTGATCTGCATCTCGTCAAAGGCCAGCAGCCGGACAGAGGCTGCGACATCGGCGGCCACGGGTGCGATGGCATCGCTCACGCCGGTCTTGCGCACTTCGTGCAGGGCGGCGTGGATTTCCTGCATGAAGGCATGGAAATGCACCCGCCGCGCCGGAACATCGCCCAGCGAGGTGACGAACAGGTCCATCAGCATGGATTTGCCACGCCCCACACCGCCCCAGAGGTACAGACCTTTCGGCGGCTCGGGGGCCTTGCGGAACAGTGATTTTTTGACCGGGTTCAGCAGCGCGTTGCGGATCCGGTCGAACTCCGGCATCACGGCTTGCTGCGCGGGATCGGGTCGCAAGCGGCCCTCCGCGATCATCTGTTCATATTCTGCGCGCAGGCTGGTCATGGCTCTCTCCCTAGCGCGGCGCGGTGGCTTTGAAAAGCAGGTGGATGCACTCAGACGATTGACGCCACCGGCGCGCAGGCGCAGGTTGCGCGCAGCACGTCCGGAGCCTTTCATGCAGACATCCCCGCTTTTTTCGCCGGTCCTGATCGTAGGCTGCGTGATCATCATGGTCAGCTTTGCGATCCGGGCCTCCTTCGGCGTGTTCCAGATCCCTATTGCAGAGGAATACGGCTGGCTGCGGGCCGAATTCTCGCTGGCCATTGCGATTCAGAACCTGGCCTGGGGGATCGGCCAGCCGCTGTTCGGCGCGCTGGCGGAAAAGATCGGCGACCGCCGCGCGATCATCATCGGGGCGGTGATCTATGCGCTGGGGCTGGTGCTGTCGGCGGGATCGGACACGCCCATCGCACATCAGACCTACGCGTGGCTGGTGGGTTTTGGCGTGGCGGGCACGGGATTTGGGGTGATACTGGCGGTCGTCGCGCGGGCGGCGTCCGATGACAACCGCTCCATGGCGCTGGCGATCGTGACGGCGGCGGGCAGCGGCGGCCAGATCCTTGGTGCGCCGGTGGCGGAATATCTGCTGGGGATCATGAGCTGGCAGATGGTGTTCACCGTCTTTGCGGGGGCGATCCTGTCGGTGATGCTGGTGCTGCCCTTCATGCGCGCACCGGCACAGGCCAGCCGCACCCAGATCGAGGAAACGATGGGCGCCAATCTGCGCCGCGCCTTCAAGGACCCCAGCTATACGCTGATCTTTGTGGGCTTTTTCTCCTGCGGCTATCAGCTGGGCTTCATCACCGCGCATTTCCCCGCCTTCGTGACGGAGCTGTGCGGCCCGATCATGGCGGGCAGCCTGCTGCACAACATGGGCATCACCACGACCTCGGCGCTGGGGGCCGTGGCGATATCGCTGATTGGTCTGGCGAACATCGGCGGCACGCTGCTGGCAGGCTGGGCGGGCAAGCACTACCAGAAGAAATACCTGCTGGCGGGGATCTACACAGGCCGTACGGTCATCGCGGCGGTCTTCATCATGCTGCCCATCACACCGCTGAGCGTGATCCTGTTCTCTGTCGGCATGGGCGCGCTGTGGCTGGCGACAGTGCCGCTTACCTCCGGGCTGATCGCGCAGCTTTATGGGTTGCGGTACATGGGTACGCTCTATGGGATCATCTTTTTCAGCCACCAGCTGGGCAGTTTTGCGGGCATCTGGCTGGGCGGGCGGATGTATGATGCGTATGGCACCTATACCACCGTGTGGTGGATCGGGGTTGCTGTGGGTGCGTTCAGCGCGATTGTGCACCTGCCGATCCGGGAAAAACCTGACCGGCTGGCGGTAGCCTGAGACCGGCGGCAACCGCTTCTGGCCAGCTTACCTGCCCGCTTGCCACCGGGACAGGATGTAGCGGCTGGTCATCAGATCCAGATGCGCGCCGCCGCCATTCTTGCAGATCGTGATCTCCGCGTCGGAGCGGCGGGTGAAGGCATCCAGATCATAGTAATCGGCGATGATGTCATCGCGGGTGATGGCACCTGTCTCCAGCGGTATTCTAATTTCGCCAATATGGCCCAGAGTGGTGTCGAAACTGTCCACGAAGAGCCGTGCGCGCTGGAGCGCTTCATCGTCCACCTCGCGCATGTCGGGCCGGTAGGCGCCGATCAGATCAAGGTGCTGGCCCGGCTGCAGCCACGCACCCCTGATCAGCGGCTCTGTCGCCATGGTGGCGGTGGCGATGATCTCGGCGGCGCGCACCGCTGTCTCCAGATCCTCCGCGATGCGCACATCGGGCAGCACCTCCACCAGCGCCTGCGAGGACGCGCGCGTCCGGCTCCAGACCTCAAAGCGGGCAGCGGGAAAGGCGGCGCTATAGGCGGCATGCAGCGATTGCGCCACGGTCCCGGCCCCCACCAGCAGGATCCGGCGCGCATCCGGGCGCGCAAGGCGGCGGGCGGCCAGCAGGCTGTCACCGGCGGTCTTCCACTTGGTGACCAGATGGAAATCAATGATCGCCTCCGGCGTGCCATCCGCGTCGGAATAGAGCATCACGCCACCGTTCACATTCGGTTTGCCCTGCGCGGCATTGCCGGGAAAGATCGTGGCGGATTTCACCGCAATGCCCATCCCGTCGATCCATGCGGCCCGGCTCAGCAGCGTGTCGCGGCCCCGGTAGAGGAAGGTATCGCCAATCTCCGCCTTGGGGAGTGTGTGCCCCTCGGCCAATGCATCGGTAAGCTGGATCCAGTCCAGCAGCGCCTCGCCCGCCTCAAAGGGAATGAAGGGAATATCGGTCATTGTGCCTCCCCGGCGCTTAGTAGTCCTGCGGAAACCAGCCTGTCGGCCCAGCCTTGCGGCCCTTCGAACAGATGCGTCTGCCAGCCGCGTGCGGCAGCGGCGGTAATGTTGTCGATGCGGTCATCGGTAAAGAGCAGCTCCGGTCCGGACAGGCCCGATCGCTGCTCCAGCATGGTATAAATCTGCGGATCAGGCTTGATCACGCCCATATGGCCGGAGATGAAATCACGGTCGAACTGGGTCAGAAACGGGTAGTGCGGGGCGGCGAGGGCATAGGTCTGGGTCCCGAAGTTGGTCAGCGAGAACACCGGCACCCCCCGGTTTTGCAGCGCGCCCATCAGGCGCACGGAGTGGGGGATCGCCGGGGCTGCCATCTCGACCCAGCGGTCATGCCAGATCATGATCTCGGTGTGCCACTGCGGATATTCCTGCGCCGTCTGCAGCAGGATTTCGGTGAAATTCCCGCCGCTGTCGACGCGGTCGTTCATCCCGTGCAGATCAATCGCGGCGAACATCGCACGGCGTCGCACCTCTCCGATCTGTGCATCAAAGAACCGCTCGGGCTGCCATTCGATCAGCACATTGCCGATGTCGAAGATCACGGCTTTGGGTGTCATATCCGGCCTTTCTGACAGGGGGATGCTGTGGCTAGGCCAGCTTGCCCGCCGCCCTGATTTCACGCTCCAGCGCTTCCAGAAAGCGCGAGCGATCGGCCTTTGTAAAGCCCTTGCCCCCGCCCTGCCGGAAGGGATCTGCCGCGCGCAGGTCGGTCATCAGATCGCGGGTGGCCAGCACATTGCCGATGTTGGCTTGCGTCAGCGCCTCGCCGTTGTGCTTGATCACCCGCGCACCTGCGGCCACACATTTGGCGGCCAGCGGGATATCGCCCGTCACCACCACATCGCCGCGCCCGGCACGGTCCGCGATCCACATATCGGCAATATCAGGGCCATCGGGCACAATCACAGTCTCCACAAAAGGGTTTTGCGAGGGGCGCAGGCCGCCGTTGGAGACCACGAACATCATGATGCGGTGCCGTGTCGCCACCCGCTCCGCCTCCTCCTTCACCGGACAGGCATCCGCGTCGATATAGAGCGCTGTCATGCGGACCACAGCGCTTCGGCGTGGAAGTTCACGTGGTCCTCCATGAAGGTCGCGATAAAGAAATAACTGTGATCATAGCCGGGCTGCATGCGGAAAATGCCGTTCTGCCGCCGCTTGGCCATGACCGCACTCAGCGCTTCGGGCATCAGCAGATCGAGGAATTGATCGTCGGTGCCCTGATCAATCAGCACCGGCCCGTCGAACCCGCGCGTCTGCATCAGCAGGGTCGCGTCATGGGCGGCCCAAGTGCTCTCGTCCGCGCCCAGATAGGCGGTCAGCTGCTTGCGGCCCCAGTCACCGGCGGTGGGATGCGCGATGGGCGCAAAGGCGGAGACCGAAGCGAACCGCCCCGGCAGCGACATCGCCAGCGTCAGCGCCCCGTGCCCGCCCATGGAATGGCCCGTGATCGCCTGCCGCTCCATATCCAGCGGGAAATTTTCCGCCAGCAGCGCCGGCAGCTCCTCGGAGAGATAGCTCCACATCCGGAAATGTGGCGCCCAGGGTTCCTGCGTCGCATCGACGTAGAAGCCCGCGCCTTGCCCCAGATCATAGGCCTCATCATTGGCCACATCCGCGCCGCGCGGCGAGGTATCGGGGAACACCAGCGCGATGCCCTGCTCTGCCGCCCAGGCCTGCGCGCCTGCCTTGACCATCGCATTCTCGTGGGTGCAGGTCAGCCCCGCCAGAAACCAAAGCACCGGCACCGGGCCATCCCGCGCCTCGGCGGGCAGGAACAGGCCAAAGGTCATGTCGCAGGCGCAACTGACCGAGGGGTGCGTGATCACATGTTGCGTGCCGCCAAAGCTGGCATTGGATGAGAGGATTTCCATCGGCGCTCCTTTTCATGTCAACCTATCGCTACCGAGGCTGCGCGCGCGGGGCAAGCCTTAGCTGCCGCTCCGGTTCCGCTCAGGTTCCTGTGAGCCATGCAATCCAGAGACTGACGGTCACGATGCTGAGGGCGGTCGAGACAAGGATCGCCGCCGACACACGCTGCGGCGAGGTGCCGTAATGCTGGGCGAGGATATAGACATTGCCCGCCACCGGCAGGGCAGCGGCAGAGATCGCGACAGTGGCCTGATAGGGCTCCACCTTGAACAGCACAAAACAGGCAAAAGCCACGAAGAGCGGATGCACCACCAGCTTGCAAAAGCTCAGCCAGCCCGCAATGCTCAGCCGCTCCGCGGATTTGGAGGCCAGCGAGGCCCCGATGGCAAAGAGCGCACCGGGCGTGGCGGCAGCGCCCAGCAGCGCCAGAAATTCGTTCATCGGCACAGGGATCGGGATCTGCAGGCCGGACCAGAGCAGCCCCAGCGTGATCGCCACGATCATCGGGTTCTTGATCAGGCCCAGCCCGATGGTACGCAGAATCGACAGCGTCATCCGCCCGTCGCGCGATCCGGTGATCAGAATCACGATCAGCGAGGAAAACACGATCAGATCCACTGCCAGCACCAGCATCACCGGTCCGATCGCTTCCGGCCCCAGCAGCAGCACCAGCATCGGCACGCCCAGAAATCCGACATTGCCGATCACGGCGCATTGCGCCTCGATGGCCGTGGTTTCGATGTTCAGACCGCGCACATAGCACACGATGGTGACGAGGCCGTAGACGAACAGGGTGGCCCAAAGATAGGCAGCCACCAGCCTGCCATCCCAGACCTCCGCCAGCGACAGGTTGGCGGAGAAGTTGAACAGCATGGCCGACAGGGCGAAATAGAACACGAATTTGGTGAGATAGAGCGTGGCCTCGGCGGTAAAGAACCGCGTGCGCCCGGCCCAGTATCCCAGCGTGATCAGCGCGAAAAAGGGGAGTGTTTTGAGGAAGATCGCCAGCATGCTGACACAGATAGCCGTCAGGGAACGGCGATGCCAGCGGAAATGCGCCCGTTGGCAAGGGGCGCGATATGCCTGCGCAATCGCCCTTGGAACTGTGGGGCAGGCTTTATATGGTTACGGTTGACCACCGGGGGTATCGCCGCGCGGCATCCGGCAGCTGTGGCAGGGATTTTGAGGAGGGAGCGACCATGAGATATGTGATTTTCGCCGGGCTGTTGCTGGCCGGTTGCGGGGCCACCATGCCGCCCGCCGGATCGCCGCCTGTTGCCGCTGACACCTGCAATGCAGCGGCCCATCAGGGATTGATCGGCCGGGGCGCGGCCGCGTCTCTGGCTTTGCCAGAGCCCAAGCGCACCTATGGCCCCCGCGATCCCGTGACGATGGATTTCGTCGCGGAGCGCCTGAATGTGCAGCTGGACGGGACCGATACAATCATCGCTGTCACCTGCGGCTAAGCTGTGGCAGTGCTGGTTTCGACGATTTGGGGGTTGATTTGGCCGCGCCGCGCAGCAAGTCTGACCCTATGAGCATACCCACGATCCCGTTACAGGCCCCCCTCCCGTCACGCACCCCCGAACAGATCGCGTTCCACCGCACCGAGCTGTCGGTGATCCTGTCGCTCTATGGGCGCATGGTGGCGGCGGGGGAATGGCGCGACTATGGCATCTCGTGCCTGCGTGAGGTGGCGGTGTTCTCAATCTTCCGCCGCACCGCTGAAATGCCGCTCTACCGGATTGAAAAGCGGCCCCGCTTGCGGGCCAAGCAGGGCATGTATGCTGTTCTGGGCGCCAATGGTCAGACCCTCAAGCGCGGGCATGATCTGCCCGGCGTGCTGGGGGTGCTGG
>Ga0136559_1000243_pt1 | contig 18703 bp, 19 predicted proteins | sample AntRauMeHopE1496_FD_104633 | JGI IMG/M metagenome (GOLD analysis project Ga0136559, IMG submission 104633) | Saline lake microbial communities from Rauer Islands, Antarctica - Metagenome Hop E1 #496 | ecosystem: Environmental > Aquatic > Non-marine Saline and Alkaline > Saline | place... | reverse complement strand
TCTTCTTGTAATTGTTTTGGGGTATCGTCATTTTTAAAAGTTGTTGGAACGTATTTGATGTTTTGTTCTTTGGCTAATTTAAGGGCTAAATTCTCTTTTTCACCTCCCATCGATACTTGATTCTCAAGTGTTGCAAGGGCTTCCAAAACCAATTTAACAACATGGAAACGGTCTGTTACAAGGTAGCTTTTGGAAAACCATTCTTGAAGCTAGTTGTATATTGATAGCCATCTCAAGGGTTATTTCTTTTACTAACTTCCTCTTTTCTAGCGATATTTTGCAAATAACATCCACAATATGTGAGTCGCTTTTTTATGCATTAAAATCTTTGAATCCAAAATTTGCTTTGAGATATGAAAAATAGGTTAATTTATTGAATAGTGACTAGCTATCTGTTTTTTGTAATTCATCATAGATATTTATATTATAATCATCTAATTTTTGCGAGCAAATGGCTATAATTTTTTCATCAGTTTCGGCAAAATTCCGAGAGGTTTTTTGGTAATTAGATTTGCTTTTTAGTTCTTGAATTGTTAAAAAGTATGCACTTTCTTTACCAAGGTCTAATATTTTAAGCTTATTGTTTTTTAGATCAGTTACTACAACGTAATGTAAACCGTTTTTGTTTTGAACTGGCAATATAAAAGGAAATAATTCACTTAACGATTGTGTATTTCCTTTAATGTAATTGATTTCTAATAATTTATAATTAGCTACAAAGCCATGAATATTGAAAAAATCCTTAATATCTAAAAGGCTTGAGCCTTTCTCTTCTAAAGGAATATATCATTAATATTATCATTAGATAAGATAATATTGCCGAATTTTTTTTTAAATACTTTATAAATTTATTATTTCTTCCTAAATTTTAAATTCGTAGCTATAAGACTATAAATAAATCTATTTCTATAGATTTATTTATAGTCTTATAATAAAAATTATTTTCTTTATTTAAAATTTAATTATTTTTCAATAAACTTATAATTTGCTCTGCAAGTTCAGTACCAATTCTATCTTGCGCTTCATGAGTAGCAGCTCCAATATGTGGCGTTAAGGAAATTTTAGGATGCATTAATAACTTCATTTCTGGTGTAGGTTCGTTTTCAAAAACATCTAATCCTGCAAATAAAACTTTCCCCTCGTCCAACGCTTCTATAAGTGCAACTTCATCAATAATACCTCCACGTGCAGCATTTATAATGCCTACATCTGCTTTCATTATATTTAATTCGTCTTTACTTATAACGTAGCCATTTTGCGCAGGAATATGTAAAGTAATAAAATCTGAATGCTTTAAAAGATCTTCTAATGGCTCTGTAACTATGTCAACATTAATGAATTGTCCATTGTAAAAGTCAACTCTAATTACTGCTTCTCCAATATATTTATCAGAAGCAATAACTTTCATTCCTAGTCCAAGCGCTATTTTAGCAACAGCTTGTCCAATTCTACCAAAACCAATGATTCCTATTGTTTTTCCTCTAATTCAATTCCGCTTCCGTAAGCTTTCTTTAAGCCATTAAAGTTTGTATCTCCTTCAAGTGGCATTGTTCTGTTAGAATCATGTAAAAAACGAACACCAGAGAATAAATGCGCAAAAACTAATTCAGCAACTGATTCTGAAGAGGAAGCTGGAGTACTTATTACATGAATATTTTTGCTGCGCGCATAATCCACATCTATATTGTCCATTCCTACGCCGCCACGGCCAATGATTTTTAGACTTGGACAATTATCAATAATATCTTTTCTAACTTTAGTTGCACTTCTAACTAAAATAACATCAATTTTGTTTGTGTTAATATAGTTTTCAATTTGTTCTTGTGCCACTTTTGTTGTGATTACTTCAAAACCTCCTTTTTCTAAAGCTTTAATTCCGCTTTCAGAAATTCCATCGTTTGCTAATACTTTCATTTTCTTTTTTTTACTTCTTACTATTGATTAGTAACTAATTACTAAATTATATTTTCTAATTCTTGCATTACGTTTACCAATACTTGTACGCTTTCAATAGGCAGTGCGTTGTACATGGAAGCTCTATAACCACCTACAGATCTGTGTCCGTTTATACCCGAAATGCCCACAGCTTTCCACATTTTGTCAAATGTTTCTTTGTGGTCTTCATTTACTAATAAAAATGTTGCATTCATTATAGAACGATCTTCTTCATTAGCAGCACCTTTAAATAACGTATTTCTATCAATTTCGGTATATAGTAAGGCTGCTTTCGCTTCATTCTCCTTTTCAATTGCTACAATTCCTCCTTTAGATTTTAACCATTGCAGAGTTAGCAATGTAGTATAAATAGCAAATACAGGCGGCGTATTATACATACCTTCTTTTGCAATATGCTGTGCATAATTTAAAATATTTGGAATGTTTCGGTCTGTTTTGCCTAATAGTTCTTCTTTAACAACAATTAAAGAAGTTCCTGCAGGACCCATATTTTTTTGTGCTCCTGCATAGATTAAATCAAATTTTGAAAAATCTAAACTTCGTGAAAAAATATCAGAACTCATATCGCAAACAACAGGAATTGAAGTTGCGGGAAATGTTTTAATTTGTGTACCAAAAATAGTGTTGTTAGAGGTACAGTGAAAATAATTTGCATCGCTAGGAATACTGAAGTCTTTAGGGATAAAAGTATAGTTTGCATTTTTAGAAGAAGCAACTACAACTGTTTCACCAAATGCTTTAGCTTCATTAATAGCTCCATCTGACCATGTTCCAGTATCTAAATAAGCTGCTTTACCATTTTTGTGCATTAAGTTTTGAGGTACTCTCAAGAATTCTAAACTTGCTCCACCTTGTAAAAACAATGCTTGGTATCCTTTTCCTTCTAAGCCTAATAACTCCAAAGCTAAGGCTCGAGCTTCTTCCATAACAGCAACAAAATCTGCACTTCTATGCGAAATTTCTAAAATTGAAAGACCAGAGTTATTGAAATCTAAAACAGCTTGTGCTGCTTTTTGAAATACTTCTTTTGGTAAAATGCAAGGACCTGCACTATAGTTGTGTTTTTTCATTTTTATTATAAAAGTTTTTACAAGTCAAATTTCGTCAAAAAATACAAATTAATAGGTATTTAAATCGAAAAAAATTGGCTAAATAGTTTATGAAACTCTTTTTTTAGAGTTCTAATTTTAATTTTTGCTTGAGATTAAAGATTTATCAAAAAATCTAGGGTATCCACATTATCTGCATAATCCCATAGCATTGGTTTTTGTGTTTGTCCAAATGGAATGCTATTTTCAATTAAATTATTAGAAACTATACATTGAATTTGATTTGCATCCTTTTCTAAGCGAGTTTTTAGATCTTCAATATCCTCGTAAAATTCATAAAAGACACTTGAAATAGGGGAAGAGTAACTTGTGTCTTCTTTTAAAGTCAAAAATTCATTGTCTAATAATTTGTATAAACTCATTAAGAAAACGGCTTTATTGTAGTCGTAATTATTAGCATATCTTTCATAAAATATTACGTCTTTGTATGCATAAATTGCCTCAAAGAATATTTTGAATTCATATCCTTTGGGTACAAATAATTTAGATACATTTCTGCAGCCTAAACCAAAATATCTAAAAATATCTTCTCCAAGAGCAACTAAATCTTCGGTAGTTTCCTTACCATTTAAAACAGCAACTGAATTTCTGTTTTTTCTAATAATATTTGGTTTTTTCTTGAAATAATATTCAAAATAACGAGAAGTATTATTACTACCAGTTGCAATTATAGCATCAAAACCTTCTAATTTTCCCTCTGCAAAAGTTATTTTTTTTTCTAATCTATTATCAATGGAGATTAAATATTTTGTTAAAAATTTCAGTAAATGTTGGTCATTTGAAGAAGTTTTAACTAAAACATTATTTCCAGTAATCAAAACCGACATAAAATCATGAAAACCTACTAACGGAATATTTCCGGCTAATATGATGCCTATATTTTTATTAGACTCTTCAATAATACTATATTTAGAAAGCCATTGGTTTAAGTTTTCTTCGGTAAGTGCTTGTGTCCAAGAGTTAATAGAATGGTGTACTTGTTCTGGAGTAAACCAACCATTATGAGATTGAGACAATAAAATAAGTTCTGCAAATGCATCGAAATATATGTCATTGTTTTTTACATTAATTTTCTTTTGGCTAGTAGTTAATGAAAACTGACTTAAGAACTGGCCTAATTCAACAAAACAACTTTTAATTTCAATTTGTAACATTTGTAACTTGTTTTTGTGTAGATAACATTGTAATTTTGTACAAATATAGTAAGTGAAAAGGCATTAGCCAAAAGTTTAATAGATTAGGTTAAACATTCACTTAAACTTTTCTTTTTTTTTAATAATAAAACATAAAAAATGGCAATAATTATTACAGACGAATGTATCAATTGTGGTGCATGCGAGCCAGAATGTCCAAATACTGCAATCTATGAAGGTGCAGATGACTGGAGATATAAAGATGGTACAAAATTAAAAGGTAAAATTATATTACCAGATGGAACAGAAGTAGATTCAGATGCTGCTCAAACACCTATTTCAGATGACTTGTATTATATTGTTCCTGGAAAGTGTACAGAATGTAAAGGTTTTCATGACGAGCCTCAATGTGCGGCTGTATGTCCGGTAGATTGTTGTATACCAGATGATAACCATGTAGAAAGCGAAGAAACATTGTTAAATAGACAAGCTTTTTTACATAACGAATAATTTTCTTACAAGAATTTTTAAAAATAAGCCAAAATAAATTTTTTTATTTTGGCTTATTTTTTAAGTTTATGTTAGTACAAAAAATAGATTAATATTTTAAATCATTAATTTTGAGTTTATCCTTATACTTTTCCTATGGTAAAAAAAATATTTTTTTTAGTGTTTTTTATTTTTTTTCAAAGTTATGCACAAGAGACCGAAATTATTGTAACGCTTTTAGATAAAGAAACTAATGAAGTTATTGAAGATGCTAGTATTACAGTTTTAAGTACAAATCAAGGCCTTTTGAGTAATAAAGAGGGTGTTTTTATTTTAAAACTTAATAAGTCTTCTTTAATTGAAATTTCGCATACTTCTTATGATAAAATTACAATTAAATCTACCTCTTTAAAAGAAAAGAAAAATATTATTTATTTAGAAAGAGATACCAATAATTTGGAAGAAATTATTGTAACTCGAAAAGATCCACAGGATATATTGAAGCATATTGTAGAAAATTCTATGAAAATAATAAAAGTTCCAGCAAATTTAAAAGTGTACACCAGAGAGTTTTATAAAAAAGACAATCAATATACTTATTACAGTGATGGACTTTTAAATTTTCAAGTTTTAGGAGATTATAAAAATATTAAAACAGATATTTTAGTGGAGCAAAATAGATCTAAAGGTTTAATAGATGATTTCGACAAAAGTATTTTAGGTTATAACTTAAATAATCTTATGGAAAATTACTATAAATTCAAATATATAGGGCCTTTATTAGAAGATAAAGCCAAGAAAAAATATAGTTTTCAAATTAAAAGTTATAGAAATAATGAGGATTATTATTATGTAATTGTAAAACCATTGACAACTGTAACAGGTAAATTTTCTAACTTTTCCATTTTATACGACTCTAAAAGCAAATTAATTTTAGAAATTTCATCTATTTTACCGCTGGATAGAGTAGATACAGATAAAAATTTATTGGACTTTAATAAAGACAGAGTGTTTAAATCAGAATTTAAATCTACGTATCGGCAAGATGGAAATGATTATTATTTAGCAAGTTCTAGAGAAGAAATTGGATTTGTAACCAAGGGGAATAAAAAAGACGTGAATATTGAAATAAAAAACTATTTTATTACCACAAAATTTAGCGATAAAATTTTTGAATATAGTGATAAAGAAGTTTTTAAAGAAAAATCACTTATCAATAAAACAGATAGTGTTATTACCCCTTTTTGGGAAGTAGATTCCGGACTTTTTCTTACTAAAGCTGAAAATGAAATAATTGATGGGTTATTAAAATAATACTTTGCATCTTAGCACTTTGCAACTCTGCTACTTTTAAACTATATTTGCACACTTTTTATAATAGAATCACAATGAAAGCAGGAATTGTAGGATTACCAAATGTTGGAAAATCAACATTATTTAATTGTTTATCAAACGCTAAAGCACAGAGTGCAAATTTCCCATTTTGCACTATAGAACCTAATATTGGAGTGGTAAATGTACCAGATCCACGTATTAATCGATTAGAAGAATTGGTTAAGCCAGAAAAAGTTCAAATGGCAACGGTAGATATCGTAGATATTGCGGGTTTAGTAAAAGGAGCAAGTAAAGGAGAAGGTTTAGGAAATCAATTCTTAGGAAACATTAGAGAATGTAATGCTATAATACACGTATTACGTTGTTTTGATAACGATAATATCATTCACGTTGATGGAAATATTAATCCTATTCGCGATAAAGAAACTATTGATATTGAGTTGCAATTAAAAGATTTGGAAACAGTTGAAAAACGTTTAGAAAAAACAAATCGTGCAGCAAAAACAGGAAATAAAGAAGCACAAGTTGAAAAAGCTTTGTTAGATAGAATTAGAGAGACTTTATTACAAGCAAAATCTGCTCGTACAGTTGTTCCTCAAAATGCAGATGAAGAAGCTTTAATGGAAGAATTTCAATTAATTACTTTAAAGCCCGTTTTATACGTTTGTAATGTAGACGAAGAGTCTGCAGTTAAAGGAAACGCATATGTGGAGCAAGTTAGAGAATTAGTAAAAGACGAAAATGCCGAAGTAATTATTCTTTCAGTAGGAGCAGAAGCAGACATCACAGAATTAGAAAGCTATGAAGAGCGCCAAATATTCTTAGAAGACATGGGCTTAACAGAACCTGGTTCTGCAGTATTAATTCGTGCGGCATATAAATTATTAAACTTACAAACGTATTTTACAGCAGGTGTAAAAGAAGTAAGAGCATGGACTATTAATGTTGGTGACACTGCACCACAAGCGGCGGGAGTTATTCATACCGACTTTGAAAAAGGTTTTATTCGTGCGGAAGTTATCGGGTTTGATGACTATTCTCACTTTGGAACGGAAGCTAAAGTAAAAGAAGCAGGTAAGTTGAAAGTAGAAGGGAAAGAATACATTGTTAAAGATGGTGATGTAATGCACTTTAGATTTAACGTATAGTTTTATAAAATAGAACAAAAAAGAAACTAATAAAAAAACCTGTAAAGAAATTTACAGGTTTTTTGTATTTTGACTAGAGAAATAGACGGTTTTATTGTGTGTGTTTAATTAACACATATTATTCAATACTAGTTTTTCATTTAGAATTAAATCGTTGATAGCATCCCATAGCAAAACTCTTTTTTCCAAAGATTGCTTCGCTACCATAAGCGTTTCGTCCCATTTTTGTGCATCGTCTCCGCAAAGTTCTGTTACCATTTTAAGAGAAAGAGGTCCGTGTTCGTCTCCGTCTAATTCAATGTGTCTGTTTAAATAATAGCTTAGTTTGTTGTACGATTTATTTTCAATATCTGATTTTTTTAGAATTTCTATGAACATATCTGGAATAACGTCTTCTCTTCCAAATGTAAAAGCAGAAGCGACAAGATGTGGTTTGTTTGTTGCAATAATTGAAAATGAAAAGCGAACAAAATCAGCAACTCTTTCATCAATATTTACCTTGTTTAACGAATAATCAATTGAGTTTCCTAATTCTATAAGTTTTATAAATTTATTTATTTCATTAGTACTTGCACTTACTTGTCCCATTGCGTCCAAATACATTTCAAAATGACTCTGAGGTTTGCCTAATTCATTAAGGTCACTTTCTTCACCGTGAACAATTTCATTAATAAACCTTGCGAGAGCTGGATTCTTTGAAGGTGTCCAAGGTGTTTTAACAGTTGTTAGATTAATTTGTAGATTTTTTAAAAGTGACATAAAATCCCATACTGCAAATACATGATTTTCCATGAAAATTTTTACATCTTCCATAGTGTATAAATTTTCATAAAGCTTATGACTCTTTAATTGATTTCTTAGTCCAGAAATCTCATTTTCAATGTGTTGTATCCTATTCATCTTGTCTTTTTTTATAACAATTAACTCCTAAATAAATGCACTGGTACTTGTATTTGAATACAATGTAAATTTACAAAAAAAGGTAATATTTTTTTTAGTTTTTTTCTTAAAGTATTCTAAAAATTTGAAAAAAAAGCAAGTTGTTCTAAAATTGTGTTACATATCTAATTTTTTTTTAACCTCTTGAAAGTTTTATTTTTTTAGGAATTAAAATATTTTAATGTGTCCACAAAATAGATACTTAATGTTTTCCTCTAAATTGTTTTAAAAGTTTTCGGTTAAATTCGTCTTCTACTTTTTTAAGTTTAATAATTTTCTTTGCAGAAATAACAGTTTGTAAATCATTTATGAATTTTTTCTTAATCATATAAATTTCTTCGTTAATTGCTTCCATTTGATTAACTAAAGTAGTTGCTTCCTTATCGGTCATTTCATTTAAACCACCATCTTCAGTTTTATTTAGAATAGATTGCATTTTCTTGTGTCGTAAGGTATATTGTTTATCGTCGTGCATATTGTAAATAGGCCAAAACTTTTCAGCTTCGTCTGAAGTTAAGTTGAGCTCAACAGCTATATACGCTACTTTTAAGGCTTTTATTTTTTCTTTTTTATCCTTAAAATTTTGTGAAAAAGAAAAGAAGGAAATTAAAAGTAGGATAGGCATTAAAATTTTTATTTTCATAATTATTCGTTTAAATAGTAATCTAAATTTTGTGTATCTAATAAGTAAGATTCTACACTATTATTTTCGGATGTTGCAAGTGTGTTTTCAAGTTCTTTAATGTCGTTTTCGTTTAATTTATCAATTATGTCAAAAGAACTAAAGTTAGTTTGATTTATCAGATAGTTTTCAATAGTAGCATTTTCTAATGTTACTTTTTTAGAGAAATTAAAATAAGATGGAATTGCAATAGCCATTACAAAAACAGCAGCAATGCTAGAAATAAAAAGTTGCTTTTTAGGAAACAAATGGATAACCTTCTTTTCTTTTTGCACAACTAAATTGTCTAACATTTTATTTTCAAATGCTTCAAAATATCCTTCGGGAACTTTAAATCCAGGATTTATTTTTTCGTTATTTAAGTTAAAATATTTCATTTACAATTATTTAATGCCTTTTTAAAGTTATATGGTATCGTTTATTTTTCGATTTTTTTTCAAACAAACAATTATTAGTCACCATTTCTTATTTATTAGACTTTTTTTTATGTTAAAGGTTTAATTATTTTTTAAATATTCTTCAATTTTCTTGGTTGCAATATGGTAACTGGCTTTTAAAGCGCCTACAGAAGTATTTAATATTTCAGACATTGCTTTGTATTTTAATTCTTCAAAATATTTCATTCTGAATACTAATTGTTGTTTTTCTGGTAAAATTGCAATTGCTTTTTGTAGTTTCAATTCAATTGCACCTCCATCAAAATACACATCACTTTCTAAACTATTAATGGCTTTACTTTGAAGTTCTTCATTACTAATGCCACTTTTCTTTGCTTTTTGTTGCAAAAAAGATAATGCTTCATTAGTTGCAATTCTATATAGCCACGAATATAATTTACTGTCTCCTTTAAATTTATCGATATTCGAAAATACTTTTATAAATGTGTTTTGCAATACGTCATCTGTGTCATTATGGTTTAAAACAATATTTCGTATGTGGAAATATAGAGGCTTTTGATACAGTTGTAGCAGTTTTTTAAACGCATTATTTTGCGTTTTGGGGTTAATCAACTCTTTTATTAAAGCTTTTTCTTCTTGCAATTTACAATCTTTGGCTAATAAGACTAAAGATAGTTAAAAAGGTTTAATTTAACTTTAATAAATCTTTTCAAGACTGTATCTTTGATAAAAAAAACAATGGTACAAACAGTAATTTTTGACATGGATGGCGTAATTGTAGATACAGAACCTGTACACAAATATGCTTATTTTAAACATTTTGAAGAATTAAATATTGTTGTTACAGATGCATTTTACCATACTTTAACCGGAAATTCAACTCGTAATGTTTTTCAGAAAATAAAAGCAGAATTTAATTTAGCGGAAGAAGTGGAAGACTTAATCCAAAGAAAAAGAGCAATTTTAACGATGCTTTTGATACTAAAGAAGATTTATTTTTAATAGATGGAGTAGAGGATTTAATTAAAGATCTACATGCAAACCAATTTCAATTAATTTTAGCTTCTTCTGCGTCTAAAGTTACTATTGAAAGAGTGTTTAATCGATTTAACTTGAATTCGTATTTTACGCATAAAATATCTGGAGAAGACTTTCCAAAATCAAAACCACATCCTGCAATTTTTGAGTATGCTGCCAGTTTGTCTATAGCTCCAAAAGAAAATTGTATTGTTATTGAAGATAGTACAAATGGAATTGAAGCTTCGTTAGGTGCTAATATATTTTGTATTGGCTATGATAGTTTTAACTCAAAATTCCAAGATTTATCAAAAGCAAATGCTATTGTTCGCCAGTTTAAGGAATTGAATGCTGAAGTTGTAAAGAATTTGAAATAAACATTTTACTCTTAATAACATAGGCAAACCTACTTATGTTATTAAGTACAATTTTATTTACAAAAGAGCTTCCTTATATGTTTTTAGACAAAGTTCTCTTGCTACTTTGTGTTCTACTATTGGATTTGGGTAATGTAGTGTTTCTAATTCTGGCACCCATTTTTTGATATATTTTAACTCTTTGTCAAACTTTTTTACTTGTTCTGTTGGGTTAAAAATTCTAAAATAAGGCGCTGCATCCACTCCAGAGCCAGCAGCCCATTGCCAATTTCCAACATTACTGGATTGTTCATAATCTAGTAATTTTTGAGCAAAATAAGTTTCACCCCATTTCCAATCTATTAGTAAATGTTTGCATAAAAAACTTGCAACAACCATTCTTACACGATTATGCATTTGTCCTGTTTTATTTAATTCACGCATTCCAGCATCTACTATTGGATAACCTGTATTTCCTTGACACCATTTTTGAAAAAGAACTTCCTCATTTTTCCATTGAATAGTATCATATTTGGGTCTAAAACTAGAATTTACAGTATGCGGGAAATGCCATAAAATTTGCATAAAAAATTCTCTCCAGATTAATTCTTTCAAAAAAGTTTCGTTTTCAAAATTAGCCGCATGGTTAACTATTTTGCGAATTGAAACTGCTCCAAAACGTAAATGTGCTCCTAACATAGAAGTTCCATTTAAAGAGGGATAGTTTCTAGTTTCTTCATAATTTGAAATTACTTTATCGCTAATATTAAATGGAGTTACTTTAATTGAGGAAACTTCAAAACCGATGTCCTTTAAAGTTAAAAAAGGGTAGTTATGTTTGGTTACTTTTTCTAATTTTTCTTCTGAATTATAAGGAACTAATTTTAACTTAGAAAAAGCTTCTTTCCATTTTTTAGAGAAAGGAGTATATACCACATATGGAGTTCCATCGTCTTTTACTACTTCACTTTTTTCAAAAATTACTTGGTCTTTACTAGTTTTAAATGTAACGTTATTTTCTTTAAATAATTGATTCATTTCCTTATCCCGTTTTCTAGCATAAGGTTCATAATCGTGGTTGGTATAAACTGTATCAATACTGTTTTCTTGAATTAACTTCTCAAAAATCATTTTTGGTTCGCCATGAAAAACAGCTAATGATTTTCCATTATCTTGCAGTTTAGCCTGAATTTTAAATAATAATTCATGGATGAAAGTTATTCTTGCATCGTCTTTTTGTAATTCAGAAAGAATTTTATCATCAAAAATAAAAACAGGGAGCACTTCTTGAATAGCATTCAAAGCATGAAATAATCCAATATTATCCTCTAAACGTAAATCTCTTCTAAACCAAAATATATTCATAACAATATCAATTACAAAAAATGATTTAAAAGTTAAAGTGTTTAAAAGTTTTTAATCTTTTAAACACTTTAACTTTTAACCTAAAAAATACTATCCATTAACTAATAAAGTAGACATTCCACCATCTACGTGTAAAATTTGCCCACTCATCCAACTGCTTTTATCGCTCAATAAAAAGGTTGCCATTTCTGCAATATCTTCTGGTTGACCAAATCTTTTTAATGGGTGTCTTTCAGAAGATTTTTCTTTTTTAACATCATTATTTAAGAACTTATCGGCCAAGGGTGTATCTGTTAAAGATGGAGCAATTACATTAACTCTAATTTTTGGAGCATATTCAGCAGCTAATGCTTTGGCAAAACCTTCAATTGCACCTTTTGAGGCAGCTACACTTGTGTGAAAAGGAATTCCCATACTTGCAGCAACACTACTAAACAAAACAATACTCGATTGGGTTGAAGCCGTTAAATTAGGTAAAACAGCTTGAATAACTTTTACTAAACCAATAAAATTTATTTGTAAATCATTTTCAAAAGCTTCTATTTTTAACCCTCTAAATGGTCTTAAATTAATACTTCCAGGTAAATAGACTAAACCATCTATTGCTTCAGGCAATTTTGAAGTATCCAAAGTATCTGCAGAAGCATCAAATGGAATATAAGTTACATTTAAGTCTGCTAATTCTTCATTTGTTCTACAGGCTACAAATACGTTATTATTGTTTTGAAGTTCTTTAGCAATGGCTAAACCAATTCCGTAAGAACCTCCTATTAATAGTATATTTTTCATAAGATAAAGATTTTAATTTTATTTAAATTCACCGAACAATTCGATTAATTTTTTTCTTCTGTGTTTAAAAATTTCATTCAATTTAGGTTGTACAATAAAAGGCTGCACCATTTGCCCTAAAATTCCCATAGGAACTTTATAATCAATAATATCTTCCATTTCTACACCGCCTGGAATTTCTTTAATGAAATGTTTATGGTGCCAAAGTGCATAAGGTCCAAAACGTTGTTCGTCTACAAAAAATTTTCTGTCCACGACATGTGTAATTTCTGTCACCCATTTTGTTTTAATTCCTAAAACAGGTGTTACAATATATTGGATTAATTGTCCAGGATACATTGGTCTATCTGCACCAGAAAGAATTTCGAAACCCATGTAATCTGGGGTAATGGTTTTCAAATTTCTAGGATTTGACAAAAATTCCCATGCTTCATCCAAAGTTATCGGTAAATTTTGCTTTACATGTAAAGTATATATTTTCATTAATTTTTTTTACAAAGTTACTATTTTGTTTAGCAACGACATTATTATATTAAACAAAATATTTGATTTAAGTTATTTTTAACATTTTTAAATATTACAATTTCTATTTTTGAGCAAATAAATTAAAAAAATTATAAAAAATGAAAAAAGTAATAGTTTTCTTATTAGTAATTACAGGATTAAGTGGTAGTGCCCAAGTTAAAATTCCGCAATCTAGCCCGTATTCAAAAGTAGAGCAAGTTGTTGGTTTAACAAATATTTTAATTGAATATTATAGACCAAGTGCAAAAGGAAGAACTGTTTATGGAGATTTAGTGCCTTATGGGAAATATTGGAGAACAGGAGCAAATGAGAATACAACTATAACTTTTAGTGAAGATGTTAATTTTGGAACTAGTATTCTTGCTAAAGGAAAATATGCTCTTTTTACTACTCCAAAAGCAGATAGTTGGGATGTTATTTTCTATTCAGAAACAAATAATTGGGGTTTACCAAGAGAATGGGACGAAGCTAAAGTAGCTCTAAAATTAAATGTAAAACCAGAGACTTTAAATAAATCGGTTGAATCTTTTACTATTGCATTAAACAATTTAACTAATGATTCTGGTAATTTAGAAATTTCATGGGAACGCACACTAGTGTCTGTACCTTTTACTGTTCCTACAAAAGAAATTGCAATGAGCAGTATTGAAAAAGCATTAGCAGGGCCAACTGTTGAGGATTATTTTTCGGCTGCTAAATATTATTATGACTCGGATAAAGAAATGAATAAAGCTTTAGTTTGGGTTAATAACGCTATTTCAAAAATACCAACAGATAAAGATGTTCCATTTTGGTATTTGAGATTAAAATCTTTGATTCAAGCAAAAAGTGGAGATAAAAAAGGTGCAATTTCTACAGCGAAAGTTTCATTAGAAGCTTCTACAAAAGCGGGTAATAAAGATTATCAAAAAATGAATAAAGATAGTATTGCAGAATGGTCAAAATCATAATTAGATAAAATTTCCAATATACATTTTAAAGCCTTTCAATTATGAAAGGCTTTTTTTGTTGTTTATTTTTAAATAACGTTCTATACTTAAAGATAATATAATAGTTAGGATTGCTCCAATAAAATTTAACCAAAGAAAACTAACTACATCTATATAGAAAATATAAAAAATAGTAAGTTGACTAATACTAGCAGCAATAAATATTGCTTTTCCTTTTACATATTGAATATAAAATCCAACAAGGAAAATACCTAAAACAGTTCCATAAAACACAGAACCAATAATGTTTACCAGTTGAATTAAATTCTCAAAAAGAGAACTAATACATGCAAAACCTATTGCAACTAAACCCCAAAACAATGTGAAATATTGCGTAGCATAAACATAATGCTTATCTGACTTACCGTCTTTATTTCTTTTATAAATATCTATAGTTGAAGTTGCTGCTAATGAATTTAAACCAGAAGCACTTGAGGACATAGCCGCGCTAAAGATAACAGCTAATAATAAGCCTAAAATACCTTTTGGTAAATAATTTAAAATAAAATATAAAAACACATAATCTTTATCGTTAGTTTCGGCTTTTGAGTCTGATTTTGCGATCAAAGTTTTAGCTTGTTCACGCAATTCTTTTTCTTGCGTTGTTAAGGTTTGCATTTTCTTTTTTAAAGCAATATTTTCTTCATTATTTATTTGTTCGATATAAAGTTGATTGACAACTTTTTTTTCTTTATTAATAAAGGCTAATTTATTTTCCAATATTTTATAATCTTCTTTGTATTTAGAATTTTCAATATTGGATACGTTTGTTGGGTTAAAATGTAAAGGAGCGCTATTAAATTGAAAAAAAACAAATACTAAAACTCCAGTCAAAAGAATAAAAAACTGCATTGGCACTTTTAGAATTCCATTCATGATTAATCCCATTTGGCTTTCCTTTATAGATTTTCCTGAAAGATAACGACCTACTTGAGATTGATCTGTTCCAAAATAAGAAAGCATTAAGAAAAAACCACCTGTAATTCCACTCCAAAAAGTGTATCGCGTTTCTGGATTATAAGAGAAATCTAGAATATCCATTTTACCGTTTGCACCAGCAATCTTTAAAACATTTCCAAAATCTAATTGTTCTGGTAATTGATATAAGATAATTACAAACGTTATTACCATTCCACTAAAAATGACAAACATTTGCTGTTTTTGGGTTACGTTTACGGCTTTTGTTCCACCAGTTACGGTGTAAACTATAACTAAAAGGCCAATAATTATATTCAACAAAAATAAATTCCAACCTAATAACGCCGAAAGAATAATCGCTGGAGCATAAATTGTGATTCCAGTTCCTAAACCTCTTTGAATTAAGAATAAAATTGCAGCTAAGGTTCTGGTTTTTACATCAAAACGTTGCTCTAAATATTCGTAAGCTGTATAAACTTTTAACTTATGGTAAATAGGAATAAAAGTATAAGCAATAACAACCATAGCTAATGGTAAACCAAAATAGAATTGTACAAATCCCATTCCATCATGATATGCTTGCCCTGGTGTGGAAAGAAAAGTAATTGCACTTGCTTGCGTTGCCATAACCGAAATTCCAACCGTAAACCAAGGTGTTTCGTTATTTCCTAAAATATAATCTTTAACGTTTGCGCTTCCTTTTGTTTTTAAGGCTCCATAAATAACAATAAAAAGCAATGTAAACGATAGTACTAACCAATCTAAATTTGCCATATTAAGAGTATATTTTCATTAATATATAAAACACTAATATGTAAAGAGCATTGAGTACTAAAACTAAACTATAGCTCTTTTTCCATTTATTTTTTTCTTTTTCCATTTTTTTAAAATTTCAATATAGCTAAATTTTAAAGTAACTAAAGCAATGTAATCTAAAATTCAAAACTACTCCAAAGCTATCAAATTTGCTAATAAACGATATGCGCCACTAACACCTTCTGGTAATTCTCTAAAGAAGCTTAACCCTGTGTAAATGTAATTTCCTTTACCGAATTTTGCTATTAATAAAGCTCCTTTTTTTGGTGTTTCTCCTTCGTCATTTGCTTGTAAAATGGGTATAAATTCACTAGCATATTCATCAGGATAGTACAAACCTTGTTCTTGTACCCAACCTTCAAAATCTTTAGCAGTAATTTTATTTGGTGTATTTAAAACTGGATGATTTGGTGCTAAAAAAGTTATTTTCGCATTTTCATTGGTAACACGATCTCTGGAAATTTTTAAATCAAAAGGCGCAATTTCTTTGGTAACTAATCTTCCATTAGTATTGTATTGAACTATTAAATTTCCACCATTTTTGACATATTCAAAAAGAGTTTTGTTTTTAAAAGCCAATTCATCCACAACGTTGAAAGCACGAATTCCAAGAATAATTGCATCATAATTTTGAAGTTTTTCTAAGGAAATTTCGGTTGGATTTATGGTTGTTACTAAGAAGCCTAAATTTTCTAAATTTGAATCTACTTCATCTCCAGCACCTTTTATATAACCTATATTTTTTCCTTTAGTTTGAATGTCTAATTTAACTAACTTAGAAGTAGAAGTTTTTAAAATAGTTTGTTTAGGAATATGCGGATAATTAATTTCAATAAGTTCTTGATTTAATTTTTTTTCGTTCATAGAAATAACTGCTTCTAAGGTTGCAATTGCTTCTTCATTAGGAGGAAAAACTTTAAAAGTTACTATTCTTTCGTCTTTTTTTTGTGGAATTTGAAAAGCAATTTCGGTTGGTTCAACTTTCCAATTTTTATCCACTTTTAAAGCAATTGTCCCTTTTGTGTTTTCGGTTTGTGAAATTATTTTAACCTGAATTTCTTTTGGTTGATTATCCTTGAAAATTGAAACTTTACTTACAATTGAAGTTGTAACTTCTGGTAAAACAGTAAAAGGAATATATGTTTCTCCAAATTCAGGATCATTTTTTTTGTACACTACATTTTTAACAAATTCGATAATTGTTCCTTCTATATTTATTGAAAATGTTATTGGAAATTGTAAGGTTTGTTCTGGTAAAATTCTAATTGCTTTGTTAGAAATGGAATACATTCCAACAGTAGGCGTTTCTTTCAACCAAAATAAATTAGAATAATCAAAAGCATCTGGAATTGTATTGTTATCTAATTTTAAACTAATTTTAGAATTGTTTTTTAAAGCTACATTTTTTTCATATGCAATTTTATTTCCGTAGGTAACTGAATTTAAAATAATGTTAGCATCGCTTCGATTTATAGCTTCAATATTTAAAGAATATGTATCTGATTTAGTAACTTTTTCAACCGGACTAATAGCTTCTAAATATAAACCAGAACAAGCTTGAATTAAATTTGAAAGTTCATTTAATTTTATTTTTTTCCAATGGGATTCTTCTAAATTTTGCAGTAATTTATAAGCTTCCACTAATTGTGAAATATGTTTTTCTGGATTTTTAAAATTAAAATTTTCTTCTACTTTATTTAATATTTTACCAATAGCTTCTCCGCCTTCTAAACGATTCCAAGAAGTATCTATTCCTTCAAAAATATTCTTAGATGTAGGTAAATCACCTTTTAAAAGTTCTAAATATTCCATTTCATCACCACGAGAGCCTGTTGAACCAAATCCTTGGCAGCGATGTTGACTTCTGCTTAATGCTGCAATTTCAAAATTACTTTTTCCTAAAATAGGGAAGAAGACATTTGCATTAATGGCCACTAAATTTGTTTTATCTGCTTTATCAAATTCTTCTTGACTTCCATAAAACCACCAGGAAGTATTGAAAAACATACGCTTTGGTTTATTTTTAGTTAAGTCATAAGCTTCTAAACTTAACATTGCACTTGCTGTATGATGTCCGTGAGTTGTTCCTGGTGAACGATGATCAAAACGATTAATTATAATATCTGGTTGAAAGGTTTCAATAGTTTGAATAACATCTTCTAAAACTTCTTGTTTGTTCCAAATGGTAAACGTTTCAGTAGGTACTTTTGAATATCCAAAATCATTTGCACGAGTAAAAAATTGTTGTCCACCATCAATTCTTCGAGCAGCTAAAAGTTCTTGTGTTCTAATTGCGCCTAATTGTTCTCTTAGTTGTGGTCCAATTAAATTTTGTCCGCCATCGCCACGAGTTAAAGATAAATAAGCAGTTTGCGCATGGTAATGATTAGAAAAATAAGATATTAAACGTGTGTTTTCGTCATCTGGATGAGCAGCTAAATACAAAATGGAACCAAGAAAGTTAAGTTTTTTAACTTGTTGATAAATTTCACCTGTTGATGGTTTTTTGGGTTGTTGGGCATTCAAAAAGAGGAATGAAAATAAAAATAATAAGACAAATTTGAATTTTGATGGAAGCATTTCAATTATTTATTAGCAATAGGTTCAAAAATAGTAATTATTAATGGGTAGCGAAGTGTTTTCTAAAATTTTGGAATTTCTTTAACAAAAGATTAAGAGCTAACTAAAACTATAGATTGATTTTTTTAGTGCACAATAGGTTAGAAAGTACAATAATAT
>Ga0136559_1000239_pt1 | contig 18798 bp, 16 predicted proteins | sample AntRauMeHopE1496_FD_104633 | JGI IMG/M metagenome (GOLD analysis project Ga0136559, IMG submission 104633) | Saline lake microbial communities from Rauer Islands, Antarctica - Metagenome Hop E1 #496 | ecosystem: Environmental > Aquatic > Non-marine Saline and Alkaline > Saline | place... | reverse complement strand
GGAGTTTGCTTAGCGTCTAAATGGATTTCTACACCAGCCTGAATTCAGTCTGGTCCAATTGAACGTTGAATCTGACAATTACTTTTAATTCATTGAATACTTTCAAAATCGTTTCTCTGACTACATTATTGGCACTTCGTTTCAATTTTGATAGTTGAGACTTTTGGACTGAGCAATGATTTGCTCCATGCCCAGCATACAGAATTTGGTTCTACCACGAATTTAATGGAAATAGAACATTAAAATAATAGGTATTTTCTTGAAAAATTATTCAAAGAGATGCCTATCAAGTGTATAGCTCATTCCTGAAAACTTCCTATTACTGGTTTTGGCTAATATTAGCTACATCTACCACTAATGTTAGGGTAGAACCCAGAATTTTATTGTTTTTGGCAAAGACTCATGAAAACATGAAAGGACTTATAGTAATTTAAACTTTGCTATGGTGATAATTCAATGTATTTGTTCGGTTCAAATTTTCGGTGTTCATTTCTTTGCACATAGCCCATTTGATTGGTAATAAGTTTTGTTTTACCCATGCTAAATTCGGGAGTGTTGCTGTGGTGATGTCCATAAGCCCAATAGTTGATGTTGGAGAATTCAATCCAATCAAAAAGTTCTACAGCAAAGGCTTCATTCAGTGCATCGCCTTTGTATTGTGCTGGATAATTCATAAAAGTAGGACAGTGATGGGTAAAGACCACGCTTTGCTCTTCTGTGGTTTCACTGATCTCCTTTTGGAGAAAAGCCAAACTCTCCCCGTGGAGTTCATTGTATTTTTCTGACGAAAGGCGAAATCCGTTGTTTTTAATCTGGTGAAAATCGTTCAGATTTCTTTCTATGTGCCATTGATTGGCTTCACTGATTTTGCTCCATAAGGTTGAAAATAACAATCGGGTATTACCGTGAACTACTGAACTATTATTGACCGGAAATACATTGCTACGGATTTTCTCATGTAACACTCCACTGCGTTCTGCAACATCAAAATGATAATACTCATGATTGCCGGGTAGCCAGTAAACTGTTTCAAATTGGTCGGAAATCAAACTAAAAAAATCCTGATGTTTATCCATCGTAGCAAAAGTCACAATATCACCTCCCAAGACTAATATATCACCCACAGGTTGTATAGGGTTTTGACGTATAAATTTCTTGTTGACAGGGAATTCTAAGTGGAGGTCGGAGGCGTACTGGAGTTTGAGTGACATTTTGAATATCGTTTAACTGATATGATCTTTTGTAAGCTTGATGTATCCATTACCTAGGAGAATTAGTACAAATAAAGCGACAACAAACCATATCTATCTTCCAAAAGACGGAAAGGTCAAATCCTAAATAGTCAGTACTTCAGCCACACTATTCTTTAATAGTAAAGAATTTGTATAGCTATTTCTTATGGGATGAAGGTATTTTTTTGAGTAAGTATCAAAATGGAATTTAGTTTTATGATTGATCTCTTCAATTTCTCAATCCCCTTACGCGTAGAAAAAGCTTTGACGACAATTCATTTTTCAAATTTAACCTGACTCTTCATCTCCCTACCCCGCCCAGCCTTCTCGATCCAGGCTTCGGTATTGAATTGCTTCGGCGAGGTGCTCGACTTTGATGTTTTCCGAGCCTGAGATATCGGCGATCGTGCGGGACACTTTTAGGATTCGGTCGTAGGCTCTGGCAGATAAGCCGAGTCTTTCCATAGCAGTTTTCAGGAGTGCTTTTCCGGCGTCGTTGATTTGGCAGACGGCTTTCACTTGATGTGAAGGCATCATCGCATTGCAGAAAACTTCAGGATTGTCTTTGAAGCGCTCTTTTTGACGTTCTCGGCCTTCGATTACTCGCTCTCGGATCGATTTGCTGGATTCGGTCTTGCGGGTAGAGGTCATCTCATCAAATTTCACAGGAGTCACTTCCACATGTAAATCGATTCGATCCAAGAGCGGGCCCGAGACCTTATTCAAATAGCGCTGCACGATGCCCGGGCCACAAACACATTCTTTTTCGGGGTGATTGTAGTAGCCGCATGGGCAGGGATTCATGCTGGCGATCAGCATAAAGTTGGCTGGATAATCCACCGATATCTTTGCACGGGAGATGGTTACCCTTCGCTCCTCCAGCGGCTGTCTCATCACTTCCAATACACTTCGTTTGAATTCCGGGAGTTCGTCCAAAAATAGCACGCCATTGTGAGCCAGCGAGATCTCTCCAGGCTGTGGATTGCCGCCACCACCGACAAGGGCAACGTCAGAGATGGTATGATGTGGACTTCGAAAAGGGCGCTGAGCCAGTAGACTTCCGTTTTTGCCAAGTCTTCCGGCCACTGAGTGAATCTTGGTTGTTTCCAGAGCTTCCACTAGGGTCAGAGGCGGTAGTATAGAAGGAAGTCGCTTGGCAAGCATTGTTTTACCGGCGCCGGGAGGGCCGATCATGATGACATTATGGCCTCCTGCTGCAGCGATTTCCATAGCGCGCTTGATATTTTCCTGGCCTTGCACATCCGCAAAATCAAATTCATTATCCTCCAGCGAATGATAAAAAATATCCCGAGTGTCTGTGACAAGCGGCTCAATAATCAAATCGCCCATCAGGAAGTCGGCCGCCTGCTGCATGGTTTCTACGCCGATGATATCGAGATTATTTACAATGGAGGCTTCTTTGGCATTTTGTATCGGCAGGATAAAACCTTTGAAGCCTCTTTTTCGGGCCTCAATGGCAATAGGAAGCACCCCTTTTACGGGTCGCAGATTGCCGTCGAGCGATAGCTCACCCATGATGATGTATTCCTCCAAAGCTGGAAAATCCACTTGTTCGGATGCCTGCAAGATTCCCATGGCTATGGGTAAATCATAGGAGGAGCCTTCTTTCCTGACATCTGCCGGGGCAAGATTGATCACCACTTTTTGCCGTGGCATGCGATAGCCAAAGTATTTCAGAGCGGATTCTACGCGTTGTTGGGACTCTTTGACCGCAGAGTCAGGAAGTCCAACCATGTAAAAACTGGTTCCCTGTCCAACGTTTACTTCGATCGTGATGACGTTTGCATCTACGCCGGAGACGGCACTGCCAAAAGTTTTTGCTACCATAAAAAAGGAGACGGTTAGGTCTCCTCAATATAGTAGTTTACTTCAGTTCTATAGATACTTCCTAGGTAATATTTTGTCTGGGCGGAAGGTTGCTCGGATCGTTTTCAGTAGGCTTTTTGTAGGGAGTTGTTGGTTTGATAATGGTCTTTGGATGCTCGTAATCGTAAATTTTAGCCTTCAGAGCATTCATGTCTTGCTGCATGCTGTTCATTTTAGAAGTAAGCGTGCTTGTGACTGAGTATCCAATGCCCCAGGTAATCAGGAATATTATTAATCCTGCGAGCATGATTTTTACCATGGAATCGGAGGTGACTTCACTCATACCAAATAAATTGCCCAACGTGTCAAAAGCAATAAAGAAAATCAGAAAAGCACCGAAATAAACCAATAAGCATATCTGGAGGATTTGATGAAATTTTTTCATGGTTGCAAGGATTTAATTTTACGAATATACTAAACGGACTGAATACTCGAAAGCTTCTGGTATAGGCCTTCCGATTGGCTTAGTTCCTGATGCGATCCGCGCTGCACAATTTCTCCCCGTTCGATGACCAGGATTTCATCCGCATGTTGAATCGTACTCAGCCGATGTGCAATCACTAAGGTAGTGCGATTTTTCATGAGTTTGGTCAAGGCTTCTTGTACCAAAAGCTCTGATTCTGAGTCCAGTGCTGAAGTGGCTTCGTCAAGAATCAAAATAGGGGGATTTTTCAATACTGCTCTCGCAATACTGATTCGCTGCTTTTGACCTCCGGAAAGCTTGGATCCCCGCTCTCCGATGGAGGTATGATAGCCGTTTTCTAATTTCTCGATAAACTCATGCGCGTTTGCGATTTTGGCGGCTTCGATCACTTCGGATTCTGTTGCACCAGCCACGCCAAAAGCGATATTATTAAAAACGCTGTCATTAAATAGAATTGATTCCTGGGTGACTATGCCCATCAAGCCTCGTAAATCGGTGAGTTCGAATTGCCTCAAATCCACGCCGTCCAGAAGGATTTGCCCTTCGGTAGGATCATAAAACCGCGGTACCAGATCCGCCAAGGTGGACTTGCCTCCGCCCGAGGGTCCAACTAGCGCAATTGTTTTTCCTCGATTTAAGGTAAAATTGATTTGCTTTAATATGGTAGTCTCTTCGTACGCAAAGTTGATATTTTTGAATTCGATGGATTGATGAAAGCCTTTCAGAGGCTCCGGTTCCACAGGCGAACTAATATTCGAAGGCGTATCAATCACCTGAAATATTCGCTCCGCCGAGGCTATTCCTCTTTGAATATTGCTCACCGACCGGGAGATTTCCTTAGCCGGATTCAATACCTGCGTGAAAATAATAATGTAAGTAATGAAGTCAGAGGCGCCAAGATCGGAATTGCCACTCAAGACCAAGCCTCCGCCATACACCAAGATTCCTGCTACGACAGTCACACCGAGGAACTGCGAAATCGGGGAGGCCAATTCATTTTTCCGGGCCATGTTGACATTAACATCAGAATAGAAATCGGTCTCCTGATCAAACTTGGCTTTCATAAATCGCTCCGCGTTGAATGCTTTGATGACGCGCATTCCCCCCAAAGTTTCATCCAAAATATTGACAATTCTTCCCAGCGACTCCTGACTCTGAACAGCACTTTTTTTCAATCTGCGGGTTATTCCTCCGATAATTGCTCCTGAAATGGGGATAATTAATATGGTAAACAGCGTCAACTTCACCGACATTAAAAACAAGACTGCAAAGTAAAGAATAATGGTGGCTGGCTCACGAAAAACCACCCTCAGGGATTGTACGATGGTGTTTTCTACCTCTTGGACATCATTGGTCATTTTGGACATCAGATCGCCTTTTCGCTCACTGGAAAAATACCCAATGTGAAGTTTACTGACTTGACTGAATATATCTACGCGCATTCGCTTGATGACCACCGCTCTGACTTTCGCCAGCACCACACCAGACAGGTAGGTGAATAGATTTGCCAAAAAGACAGATACGACGATGATAATACAGACGTAGAAAAGTGTCCCCATTTTGCCGTATTCGTCTGCTATTTGGAGGAAATTATAATTGAATAGATGCGAAAAGTATTCTATCGAAAAGCTGAATTCGGGTTTTGACGCATATTTAAAAAGCGAAGCTGGATCTACCTGCTCAAAAATCACATCAAACAAAGGCTTGAGTAAGGTAAAATTGAGGAGACCAAAAATGATCGACAGTAATGCGTATAGCACGTAAACAGGCACGAATCTCCCAAAAGGTCTTGCGTAAGAGAGGATTCGTAAATAGGTATGCATGGCAGGGATTCTGAAAATAAACCCAAATTTAGGGAAAAATGTCCGCTAAGGAGACGGCTAGTAATTGTAATCAGGTCGTAAGAAGTTCCAGCGAATGCCCAATTGCAGCAATTGACTTGTTTCCGGGCTATCCAGATCCTGGGCGGTTCTCCTTCGAAACGTATGCGTGGCATCGACAAAGAAATTGTGCCGAAGCATGTAGCTCGCGTTCAGATTGGTCTGAACTACAGTATTTTCGATCCCTTGACCAATAAAATTGCCAAATAGTCCAGTTGGGCTCCCGACGAGTCGATTTTTCAATAGGTCTCCACCAAAGTTGGTCTCCGGATTGGGGTCTGTGCCGTAGAGTTGGTGCATCGCAAGGAGTGTGAGGTTCAGCTTTGGAATAGGCTGGTAGCGGATGATTGCCAGAAACTCCCTGAAATTGGCACCTCTTGGATGCGTGAGGGGAGTTCTCCAGTTGGTGTACGATTGGAAATTTTGCTTTTCCTGAAAAGTATAAGGTCTTGCCGAGTTGTACTCCAGTTGCAGGTCGAGATTGGAGATTTTAAAGGCATTGATGTATTTGTATCCAGCCTGAACGCCATATTTATTACGTTTGGAGCCTTTGCCGTCAATTCCAAAAAACTCATTGAAGACAAATTCATCCAAAGCAAACTGACCGTAGAGTTGCATTCCCGGATAAAGATTCCATTTGAAATCTGTTCCAAGCATCACTTTGTCAGGAGTGCCGAGATTTTGCTCCACCCATCTGAAAAATATGATTGGATTGAAGTAATTGAAATTTGCCTGATTGGACATTACCGACTCAAAGAATCCGAGATTCAACTTTTTGCCTACATCAAAACCCAATCGGTGAAATGAAAACCACTTCTGAGGATACCTTCCATCCGTTGGACGTCCCCGATTATAGAGCGCATCAGCGGTCATTTGAGTCCAGATATTCGTGAGTTGAAATTTCCAGACTTTGGTATTCAACTTTACAAACATGTAAGGATTGGAAAAGTCAGAGAGTAGGAAGGAGCGATAGCCTTCGCCCACAAAATTTCGATCATGACCCACCTGCGCCTGAATATTCTTAGTCAAATTGAAGTTGACATGACCTAGCGCAGAAAAATAGCTGTAGCCTTTGGTGTTGTATTCTTTCCAAAAACCTTCCCCGGGAACAGCTCCATTGGCTTCTGCATAGTTTTTAACCCAAGTGGGGAAAAATGCTTCCGAAGAAGTGATATAAGTGTAAAACCCCACCTTTTTGTCGATAGAACCTCGGACCACCACTCCTCGTGTCAGTCGGTTGGGATTCTGATCATTGTCAGCTTCTAGGCCTCCGCCCACAAAGAGCACAGGACTGGCATGAATATCAAACTCCTCGCTGTGGTAATAGGCCACGTCTCCAGGCCGTTTGTAGAGTGCATTGAGAATTGGATTTCTGGAAAGTGGCGTTTCTCTGGAGACAAATTCCCAATTGTCTTGGCTGAGATACGCGAGGTTAAACTGGTCTGTCCGGCTTTGGATGACCGAGTCGCTGGATAGGGAGTCCAGATATTTTCCCAATAAATCTCTTCTGAGCGGCTTGACTCCGGTCTGGAAAATTGGATTATTTGCACCCTGAAGAATCTCATAGCGCTCAAATCGATGGTAGTAATCCCGGTCGTAGGGAATGTAGCTTCCTTGGGCAAAAGTAAATCCAGGGATTATAAATAAGAGTAAATAGAGTAATGAATACTTGCGAAAGGTGGGAATTCGTGGCGTTTGCATCGGATAAAGCTAGAAAAACAAGAGAGTTGTAAATATTGAAGTGCTTATTTTGTCCCTCAAATCTACCATAAAGATACTTTTGAACAATTGACTCAGAAATACTTGATAAAGATTTGGTGAAAAATCTGAAAAAGGATAACTTTGTGCCTCATTTGAATAAGATACTATATAACTAGCAATACAATGAAAGCTGATATTCATCCAAAGTACAGAGAAGTAGTGTTCTATGACACTTCAAGCGAATTTAAATTCATGACTAAGTCAACTATTGAGACTTCCGAGACAATTACCTGGGAAGATGGTAATGACTATCCGGTCTTCAAAATTGAAGTGAGCTCAGAGTCTCATCCATTCTACACGGGTAAGAAAATGATGTTGGATACTGCAGGTCGAGTTGAGAAATTCAACAGACGATACGCAGCCAAGAAGTAATTCTTCCCAACCTTACTTGAAAAAGTCTCCCGGAGCATGGATTCCGGGAGACTTTTTTATTTTTGCCACATGGATACATTATTACTGTTTGATGATCCCGCGATTCGCGGCTCATTGCTTCCCTTTACTTTTACCAGACCGGTGGCTGATATTCGGGTTGGGATTTTGAAAATCTCCGAGAAATGGGAGAAGATCACCGGTAGATCCACTTCATTTCTGACTCAAGATTACTTAGAGAATAAATTTCCTCGCGCGAAAGGAAATTCACTTGCCATCAATGGCGCATGGCTTCCTGACGCAGATTCCCATAATTTGATCTCAAACCTGAATGAGAATCAGGCACTTTATTTTGGAAAAATCCTCCTGGCTTCCTACATCGGAGAGCCGGAAAAGAACCTGTCAGGCATCAAAGAAAAAGAGCAGATCCAACTCGAAAAAGAGCCTACCTTACTTTTGAAAACTTGGAATATTTTCCAGTTGAATGGAGCTGAGATCCGAAAAGACTTTGACTTGATTACCAAAGGGAGAACGAGTGAACCGCTCACCGATCCATTCACCAAAGTATATTCTCCCGAAAATATCTTTATCGAAAAAGGAGCCATTATCCGTGCTGCGATTCTCAATGCGGATGGCGGTCCCATCTACATAGGCAAAGACACTGAGATTCAAGAAGGAGCCATTATTCGTGGGCCTTTTGCACTCTGCGAGTCGAGCACGGTCAATATGGGTGCAAAAATCAAAGGCGATTCTACCGTGGGACCACATTGCAAAGTAGGCGGCGAGGTCTCCAATTCGGTGATTTTTGGCTATAGCAATAAAGGCCATGAAGGCTTTCTGGGAAATTCAGTAATCGGTGAATGGTGCAATATCGGAGCAGATACGAATACCAGTAATCTGAAAAATAATTATACGCAGGTCAAGCTTTGGGACTATGCCAAAGGAGGATTTGCAAATACCGGATTGCAGTTTTGCGGCCTGATGATGGGAGATCATTCCAAATGCGGCATCAACACGATGTTCAATACCGGCACAGTCGTCGGAGTGGGAGCCAACATATTCGGAGATGGTTTTCCGCGAAATTTCATAGCCTCATTTGCTTGGGGTGGCGCAAGTGGTTTTTCTACGTTTGATTTTCCTAAATTCGAAGAAACAGCCAAAGCAGTCATGGGCCGTAGAGGTCTTGATCTGAGTGCAGATGAAATAGAAATCCTCCGACTTATTTTTGATTTGTCGAAAAACTACAGAATTTGGGAGAAATCCTCTTGACCTGACCTTACATGCAATTCGCATCCATTCCGGGACTTCCCGATATCAAAGAAAATCTTGTCAACGCTGTCAAAAACAACCATTTGGCACATGCGCTGTTGTTTTATGGCCCCGAGGGTTCTGCAAGCCTGACGATGGCATTGGCGCTTTCGACCTTTCTTTTCTGCGAAAACAGAAAAGAAGACGACTCCTGCGGTCAATGCGCCTCCTGTCAGCGGATGAGTAGACTGGTCTTGCCCGATCTGAACTTTGCCATGCCTACGATTTCCAAATCAAAGGAGGAGGATGAGGAAGAGGAAAAGTCAGACCTAGTGGCCAGCTGGAGAAAATTTGTACTTGCTCATCCCTATGGAAATATTCATGATTTCATCCTCTTCAATGGCTTTGAGAAAAAGCAGTTGAATATATCCAAAGCGGCTGCGAAGAATATCATTCAGACTCTTTCCCTCAAGGCGTTTGAGGGAGGCTTCAAGGTCATGATGATCTGGGCACCCGAGTATCTGCATCAAAATGCAGCCAACGCACTGCTCAAGATCCTGGAGGAACCACAGCCCAAGACTATTTTCATGCTCATCACCGCCCGTCCTGAGCAACTTCTGACCACGATTCTCTCCCGTACTCAAAAAGTGATGGTGCGTGGATTTACTGATGAAGAGATTCAAGCACATTTGGTCGAAACCGGTAAAGCCGATGAACTAACGGCAAATCAGATCTCGATGATCGCCGACGGCAGCTTGAGGGAAGCTTTGCGTCAGGTAGATCAGGCTGAGGATCATCAAGTGAGTCAGATTCGGGAGTGGTTTTTGGATTGCTTTAAATCTGACTTCAAGTCGCTTTTCAATAAGTCGGATAAATTTCACAAGGATAGCATCGAAGGACAAAAGTCTTTTTTGCTTACCGGAATGAATGTGCTCCGAGAGATTCTCCTTGCAGATGCAGATCTGAAGAGTTTGCAACGAACCCGAGGCGCAGATCTTGAATTTATCAAAAACATCAACTCAAATGTATTTAAGGGTCAGTATATGGACACCTTGTACGAGGCGTTTAATCAGGCGCACTACCATCTGGAGCGAAACGGAAATGCGAAATTTATCTTTACCGATCTCTCCATGCGGCTGGTACTTCTGATGCATAAAATTAGTTAGTTATTTTCAGTAGGCAGTTGGCAGAGGGCAGTTTTCAGTCTGCAGGGTTCAGTCTTCAGTTGGCATTGCCTAACCTTTGAGGTCCACGATAGTGATCTGGATGACCTCGAAGGTTTGTTCAATGGGCATGGCAGTTGCACTGGTCGTGTGGTTAATCAGCCCCAATGGCTATCAGTATTATCAATTATATTTGTTTCTCGCTGCCTAGCGGCAATAAAGCAGATACGCATATTAGTTAAGAATGGAAAAAAAGATCATCGGTAGAAAAGAAAAGATCAGCTTACCGGATTTGGAATTAGACTTGGTATGGGCAAAAGTAGATACTGGAGCCTACACCAGTAGTATTCATGCCGAGCATATCCAGGTCGAAGAAAAAGATGGGCGAAGAACGCTGAAATTTCAAGTACTTTTGGAAGGGCACAAGGCATTTACAGGTAAATTTGTGACTTTTGACCAATTCAAAGAAAAGAAAGTGAAAAATTCCTTTGGGCATGCCGAACTGAGATATTTGATCGTTACCACGATAGTGATTGCCGGTGAAAAATATCAGGCAGAATTCACCCTTTCTGACAGATCCAGTATGAAAAATGCTGTTTTACTAGGCAGAAAAATCCTAAAAAGTAGATTCTTGGTGGATGTGACCCGTACCAACTTAGCCTTACCTTATCGCAAAAAGGGTTGATTCAAGCCCGAACCATATATTTCCAATTCATTTCAAAAGTATTTATCCTATGAGAATTGCGATTCTATCCCGAAACCCAAATTTATATTCTACCAAGCGACTTTATCAGGCCATATTGGCAGCTGGCCATGAGGCGCTGATTGTCAATCACAGCATTTGCGATTTGATCATCGAGCAGGAGGGCCCATATATTTATTACAAAGGTGAGCGCCTTAGCAATATCGATGCGATTATTCCCAGAATCGGAGCATCGGTAACCTTCTACGGTACGGCAGTAGTTCGACAGTTTGAGCTGATGGGTACTTTTTCAGCGGTCAATTCTCAGGCGATTGTGAGAAGCAGGGACAAATTGAGAAGTCTTCAGATTCTCTCCAGAGCTGGCTTGGGAATGCCTAAGACTGCATTTACCAACTTTTCCAAAGGCGGAGAAAAGCAAATTATCGATCATGTCGGCGGTGCGCCTTTGATCATCAAACTTTTGGAAGGAACACAGGGCCTAGGGGTAGTTTTGGCAGAAACTAGAAAAGCGAGTCAATCTGTAATTGAAGCTTTTCATGGTTTGAAAGCACGGATTATAGTACAGGAATTTATCAAAGAAGCCAAGGGAGCGGATATTCGAGCATTCATCGTCAATGGTAAGGTAGTCGGAGCCATGAAGCGCCAAGGTGCAGAGGGCGAATTTCGATCCAACCTTCATCGTGGAGGGAAGGCTACCATTATCAAGCTTTCTCGGGAAGAACGACAAGCAGCGCTAGGTGCGGCCAAAGCTTTGGGGCTGGAAATAGCCGGTGTGGACATGCTGCAATCCGCTCGTGGACCGCTGATTCTGGAAGTCAATAGCTCTCCCGGACTGGAGGGAATAGAGAAGGCCACAGGGATAAACATCGCAGGCGAGATTATCAAATTTATCGAAGAAGGAGTCAGTAAAAAAGGTGTAAAACGAAATGATGCTCAATGAGTAATTTAGTAAAAATAGGGACGCGAGGAAGTAAACTTGCCCTATGGCAGGCCTATCACGTGGAGGAATTACTCCAAAAATCAGGATTAGCTACGGAGATTGTGGTGATCGACACCAAAGGCGATCAGATTTTGGATGTTTCGATTTCCAAAATTGGAAGCAAAGGCGTTTTTACCCAAGAGTTGGAGGATCAATTGTTGGATGGGCGTATCGATATTGCAGTTCACAGTGCAAAAGATTTGCAGTCCAGTTTGCCAGACGGATTTGAGATTATTGCATTTACAGATCGAGAGAAGGAAAACGATGTACTCGTGTCATTTGACGGTACCGTTTCACTAAAAGAAAAGGATCGATCCTTGGTCATCGGGACTTCTTCCACCCGGAGAGTTTCTACCCTGAAGCATTTTTATCCCCACATTAGAACTGTGGATGTAAGAGGAAACTTACAAACCCGAATCCGAAAAATGGAAGAAGGGCTATGCGATGCGCTTTTGCTGGCTTATGCAGGCGTACATCGGATGGGCTACGATCACTTGATCTCAAGCGAACTGGATCTCAATGAATTTACTCCAGCCGTAGGTCAAGGATCTGTGGCCATAGAAGTAGCTTCAAAATTAGATGAAGTATTAAAATCCAAAATAGCTAATGCTTGCAACCACTTCGAAACTGGCCAAAGACTGAAAGCCGAGCGGGCGTATCTTCGCGTTTTGGAAGGAGGCTGTAGTATCCCGGTTTTTGCTTTGGCAAAACTGGAGGGAACAGCGATCACCATGAAAGGTGGAATCGTCAGTCTGGATGGAAAAGAGCGAATCTCCCTTGAAGTAAGTGGCGATATGAATCGTCCTGAGGAACTGGGTGAGCAACTGGCAGCATTGGTTTTTGCCGCAGGCGGAAAAGAAATACTAGACCATATCAAAACAACTTTAAATCGATGAGCATCCTAAGAAATTTGGTGTTTGGAATTCTGTTGATGAATTCATTTGCCTGCTCGGGGCAAAAAGACTACCTGATCAAGATCGAAACTGAAAAGGGTGAAATTGTCGCAGTGTTATTCGATGACACACCGGCTCACAAGTCCAATTTTATAGACTTGGCAGAGGATGGCAGATTTGATTCTACTCAGTTTCATCGTGTGCTGAAATCTTTTATGGTGCAGGGAGGCGATGTTTTTACGAAAGAAGAACTTTCCCCGGCTGAGTGGCCTACTTTGCCCGCAGAGATCAATCCAACTCATTTTCATAAAAAGGGAATGATAGCTGCTGCAAGACAGAGCAACGGAGTCAATCCTGAGCGAAGATCAAACGGATCTCAGTTTTACATTGTCATCGGCAAAGTGTACCAAGAGGACGAACTCAAGGCCGATATGGAAAAGTTGCAAGCAGCCTTTATGCAATATGTGCAGCTCGCCAGTCAAGAGGAGCTTCGAATGGAATACAGTCGCTTGTACGCAGCCCAGCGGTTTGATAGCCTGACGATGTTGGTCATATCCAAACGGGAAGAAATCGAGAAATCCCTCAATCAAAACTTAACAAAAACTTTCAGTAAAGAACAGGTAGAAGCTTATACCACAGTAGGCGGAACGCCACATTTGGATCAGGAATACACTGTTTTTGGAGAGGTGATTTCAGGCTTGGAGGTCGCGGAGGAGATCTCCAAATTGGAAACCGGCAATCGGGATATCCCAATTGATCCGGTCTACATGAAAGTCACGGTCGAGAAAATGGCACGAAAGAAAATCACAAAAGAATATGGCTATGCTTACCCAAATGAAAAGTAAACGAAAGATTTTTATCACCGGAGCCAACGGTCTGTTGGGACAAAAACTGGTAGAGCAACTGGTGGAGAACGGAGAGTTTTTGGTTTTTGCCAGTGGCAAAGGAAAATGCAGACTTCCAGGTGAAGGCTTTGAATATGTGGAAATGGAGATCACTTCCGAAGCACAAGTCTCCAAAGTTATCCGGGAAATAAAGCCTGATATCATTATTCACGGCGCAGCGATGACCAATGTGGATGAATGTGATCAAAACCAAGAGGCCTGCTATGATGTCAATGTCAATGCAACCGCCTATTTGGTGAAAGCTGCTGAGGTTGTTCAGGCTCATTTTATATTCGTATCCACCGACTTTATTTTTTCAGGTGAAAAAGGGCCATTGGATGAAAATGAGGAAGCTGCTCCGGTAAATTATTATGGGGAAACCAAATTGATGGGTGAGAAATTAGTCATGAATTGTACGACTAAATGGACAATTGCACGAACAGTTTTGGTATTTGGGATTGCTCATGACATGAGTAGGACGAATATTGTGCTTTGGGTGAAAGGCTCTTTGGAATCCGGTAAGCAGATCAAGGTCGTCGATGATCAGTTTCGTACGCCTACCCTGGCTGAGGATCTGGCGGCAGGATGTATTCTGATTGCGGAGAAGGGAGCAGAAGGAGTTTTCAATATCTCAGGCTCCGATTTTTTGACTCCTTATGACATGGCCATGATGACAGCAGATTACTTTGATTTGGATAAAGAGTTGATCACGAGAGCCGATTCCAGCACATTTACCCAGCCCGCAAAGCGACCATTAATAACAGGTTTTATCATAGAAAAGGCCCGAAAAGAGCTTGGATTTGAACCTAAAACTTTCCAAACGGCAATTGGTATTTTGGCAAAACAAATTATCTTAGCCCGCTCTTAAAAAGCAGTTCATACCCTTTATCTAACTTTAGCATAATCAATTTATGGCAGTACCTACAGAACCTGAGGAAAGAGGTCAATTTGGATCAAGTCTTGGTTTTATCATGGCCGCAGCTGGATCAGCCGTAGGACTTGGCAACATCTGGAGATTCCCCTACCTGGTAGGAGAGAACGGAGGAGGAGCTTTTGTGTTTGTATATATTATATGTGTGTTGTTGATTGCGCTCCCGCTTTTACTCAACGAAATCGCATTGGGACGGAAATCCGGTAAGAATCCCATCGGAGCTATTCGAGATACGGGGGGAAATAAATTTTGGCAACTGGCAGGCGTTCTTTGTGTATTAGTCTGCTTTTTTGTTTTTAGCTATTACTCAGTCATTGCAGGCTGGACAGTAGGTTATATCATCACGGAAATTATCAATGTCCCGGTTGATTTTGAGGTCTTTATCGAGACGCCAATGTATGTGATTCCACTTACATTTCTCTTCATCCTGATGACAATTATGATCGTACTGGGTGGAGTATCTGGGGGAATCGAGAAGGCTTCCAAGTTTTTGATGCCGGTACTGTTTATCATTATTATCTTCATTGCAGGTCGATCCGTGACACTGGAAGGTGCTCAAGCCGGTATCGACTATTATTTGAGACCGGATTTTGCCAAAATCAATCCGACTGTAATTCTTCAGGCTTTGGGTCAGGCGTTTTTCTCCATGTCGGTAGGCTGGGGTTTGATGATCACTTTTGGGTCGTATTTGCCCAAAAGAGCAAATATTATTCAGTCATCAGGTTGGATAGCCGGAATGGATACTTCGGTGGCTCTTTTGGGAGGATTGATGGTGTTTCCGGCATTATTTGCATTGCTACCAGGCAAAGATCCTGCGGCAGGACCTGCGTTGGTATTTGACGTGCTACCAAAGGTTTTTGCAGTTATGCCAGGTGGACATATCGTAGGAGCCTTGTTCTTCACGCTATTAATGGTGGCTGCCTTGACGTCTACGATATCGATGCTGGAAGTGCCCGTAGCCTATCTGATCGATGATCGGAAGTGGTCTCGAAAAAAAGCTACCTGGGTGGTAGGAATTTCAGCTATGATTCTTTCTGTCCCATCAGCATTATCAGCAATAGAGGGTAATTTCTTTGCTGAGCTAAGTATTAATTTCTTGGGCAATCCGCTGACGGGATTCTTTGGGATCATGGATTTTGTTTTTGGGACTTTTGCGGTGATTGTGATCTGTCTGATGCTTTCGCTGTATACAGGTTGGGCGACGAAAATTTCTGATTACGCGGATGAGTTGGCCTCGGGATCGCCGGCTTTCAAAGGCGTTTTCAGATCAGGATGGATTATCTTCATCAGATTCATTTGTCCGATTGTCATTATTCTTTTGATTTTGAATATGGTTGGGGTCTTTGGAGCTCCTCAAGCGGCATAATCCCACCGATAATTAATGGAAAAGGGGCCTTGAGCCCCTTTTTTTATGGATGGTAGTTGTTAAATTTTGATTACCAAAACTTTTTGCTGTATTTGAAATGCATTTGTTCTTCACCCAAATTAACTCAATGCGTGTATTAGTAGTAGATGATGATTCAATTTATCTTTTGATCCTAAGGAAGATTTTTGAAATGTCCAACGACGAAGTGGTTCTGGCCAAGAATGGGCTTGAAGCACTAAATTGCCTTAAGCAGAATCCAAATTTCCATGTCATTCTTACAGACATCATTATGCCTGTAATGGATGGAATTGAATTTCTGACCCATTTAAAGCAAAATTTACAATTTAGAAGTATCCCTGTGATTGGTTTTACGGCTGGTGATGTGGATTATTATCGCAATTCCTTCCCGGTTAAATTCGATATACTACTCCCGAAGCCCCATGATTTATGGGATTTGTATTCGTTGGCAAAAGCTAAAGCGACCAAGGAAATAAATTGATTTTCACTTTTTTGGCAGGAGAGTTGTTAATTTTTCCAGAACTTTTACGTTTTGTTATACCAATCAACTTCCACTGCCATGAAAAAATTACTCTTTATCGCTTTTCTGAGCTTAAGCTTCTCCGGCTTTGCTCAAGAATTCACGCTAGGTCCCAAATTTGGACTTTCTTCTACCAAAGTAGATTTCGAGCGTGAAAATTTCATTCCCGGTGATGCCCAAACCGGATATCATGTTGGCCTTTTTACCAGAATTTCTTTTGGAGGATTTTTTATTCAGCCTGAAGCACTTTACACTAAGACGAATGGGTCATTCCAAATCAACAGTCCCCAACCTGGCGGCGGAACAGGAACGAGTACTTTTACCGAGGATTTCAATCGACTTGATATTCCGGTCATGCTCGGCTTTAGATTCTTTAAGTTTTTGAGACTTCAAGCTGGGCCAATAGCGAGTATTGATATCGATTCGGATTTGAGGGATGCAAATAATACGGTACAAGATGTGGACTATGAAAAAGCCACCTTGGGTTACCAGGCTGGAATCGGATTGGATATTGGGAACTTTATCTTGGATGCGAAATATGAAAGTTCACTTTCCACCATTACCAAGAATATCGGAAGCCTCAGTACCGATCAGCGGATCAACCAATTTGTTTTATCGGTTGGGATTAAACTCTTTTAGAAATTAGTTTTTATCTATATCCACAATTTCATCAACAATAGGGAGACTAGTGGCGAGCAATTGTAAGCCGATCCATTTATATCCAATTGCTGAAAAGAAAAGAAGTTTTTTCAACAGGGAGACACGGAGAACACGAAGAGTACCACAGAGAAGAAGGGTATCTTTGAAGAGTTCGCTTTAAAATGCATCCACTTTTCTCTGCTTACAGACAACAAAGCAAATAATCATTTCAAATAAAAAGCCCGAATGGAAACTTTCCATTCGGGCTTTTTATGAGTTTATCCAAAAACTACTTCTCCATCACTATTTTGTCTGGTGTTGCCAATTCATGGATGGGATCCAGATCGATTACATATACACTTCTGCCATGTGTTCCGATCACGAGATCATTCTCTCTTTCCTGAATAACCATATCGTAGATGGCGACATTGGGGATTTGTCCTTGGAATAGTATCCAATTATTTCCGCCATCCATACTCACATAGAGTCCGTGATCTGTTCCTAAATATAGAATTGAAGAAGTCACCTTGTCTTCTACGATAATATTGGTGGATTCGTCAGGCAGATTACCTTTTATAGGAATCCAAGTTTTGCCATAATCTGTGCTCTTGTAGACATAAGTGGCAAACTCATCCATTCGGTAACCATTGAGTGTCACGTAGACCAAACCTTCTTGATGACTTGACGGCGCAATGGAACTTACCCATCGACCCTGAGGAAGACCTGCATTCAAGCTGGCCCAGTTTCCGCCATTGTTGCGAGTCACCCAGACATTGCCGTCGTCAGATCCTGCGTAGATCGTACCAAACTCCAATGGTGATTCTTCTACCACAGAAAGTGTGGCGTAAGGAACATTCCCGCTTTTCTGGTTTTTGGTCAGATCCTCAGAGATTCGCTTCCAAGTGCTTCCTTGATCGAGACTTTGATAGACATACTGCGAACCCATGTACACTATGTCTTGATTGTGATAGCTGAGTTCGGCAGGCGTTCTCCAATTGTATCGGTTGGGGGCGGTACCGATTTCGTGACCTGGAGTGATAAATCTCCGCTGCCCAGTAGTCTTGTCGATACGGAAGTACATTCCAAATTGAGAACCGGTGTAGACAATATTGTTATCCCGGGTATCAACTGCTACGACCATTCCGTCGCCACCCATCAGAGGTTCCCAAGGATCAGAAGGATCGTTTCTCACGTTGCCAAACCAAACTCCGTTATCCTGCATACCTCCGTAAATATTGTACGGGCTGGCATTATCTGTCATGATGGAATAAAACTGAGAGATCGGCATTTGAGTATTCAAGTGATCCCAGATAGCTCCGCCACCGTAGCTTCGGTAGAGTCCGCCATCGTTGCCCAGCAAAATATACTTGCTGTCTGCTGGATCGATCCACATCGCTTGATGATCGGAGTGAGGTCGACCTACTGAGTCTGTTCGGTCAAAATTCTTACCTCCATCTCTGGAAACCAAAAGCGGAACGCCTAAAACGAAAATCTCGTCTTCATCCTCAGTATTCACCCGAATCTCGCCAAAGTAATACCCGTAGGAATTATAAAGTCTGCTGATGTCAGACTCTGATACTTTCTTCCAGGATTGACCTGCATTTTCGGATCGGTAGATTTCTGCTCCGATTACTGTTCCGTCAAACATTGCCGCATTGGGATCTGCTGCCTCACCGTTGTAATTGGCAATTTGCGCAGTCGTAATCTTTCCGTTCTTCAGCAATCGCTTTACTTCTTTTGCAGTATATATCGTTGCAAATCGGTTGGATTTGAGGAATGCATCCAGTCTTTTGTCTTCCAAGCCGAGCGCCTCTTCGGTACGCATGCTTTTGAAATCTTCGAATTTCAACGCATTCTCATCGGGCTTTGTATCTCTTTGTCTTGGTGGCTCAGCTTCTTTG
>Ga0136559_1000238_pt1 | contig 18825 bp, 17 predicted proteins | sample AntRauMeHopE1496_FD_104633 | JGI IMG/M metagenome (GOLD analysis project Ga0136559, IMG submission 104633) | Saline lake microbial communities from Rauer Islands, Antarctica - Metagenome Hop E1 #496 | ecosystem: Environmental > Aquatic > Non-marine Saline and Alkaline > Saline | place... | reverse complement strand
TCGACTTCCGTGTTTTGGGGAAAGTTTTTGGTCATCGGATAGTAGAGACCGGATCTACTAGCATCCACTTTGAAAGTACCCTGACGACTCTGACTTAGTCTACCCGTCACATCGTGCGCATCTTGTAGGTAGAAGTTTGTTGCATCAACTATAATGGAATTACCATTCTTTTGGGCAACTTCAAATCCCCAAAGGATGGATTCAGCAAAGGCATCTTTGACCGACTGCACTTCGTCAGGATTATCAGAATAGGCTCTGAAATCGTAATTTTTGTGAACCAGGAAAATTTTATTGCCTGATCTACGAAATTCCACTATTCGAGTGTCGCCAAGTTGGCCACGATCCAGTCCGATGTCATTGGATCCTACACCTGCTGTAAGTGAATTGACATACAGGAACTCCTCGTCAAGATCGTCAATTTGAAGGTAGATTTTACCTTTGTCTTCATCCAGATAGAAAGGCACAAAGCCATCCATCTTGCTCATCTTACTGAGATCGAGGGCTTGTGCCAGTGCCAAATTCAGGCTGAAAATAAGCAGTAGGCCTGCAAGTAAAAGTCGTTTCATAGGGTTTTGAATTTGTTCGAAATTAGATAAAATCAGAGTCGAAAAGCTACCATTGATGGAAATTTAACGATGAAGAAGGTATCGAATCAGAAAAGTACTCTCGGTCTGCTGCGGTCCTGAGATCTGCTGCAGGCCAGAACTGATCTCTTCTCGATCTGTATAGTTGGTCCTTGCAAACCTGAAATAGGCGGTAAGCTGACTGTTAAACCGGTACTGACCGACTAGATAATAGCGCATGCCCTGACCGAAGTAAGCGGGTATCGAAAAAGTCCAAAGTACGTTATTTTCAAAGGTATAGATACGATTCTCATAGTCAGAGGCATCAAATAGACCAACCCGACCTGTCAATCTGAATGCCCCAAAACCATACTGTACATCTTGTAGAATCATAAATCCTGTGGTCCGTCTGCTGTTAAAATCCACACTGCTGAAAAGCACGCGCGAGCGGATAAATAAGTCTTTGGTTATTTGATATTCGAGACTGAAAAGTCCATTAATTTTTTGGATAGTTTCCAGTCTGTGATTCAGGGCGGGTTCGCCGGAGTCAGGTAGATTCCTGTCTTTTTGCTCTTGCCTGATTTGGAAAAAAGCGTTCAGATTCCGACTTGGTTGGTAGGTGACACGAGTGAGCCACTCGTGCCCGCTTGATGGAGCGTACATGCGAAATCGAAGCCAGGGAAAGCTAAAATAATCATAGTAGGCGTTGATTTTCCATTTAAGATTGGGCCTCACTTGAATTCCCATGTAGATGCCACTTTCGTTGATTGCCCGGGTTCCTTCTGCGAAGGCATTTCCGTAGAAACTGTGGAAATTTCGGTCGTATTTTCTCCAGAGTAAAGAAAAATCAATTTGTTTACTCAAGCTTGAGATAAATCCAAGCACCGTCCCATTTCCTCCGGATTGTGAAAAAGCCGACTCGCCGAACAAGTAAAAATTTCGCCAATTGTAACTTGTATAAATGCTTCCAAGGGAATTGATTTTCCCGTTGAATTCGAATTGATTGTATGGCGTAGGATTACGCTGCCAAGGCTGATCGAATTTGGTGAAAAGGTAGTTTGAGCCAACGTGGAATTTACCGTTTGAGCTACTGTATTGTAGATTAGTGCCAAAGCTCCATTCTCTAAATCGATTCTTGGTAGCAATTTCGCTTGAAGTCCGATGAAGGCCGCTTTGATTGAATGATGAAATAAATACACTGGCATTTTCCAGTGTGTCTAATGCTTGGCCTGCGCGTCCATCTCTCGAGGCAGACGAGGCTACGATTGTGCTTTGCCATTTTTTGTGACGATAAGTGGCCCCGAATCCTCGAAAAAAACCAAATTCCAAAGCCGCAGTATAGGGCGTAATGCCTACACTGCTTCTCCGTACTGTAGGAACCGTTTCCGCTCCCTTTCCTAGTGAGTATCCCGCGCCGAAGACTAAACCCTGACCAAATGAAACCTGAAAATCTCCAAGACTGACAGTTTTCCATTTGCCAATATTGTATCTGGTGAAATGAAATGAAAGAAAGTTAAAACCATACCGGGCACTTTTTCTATCCAAGACAAATTGCTCACCTGCGTCTTTGTCCAGCGTGACTCCCAAACTAAAATCCCGGGCGTGCTGAATCCGAAATCGAAGGTAGAGGTCATTTGGTCCACCTAGATATCGGGAAGAAATCCTTCCAGTCGAACTGGTGTCAGCTGGCGAAAACCCCTTTCTGGTTTCCCATACTCTACGATGACGAAAAAGAACATAAGCCTGTTCCTCCGTTCTTACTCTTTCCCAAAAGGGACGGGTTTGTCCGCTGCTTTGATTACCAAGGGTCAAAAAAGGAATGATTTGATCTATCGTATTCCAGTCAAAACCCGGAACTGCCTGAAGTTCGTATAGGGAAATAAAGTCTCCAAACTCATTTCGGTAGCTGATTAGATTGTTAATCTGCTCGGGATTCAAGAGGTAACTTGCTTGGAGAATTTCAGAATCAGCTCTATTGAGATCGATGGGGTTGGAGTAAAGTTGAAAAAGCACTTCATAAATTGCCTCATAATCAATTTCTTCATCCTGCACTGGAAAAAGTCGCTCGATTAATTGCTCCAGATCGATGGCTACTTTTGGCGGTGCCTGGGCTTTCAGTTCCCCAAAAATCAAAGCCCAAAAGCTCAGAAAGCCGATCACACGAAGGTATCGCATCAGTCCAACTGGTAGGATAAACTCAGGTGGGTAGTCGTCCCCAATGGATTGTTTTGGCCAAAACCAAAATCGATTCCAAGTCTTTCATATTTAAGCCCCAATCCAAAAAAGACTTTGGTAGGATTGGAATTAATTCCTGTTCTAAGAAATAGCCAATCCTTTAGACTGTATTCCAATCCAAACTTGTAAACCGGGGAGATCTGAATGTCTTTCTCTACTTCTGCAAAGAGTTGAACTTGTTCTATCGGTGTATAATTCAACCCAAGACTTATTCCTGTGGGAAGCCTTTGGTCATTGTTTTTGCTTAGCCTTCCTCTATTTAGATTGGAGATAGTGGCTCCCAAATTGAATTTTGGCCCCAATTCAGCGATTCCTCCGAGACTGAAGACCAGGCTATTTCCAGAGCCAAATCCCTCTACGTTGGTTTGATACCATTCGAGTTTTCCTCCGACACTGACAATTCCCAATTGATTTGCGAAAGCAAGTCCTAGCGATTGTTGATTGAATAGCTTTCCTCCAAATCTGGTCACTCCTAAGGCTAGCGTTCCAAAGTTGCGTTGAATGGTGGCGGCTAGATCTACGGTATTGAGCTCCTTGAGACCAAAACGATGATCGTAGCCTACCACGATCTGATCCGGCTCTACTTTTGCAAGTGCACCTGGATTATTGAAATAGTTCCATGCGGAGTTTCCAAATACGCGAATGTTCCCAAGGCTTTGATTTCTGGCACCATGAACCTGGATTAAAGGATCTGTTTGGGCATAGGATCTAGCCGTTAGGAGAAAGAGGAAGCTTATAAAAAGGAATTGCTTCATGGATGGAAAAAATTTGCCTATTGAAATTAGTTAAAAATTTTAATTTTCAACTACATGCACAATACCTTTGATAAAAAATATTTGATAATTATATGGGTATCCTCAATGATGCCAGTAGCCCTATTGTATTTGCCTATTGGGACCGAAGACCTAAGACCCGCCACAACGAGGCAAGCCGAAACGCCCAATTATCAATTCGCACCAATTATATTCTTGTCTCTTCTGCCCAACTGGCAAAGTAGCGGATAATCTTGTGTAATTATAAGCGATTTTTCAAGTAAGTCGATAAAGCAAAATACAATTGGTAAGATCCATTGAGCTATCGATGCGATAGTGGATTATTTGGGCTTGCCTAGATTTGACGAGTCATTATGTCTTGAGGCTCTCGTCGCCTGTCTTCGGTCTACTGTCAAAAACAACATCGAATAATATATTAAAGGATAGAGTCTGGATTCTTCGGTTTCCTGTCTTCAGTCTATTAACCTTGCATTTGAAACAACATCAAAAAATATACTAATGGATAGAGTCTGGATTCTTCGGTCTTCGGTCTCATTAAGCCAAGAGCCGAAAAAGACTACTGGCGTAATTCTGGATATATCGCTTAGAAAGGAGTTTTGAAGTTGAAGAAGAAATTTCCTTCGCCGCTGTTGTTAAACGAATATTCAAATCTTAGCACTGAATCATAGAAACCCACCATATCCACACCCAACCCATAACCGAATAGATAGGTGTTTGCCAGTCGAGCATTTTCGGGTATTTGATTCCGATCTTTGACATAGCCGTGGTCAAAATTGGCACTCAAATAAAGTTTGATGGGAATTGAACTAAACTGCTCGAATTTAGAATACTTTGAAATGTCGTATTCTTTATCGAGAAACTTCCATCGGAAACTGTTTTTATGTACATAGAGCTGCTGACCTTCCACCACATTGAGCTCGTATCCTCTGATGAAATCTGGCGAATACCCTATTCCTCTCACCAAGGTATAAGGCTGGATTTGACTCAAAAACCAGTCTGCCGTTAAACCGGAATTGAAATGAAATCTATCGTTAAGCTGGAAGTATTTATTTGCAGTGATACTGACTTCGACTTCATCAAGCTCATCGACAAAGAAGAGCCCAAATTTAGTAACTGATACCTGCAGTAATTCGCCTTTCGTCGCATAGGCGACATTATCCCGTCTATCATGTCGGAAGGTATAGTTTGCAAATAGATAGCGAAGTTTTGTTCCTCCGTTTTGAAAATAAATTGGATTTTCATCCAAAACCTCTTGATCTATCGAAGTGAAATTATAGCCCAGTGTGACAAAGTGAAAATTAAAAAAACTTCGGCGATAAGTATATCTGATGGCTGTACTGATATTCTTTCTGAGAATGCGTTCGTCCTCTGCGGTGTAAAACTCCTGACGATTGAAAGCTGATCTGATGGGGATGGTTTTATTTTCATTGAAATTCAACTGAAAGGCCAATCCATGCTTTTGATTTTTGTCGATGTAAGGTTTGCTATATTGTATGTCAAGCGCTCTGGTAAAGCCCAATTGCCCGGAAAATCTCAATTTCTCATTCCTTCCTGCGACATTTGAGTGACTGAGTCTGAGACCATAATTCACTCTCGAAAAGTCCCTTCCTTGATTGGTCCACCATTCCGTAAAGTTTCGATCTGCCAGTTGAAAAATCACCGAAGGGAGAACATACCAGCGTTCCTTTACTGTGATTAGTACCTCCACTTCCTCATCATCTATGACTAGAGGGGTGATTTCTACTAAGGTGAAAAGTCTAAGATTGTAAATTTTCTGTTGATCTGCGACCAAAATCTCAAGAAGGGTATTCCAATCATAATAGAAGTCTGTTTTAAAATCCAACTCTCTAAGAATAATTGACTTTTTGGTTTTCTCATTTCCGATAATAAAGATATTATTCACCTTCACCTTACGATTCAAGTCAGGTGAAAGTGAAGTATCATTTTGAGCTAGACAGGTTCGAGGATTTGATAATCCAAAAATCAAAAGAAGTATAGCTAAAACAGGGATAATATGTTGTCTCTTGAGGAGCAAGATGGAATGAGAATGAAGTATTTTTGGTTGATTAAAAGATTGCCTCTAATTTAGATTCAATACATGATTAAGACCATCCTTCGAAAGATAGCAATATTTCCAGTTTTGGTGTATCAATACATGATTTCACCCTTATTTCCCGCCAGTTGCAGATACACTCCGACCTGTAGCCAGTACACGAAGGAGGCGATCCTTAAACATGGCGTTTTCAAAGGGGGTTGGTTGGGAATCAAGCGTATCGTCAGTTGCAACCCATGGGGAGGTCATGGCCACGATCCTGTACCTTAACTTTTCAAAGGTTTGGGACCAATTTTTAGTGCGCGAATCACTAAGACTATTCCGCCTATTACCAAAGGAATACTTAGAATCTGACCCATATTGAAGGCCATCGCATCTTCGAAGTCAACCTGATTTTCTTTGAAAAACTCCCAGACAAACCGCGTTCCAAACACACTGATAAAGAATAATCCAAGAAGGAGTCCTTCGGGAGTCCGTTCACGGTACTTATTCCAGATCGCTAGGAGTATTAAGAAGATGATGAAATAGGAAATAGATTCGTAGATCTGAGTTGGGTGTTTTGCTTTGCCAAAAGATCTTACGGTTGCAAGATAGTGATCGCCTTTGTCCGCAATGGTTAAGTTCAAAGGGGTATCGACTGGCTCAGCGTAGTAGTTTTTGGAAGAGTTGAATTGGGTCAAGGCATATTTTACATCTCGCCGAAGAGTGGATTCCAGATCAGCAAGTTCGTAAGTGCCTTTACTGATCTCGATATCAATATTCATTGGCACTACTCCGTTTCCTTGTAATTCTCCACTGCGATCCTCGGGTTTGTAGGCTTCGATAGATTCTACGGGGACACGAAGAGACTGCAATAATTCCTCAATGTGCCAGCCATATACAAAACCATTATCAGTTAACGTCTCTTTGCCTCCAATCTCCGAGTTCATCAAATTCCCAAATCGAATCAGTGCACCGGTCATTGCGGTCACGATCACTATCCGATCGACTACCCATAAATAGCTTTGTCCGGGCGTTTTTTTAGCATATATCCAAAGTGCAAGCAAAATAGAAATAGCCGCTCCATGACTAGCAAGTCCACCTTCCCACACTTTCAGAATATCGATTGGATTACTCAGGTATTTCTCAGGCTCATAGAATAAAACGTGTCCCAATCGTGCCCCAATAATGGTAGCTAATACCATGTAAATGGTCAGCTTATCGACCAAGTTTACATCTTGACCTTCCTTACGGAAAAAATATACCATGAACTGCTGCGAAATCACAAAACCTGCTGCGAATAGGATACTATACCAAGGTGGTCTTTCCCAACCGGGAATCACAGAGGGACTAGGATCCCAGACGATATAGTTCAATAATAATTCAAGCATAATTTTTCATCTAGAGTTGATCTAATAGTTCGAGTTCTTCTCGATATCCTCCTGATAGGATCGGGAATCTGTACCAGGTTTTAGGATCCACATTGAATTCATCGAGGTGAAAAGAAGGAGCAAGGCGCTCTCTTTTCCATTGATTGCGGGACCAAAGTTGGAAGAATTTTTTGATATACCCTTTTAAAACCGTTGGAGCTAAATCCAGCTCGTCAATCAGAATCAGGTAGACATCCTGTGGAGATCTTCGATCGCGAATTGCAAGTCTTTCTATTTCAAGGATTACTGCATAAGGCATGAGATCTTTTTCATCCGTCTGAGATCGCTCAAGTGGCCTTAATTCTGCACTTGGCTGCAGGGAGTTGACCCAATGGAGTCCAGGTTGATCTAAGTTTTCCTCCGCCCATTTCAACCATTTCAGAATGAAATATTTATCCACCGCAGCGATAGGTGAGATGCTTCCACTTGTGTCACCATCCATGGTTGTATAGCCTACGTCGCCTTCACTTCTGTTGGAGGTCGAGAGCAAGAGTGCATTGTTAATATTGGCCATCATCCAGATAATCGGGGATCTGGTACGGGCCTGAATATTTTGTAGGGTGATATCATCGGTTTCCCAAGTCAAATTTCTTCCGATGGCCTTTTCAATTTTCCTAGTATAGGAATTGACTTCGTCATCGATGGTCCAATGGTAAAACTTTGCACCGATACTTTCTGCAAGTTTTTTGGCACTTTCTAACGTGTCCTCCGACGAATTTGAAGTGCCCTGATAGGCAGTAGTCAGTAATTGACCTACAATTTCTTTTGCGGGATTTTCTCCTTGCAAAGTCAGCTGAACACCTGTTTTTTCAATAAATGTTTCCAATCCCAACTCCCGTATTCCTCTTTTGACCATTTCTGAGATCAAAATAGCTATAGTCGAAGAGTCTGCTCCTCCTGAAAGCGAAAGTACAAACCCCTTAGATTGGCTTTTTCTCAAGTAATCAAACAACCCAAGAGCAGCAGCCTGAACAAATTCTTCCTCTTTCGGTAAAATGGAGGCGATTTCTTGTTTTTCTGAAGAAAGAAAAAACGTTTTGACCTGAATGTCTTGGTAGGACAATAAACTATTTCTGGCAATTAATTCTCCTGATTTTGCGAGCATGATCTCTCCATCAAAAATCATCCTGCCGGCCTCATTTCCAAGTAAATTCACATAGCAATAAAAGCAATCAAAAGTATCAGAACTTTTAGTAATGAGTTCTTTTCGCAAAATACTTTTACCCATAGCAAAGTGACTTGCACTTGGATTGAAAATCAAATCCACTTTTCGATCGCAAAGTCGATATCCAGGGCGGTGTTTTCCTCTCCAGGCGTCCTCACAAATCTCAAAACCGTAATGAATCTCTTTGTGATAAAAAGTCAAATCTCCAAATGGATACTTTTTTCCTTCAAATTCAAACTCAATTTTTTCATTTGCTTGCCAGGGCGCAAACCATCGGAATTCGTAGTGGACGCCATCAATGGCCATGAATTGCTTCGCTACAAATCCCTTTAGCTCTGCATTTTCGATGATGGCTACAGTATTATAGACTTTTTCCTGAATTCGGATTGGCAAACCCACAATCACCGTGATGCCTTCGCAATAGGGGATAAGGAGCGAAAGTTGGCTAAGAGCTTTTTTGGGGTACCAAATACTGAGAAAAAGGTCTTCGCTTCCATAACCAGTGATGGTGAGTTCTGGAAAGCAGACGATCTCAGCCTTTTGATCTTTCGCTTGGTGGATGCCTTGTTTGATCCGATCCAGATTACCTTTCCAATCGAGAGGGGTCTGGTTAACAGTAGCGGCGGCAATTTTAATTGGAGGCATTCGGAGGGGAAATAGACTATAAATGTACTTGCTTAAGTTGCAATTTTGAGGATTTCACAGGCATTTTTTGAGGCTTCTTGCTCCGCTTTTTTCTTTGTGGATCCTTTTCCTTGAGCGATCTGCTCATTTTCTACTTGCAGGGCTACCACAAACTCTTTGAAGCGTTGGTTACCATTGATAGTCAAAACTTGATATTCAATCTGTTTGTTGAATTTTTGTGACCATTCGATAATCTTGCTTTTGTAATTGGTGGTCGTCGCAATCATATCGTCCAGATCCATGTGAAGCAAGATGCGGTTCAAAATGAATGATTTGGTGAATACGTAGCCTTTATCCATATATACAGCTCCTATAAACGCCTCCAGAATATCTCCGAAAAGCGATTTATTACCGGTAAAACTCCGCTCCCCAATTTCCATCTCAAGGATTTTTTTCAATCCGATTTTTATCCCAGTCTGATTTAGACTTTCTCGATTGACCAGTTTGGAACGAGTCTCGGTGAGGAATCCTTCATCTCGATAGGGATATTTCAGAAAGAGGTATTCTGCCACTACAGATCCCAAGATAGCGTCGCCCAAAAACTCTAGCCGCTCATTTGAAATCCTGAATCCTTTTGTAGTTTCTTCTCCCAATCCGGCAGGAGTCAGCGATAATTTGTACAAGGACAAATTAAAAGGCCTGCTTCCCAACATGATCTTGATGGAAGAAGCAAGCCTTTTGTCCTTTTTGCCTAAAAAAAGAAATTGCAACCCGATTCTATGAAACAATTTCAAAGCAGGCCTTAATTATATTTCTTGAAAATGACAGAACAGTTGTGTCCACCAAATCCAAAAGTATTACACAACGCATAGTTGACTTCTCTTTGCTGCGCGGTATTGAAAGTCAGGTTCAGTCTAGAGTCAAAACTTTCATCATCGGTAAAATGATTGATAGTCGGTGGCACCAAACCCGTGTTTATAGCATAGATGCAGGCGATAGCTTCAATAGCACCGGCAGCACCCAACAAGTGACCTGTCATAGACTTGGTACTACTGATATTCATCTTGTATGCATGCGCTCCGAAGACCTTTTCGATTGCTTTGATTTCACTTACATCACCCAATGGGGTAGACGTACCGTGTACATTGACATAATCGATAGCCTCCGGGCCGATATTGGCATCTTCCAATGCAATTTTCATCACACTGCTAGCTCCCAATCCTTCGGGATGTGGTGCAGTGATATGATTCGCATCAGCAGTCATTCCACCACCAACTAATTCAGCATAGATTCTGGCACCACGTGCTTTAGCATACTCGTACTCTTCTAAGATCAATGCGCCTGCACCTTCTCCCAGTACGAAACCATCTCGATCTTTGTCAAAAGGTCGGGAAGCAGTCTCGGGAGACTCATTTCGTTGAGAAAGTGCTTTCATAGCATTAAATCCACCAATTCCAGCTTCGGTTACAGCTGCCTCAGATCCGCCACTGATAAATATATCAGCTTTGCCCAGTCTGATGTAATTGAATGCATCAATAAGGGCATTGGTAGCGGATGCACAGGCAGAGACTGTGACGAAATTTGGACCGCGAAAACCGTATTTTATAGAAATAAAGCCAGCACTGATGTCAGCGATCATCTTCGGTATGAAGAAGGGATTGAATCTGGGCGTACCGTCGCCTGTGGCAAATGCGGTCACTTCGTCTTGAAATGTGCGCAATCCGCCAATTCCAGAACCCCAGATCACTCCAGCTCTTGATTTATCGATTTTTTCCAGATCCAATCCTGAATCTACCATTGCTTCCTCTACGGCAACCATGGCAAACTGTGAAAACGGATCCATTTTGCGAGCTTCTTTTCGATCCATAAATTGCTCGATATCAAAGTTCTTGATCTCGCAGGCAAATCGTGTCTTGAAAAGAGAGGCATCGAATTTAGTAATCGGCGCAGCACCACTCACACCATTAGATAACCCCGCCCAATACTCTGGAGCGGTATTACCTATTGGTGTGAGAGCACCTATACCGGTTACTACAACTCTTTTTAAATTCATAGAATGAATTTATGAATTATTATTTAACGTTTGCCTCCAAATAAGAGACAGCCTGTCCAACTGTTCCGATTTGCTCAGCTTGATCGTCAGGAATAGATAGATTGAACTCCTTTTCGAATTCCATAATTAATTCTACAGTATCAAGAGAATCAGCCCCAAGATCATTGGTAAAGCTTGCCTCTAAAGTTACTTCAGACTCTTCTACGCCAAGTTTATCTACGATGATGGCTTTTACTTTTTGTGCAATTTCAGACATTTTGTGATCAGTTTAGTTATTAACACTACGCAAAGAAATATATTTAAAAGCTAATTGACAAAGAAATGATCGAAGTAAATTTTTGTGCAAATTGCCGGCTATTCCAGTTAGAATTTTATTTCTAGCTTTGTTCTGTTTCATTTTCTTCCCTAATGAAGAAGTCCAAATTAATAGTTGAGCATACATACGATTTTGACCTTTTGGGTCTTGTGGCACCTGTGAGGGACTATAAAGCTGCTTGGCTTATCAATCGTGACCTTCATTTAGATCTTGTAAAAGTAGATGATTTGGAACTCGACTTTTACAATGGACACTACCTGAAAATCGCTCAATATTTTCTTTCTTTGCCTCATGGCTTTGTTCAGCTGTTGAGAAACAAGGCCCTGAATTCCACCAATCAGATTTTGTACCTGATTCCTGAACTTAAATCCATGGATTATTTCCTGCTGGTTCAAGACGAGACCTTTCAGATAAGTATTAATACATTTGCAGAGAAGCTATCTCAGAATCCCTTGGTTCAGAATGTGATGAAGCTTGATATAACTAAATTGAAATCTAAAGAAAACCTATTAACCTACTAATAACATCATGATTAACTTTAATAAAACCAAGATTCTTGCTACGATAGGGCCAGCATCCAACAATTATGAAACCATCAAAAGCCTTGCAGCAGCCGGAGCCAATGTATTTCGGTTAAATTTTTCACACGGCTCACATGAAATTCACCAGGAAGTCATCCAAATTATCCGTCGGGTAAACGAAGAAATGAATACCCACCTTGGAATCCTCCAAGATCTTCAAGGTCCAAAAATCCGAGTTGGAGAGGTTGAGAATAACGGTGTACTAATCAATCCCGGCGATCAGATTACGATCACCAATGATCCAGTGGTAGGTACAAGCACTCTTGTCAGCACGGTGTATCAAAATCTTCCAAATGACGTCGTTTCAGGTGATCGAATCTTGATCGATGACGGCAACTTGGAGTTGATCGTCAATAATACGGATGGTAAAAATGTAAATTGTACCGTCCTTCATGGTGGGATTTTACAATCCCGGAAAGGAATCAATCTCCCAAATACGAAGGTCAGTGCACCCTCTCTTACAGATAAGGATAAAGAAGACTTACTATTCGGGTTGAGTCAAGATGTCGATTGGATTGCTTTGTCTTTTGTCAGAACCGCAGAAGATATCATCGACCTACGAAATAGAATACTTGAGGCTGGTAAAGTTTGTAAGATCATTGCCAAAATTGAAAAGCCGGAAGCTTTGGATAATATCGACGCTATTATAGCAGAGACTGACGCAATCATGGTCGCAAGGGGAGATCTTGGAGTCGAAGTGCCTATGGAGATCGTACCGCTTTGGCAAAAGCGGATTGTAGAAAAATGCAAGATCGCTTGTAAGCCAGTCATTATCGCTACCCAAATGATGGAGAGTATGATCGTCAATCCACGACCTACGCGGGCCGAAACTAATGACGTGGCAAATGCGGTCTTGGATGGCGCAGATGCTGTCATGCTATCTGCTGAGACTGCGTCTGGAAAATATCCGGTAAACTCGGTAAAAGCAATGAGTAGCATCATCAGCTACTTGGAAGAAAATGCCAATATTTACCATAACCTCTACAAAATATCTGATGAAGACGACACTTTCTTAAGTAATAATCTCTTGTTGATGGCTTCGAGACTTTCTAGGAACGTGAAAGCAAAAGCAATTGTCGGAATTACTACTTCCGGATTTACAGGCTTCAGATTGGCTTCTCATCGTCCACTTGCAAATATTTTTGTATTCACTAGAAATAAACCACTTCTAACTCAAATGAGTCTGGTCTGGGGCGTCAGAGCATATCTTTACAGCAATCAGATCTCTACCGATGCCACATTTACAGATATCGAAAATACGCTTAAAAAAGACGGTCACGTGAAGACCGGAGATGTGATTATCAACACTGCAAGTATGCCGTTGAAAGTAAAAGGAAAAACCAATATGTTGAAAGTTCATCTAGTAGACTAATGATAGCCAGTCTTATTCAAAAGAGATTCAGAAATGGATCTCTTTTTTTTTGAGTTTTTCAAGCAGCCGGTATATTGAAGATGCAAAGAGATTTTTTTCAGCAAATACTTTTCTGCCAAAGGTGGACAAATCATAATCTCATAGATGTGCAAAGCAGAGCTGTGTGCTCAAGGTAAAAACGCCGATAATGCTTTACAGGAATATGATTTTTAGCACTTACAAATTGGTCAGATTTAACCATTTAGTTTGCTGTTTACTATATCGTTAGAACTGAAGATAGTATCACCTATACTGATGTGCCCAATTCATGTTCTGGCTTGAATATGCAGCATTGGATTGAGCGATGATATATTTCTGTGGGTAAATACAAGGTGTGACTTTTTTCAATTCTACAATTCAATCCATGGATCCGACAACTCACGGTGGAAATCCTACAGTTCATTGAGATTCCTAAATCCAGAATGGAAATAGAAGGTTAGAGTTTTAAAATAACCAAATCAAACTATGACTAAACTATTTAAATTCCTCTTTACAGGAGCTCTGTTTGCTACAGCGATGTCCTGTGTGAGTGACGACTACCAAGGAGGTATTCCTTACCCGACACTCATTGAAGCTTCTCAGGAAGCTGGTCTTACTACTCTTGTTGCTTCCATCAGAGCAATTCCAGGATTAGAAGCTACACTTCAGGATCAAAGCGCAATAACTGTTTTCGCTCCAAGTAATGAAGCTTTCGCTAATGCTTTAATTCAATTCAAAGCAACAGATTTGAATGATTTGGTTGTAAAATTAGGTGGTGCAATGAATCTTCAGACCGTTTTGGGATTTCACGTGGTACCTGCTACCGCTTTTTCTGATCAATTAGCTGCCACAAATACTTTCACTACTCTTGCCAATCAGCAACTGACTGTAAATAGCGCTCCAGGTGTAATCACGGTAATTGATGCTTCAGGTAATACAGCAACAGTGGTAGAAGGTGATATCGAAATCGAGAATGGTGTGGTTCACATAATCAATCGTGTATTAATTCCGAGTATTGAATTGCCAAAGCCAAATCTGGTTGAGGCCGCCACTGAAGCAGGCTTGACTACATTGCTTGCAGCTGTGACAGCTGTTCCGGGTTTGCCTAACGCATTGCTTTCAGCAGGTGCAATCACTGTTTTTGCACCAACTAATGAGGCTTTTGCTGCTGCCTTACAAGTATTTAATGCAGATGATCTGAATGAGTTGATCATTAAAATAGGAGGTCCTGCCAATCTTGAGAAAGTGCTAGGTTTCCATGTGGTTCCAGCAGTTGCTTTTTCTGGGGACTTAGCAGCGACTAATTCTTTCCCAACTCTCTCAGGTCAAAATATCACAGTGACTAAATCTGGCTCTGCGGTATCTGTAACGGATGCCTTGGGAAGAACTGCTCGAGTTGTAGCAGCTGATGTTGCGATTTCGAACGGAGTAGTACATGTAATTGACGGCATGATGCTGCCAGATTTGATGCTTCCTACGATTGTAGAAGCAGCAAACGCAGCTGGATTGACTACTTTGCTTGCAGCTGTGACAGCTGCTGATCTTGGTGGAACATTGCTCAATGCAGATGCTATTACAGTTTTTGCACCTACAAACGAGGCTTTTGGCGCAGCTTTGACTGCCTTTGGAGCAGCTAACTTAAATCAGCTGGTTGCTAAAATAGGTGGAATTGCAAATTTGCAAACCATCCTTGGCTTTCACGTGGTTCCAGCAGTAGCTTTCTCTACTGATCTTGCCGCAACAAATACTTCCCCAACTCTTGGAGGCCAGAATATCACTGTAACCAAAAATGCTTCTGGTGTGACTGTAACTGATGCTCGTGGAAATACAAGCAAAGTGACGACTGCTGACGTAGCAATCGAAAATGGGGTGGTGCATGTAATTGATAAAGTTCTTCTTCCTAATTATACTCTTCCAACAGTAGTAGAAGCCGCAACAGCCGCAAATCTTACTGTATTACTTGATGCAGTAACAGCAGCAGGTCTTGGAGGTACACTATTGAATGCTGAGGCAATCACTGTATTTGCGCCGACAAACCAAGCTTTTCTTAATCTACTAGCCAGCCTTAATTTAACGTCTTTGCAAGGTCTGATTGATGCACTGGGAGTTACAGCTGTTACTAAAGTCCTTGGATTCCATGTGGTTCCGGCTACGTCTTTCTCCTTTGACCTTGCTGAAGGCGATCAAATGGTGCCGACGCTTGCAGGTGAAATGCTGAAAGTGAACCGCACTGGAAATGCTGTAAAAGTCACTGATGCAGGTGGAAAAACTTACAATGTGATAGCAGCTGATGTTGCAATCAGGAATGGTGTGGTCCACGTTATCGACGGAGTTGTACTACCTACCCTTTAATAGAACCAACGCTTTATTTAGAAACTATATTAAAAGGGGCAGATTTTCTGTCCCTTTTACTTCCCTTTTTTAGTTAAAGTTGCGTAATCTTGATTTTGAAAAGCCGAGTCGACCAATCGGATTTTGAGCAAACCTATTGAAGCCTGAAAAAGGAGTAAAGACCATGTTTAACCATCGATTCAAATTTATTTTCCCAGGATTATTAGGTCTCTATTCCTTTTGGAATATCGTGACCTTGGAAGGTGATCGGCTTTTTCAGGCTGAATTGCCAACCCAAGACCTTTTTTATGTAGTTATTATTCTAGCTTATGCGGTATGGTTTGCCAACTGGGGAACAGAAAAATTTATTCTTCCACGGGTAAAAATTATTCACCCACTTATCCTTCAGTTTCTATCGAGTGTAGCAATTGTCACAATAATAGCTTTGGTATCCGTCGAAATTACGGGTCTTATACTGGGGGGAGCATTCGCTTTTTCTTTTCAGAATTTCCTTCTCACTATTGGGTTTACCTTTCGAATCAATCTTTTTCTCAACTGTGTCAATGCGATTTTCTTTTTCAACAGAAAACTGAATGAAAAAGCCCTGGAGACTGAAAAGCTCAAAACACTGACCACTCAGGCTACTCTCCAATCGATAAACACGCAATTGAATCCTCATTTCTTTTTCAATAATCTCAGTGCTCTTTCTGTGCTGATCCATGAGAATGTGGATCAAGCCGACGCCTATTTACAGCGATTGAGCGTGATCTATCGGTATATTCTCAATCATCAAAATCAAGAATTAGTCACTGTATCTGAGGAAATGGATTTTTTGAAAAATTACATCGCACTTCTCTCCATTCGATTCAAGGACTCTTTGACTTTCAAAATGGAACTCGATCCAAGTTGTCCCGATAGATTGATCCCTCCGGCTGTGTTGCAGTTATTGGTTGAGAATGCGGTGAAGCATAATTATTTTACACTCAAAGAACCACTTGAGATCCGAATTACCAGTAATTGTGAAAAAATTGAAGTCTTCAATCGAAAGCAATCCAAAAAAGTTTTAGAGGAGTCTACAGGAATTGGGCTACAAAACATATCCGAGAGGTATAGGTTTCTAAATTTATCTGTTAATATTGAGGATGAAACAGATTCATTTAGGGTCACATTGCCTTTGATAGAAACAGATGAACATACTTTTAGTAGAAGACGAACCTTTAGCCCAGCTACGAATAAGTAGTATTTTAGCCAAACATTTCCCGGATTGGACTATCTTGGATAAAGCTCAAAGTCTGAAGGAGTTTAAGCAATGCCTAGATACTTATCCCCAAATAGATCTTATTTTTTGTGATATTCACTTAGCTGATGGATTGAGCTTTCAGGCTTTCGAAACAACTAAAATAACTACACCCGTCATATTCATTACTGCTTACGATCAGTATGCTCTTCAATCATTTGATCACAATTGCATCGATTACGTCCTGAAACCTATTGACGAGGATCGCTTGGTCAAAGCCTGTCAAAAAGCCATCGAGAAACCAGTCAAGGAGATTTCATCTGATTTTATTAAAAACTTCCTCGCTAATTATTCTCAGAAGTCTTATAAAAAACGGTTCTTGACTCGAATTGGAAATCGTTTTTCCTTTGTAACAGTAGAGCAGGTAAGCTATTTTTACTCCCAAGAAGGCATGACCTATTTGATGGAAATGAAATCGCAACAACGGCAACTTATTGATCATTCTTTAAATGAGTTGGAATCTGGATTGCTAAACCCGTTGAAGTTTTATCGCGTAAACAGGTCCATGATCATCAACTTGGAATCGGTTCAAGAGATCAAACCCTATCATAATGGAAGATTGGTTTTGGGAATGAATTCCAAATGTGAAGAAGCGATTGTCGTTGCTCGCGAACGTGTCAATGAGTTCAAAAACTGGATTAATCAATAATAATATTATGCTGAAAACAATCGCTCTGACTGCCAGCCTTGTTTTAGGGTGTTTTTTTAGTGCAAATGCACAAACCACCCATTTTCCATCCATTGATTCGCTCAAACGAGCTATAATTGAGCTAGATCATGAGATCTATGAAGTAAAACTTAATCTGCATCAATCGCAGAAGCAATTAAAGACCGGGATTTTAATAGCGACGATAGGCTACACAGTGACGATTATCGGAGGACAATTATTAGGCACAGAACCTGATTTGGGAAAGACGCTTCTTTATGTCGGCGGAGTCACGGGTATAGCCGGTACTTTTGTATTGGTCAAGGGATTCAAGAAAATAAGCTTGAGAGCTCCGACACCACCTCGGACTTATGCTGATTATTGAATCTGTTTCCCAAAAATCGATTCTGGACCAAGCGGTTGTACCAGTATGACTTTTTCTTTCTCAACCATAACTGAGCCCGGAGCTGATCCTTTTACTTTCCTTACAAATTTTACAGGAGTGTAAATGACAGGCGCGAGAGATTCAGTTTTATTTTTCGAATAGAAAGCTGCCAATTGTGCGGCAGTTTCCAATACTTTAGCAGGAACTGGTTGATTTACTCCGTTTTTGATCAGGACATGAGATCCTGAGACCATTCGTGCATGAAGCCATAGATCATCTTTTTTCGAATATTCCCGGAGCATATCATCATTGGATTGTGCCGACTTGCCTACCCAAATGGTATACCCTTCATAATCAAACACCTTGAAGGGAAGACTCTCGGCCTCTTTTTGAATTGCCTTATCCTCTCCGTATTTCTTTTTGAATTCCTTGAATCGTCGAAAATCCTCAATTCCAGTTAGCTCCTCTATTTTTGAGTGGAGAAGATCAAAAAGTACCTTTTTACCTTCAATTGTTTTTTCGATCTGTAGCCATTCAAGCTTTCTGTTTTTGCTTTTCCGATAGAGATTAGCGGCTAAGTCTTGTGGTTTTTGATTTGGTTTCAAGGTTACTTTTACCGGATTTCCGCTGTAAAAATCCATCAGTTCTGCCTCTAATTGTCCATGTACAAATGTGTGCAAATTGGCCATTATCACATCTGCAAGATGAGATGGTGGTGGAGAATTTCGGAGTTCTTGAAGTTTTTGACCGGATTTTTCGATATAGGAAGTATGTCTTTTGAGTTGCTCCTCGTACTTTTTGTGGAGAGAAGTCTTTTCTTTTTCAAAACTTCCTTTGATTAATGCCAGGTAGAAAAGTTCGTTGCAGGCTTGAATGGGGTTGGAATATGTGGCTAAAGCTTGATTTTCGGGTAGCAAGCTGAGGTGAATTTCCCCTGATTTTTCTACCAGTGAGAAAAGCGCCGTTTCGAGCATATCCATCAATTCTTTCATCATTTCCCATCG
>Ga0136559_1000237_pt1 | contig 18894 bp, 14 predicted proteins | sample AntRauMeHopE1496_FD_104633 | JGI IMG/M metagenome (GOLD analysis project Ga0136559, IMG submission 104633) | Saline lake microbial communities from Rauer Islands, Antarctica - Metagenome Hop E1 #496 | ecosystem: Environmental > Aquatic > Non-marine Saline and Alkaline > Saline | place... | reverse complement strand
CGGATTTTCGCAAGGCGGCGCAACTGCAGCGAGATGGCATGAAAACGGACAATTCAAAGCGGATATATTTGTACTTTGGGCAAGCGTATTCCCTCCTGACTTAACGCTCCCCAAAAACAATGGTCAATTTACTCTTTCACAAAATTATTTTGTTGTTGGCGATGAGGATGAGTATTATAAAGAGGATAGTATTTCTAAAATGGAAAAACAACTACTTGACCAAAAACTGAGCTTCACAACGCGTCTATACAACGGAGGGCATGCGATCAATGTGGAGTGTCTCCAGCAGCTATACACGCTATGGATTTAAATTCTCTTTAAAGTTTATTACGTAAAAAAACATCCAACTAAGCCCTATTACTTAAATATTATTATTATCATTGCAGCATCGCAACAATCTGCGGCACAGAAATCATAACGATTTACATCAAGTTATTCTTTCATTATTTCAAATTCATGAACAAAGAAGATTTAGCGGGAAAAAAACTCCCGGAATTACGGATAATAGCGAAATCAATTGGTATTAAACGCGTAGAATCATTAAAAAAAGGAGACTTAATCGACTCTATTGTCACCGGAACACCCGGAGAATCGACTCAAAAAGAAATAGTTGTTCAACCCACAACTCCACCTTCTAATTCGGAGGACAAACCTGCAGTTAGCGCTCCAACTGAACGACGACGTAGAGTTAGAAAACCAGAACAAGAAAAAACGAATAAGGACCTTTTCAGTGAAAAGGAAAATACCACAAAACCCGTACAGGAAGATTCAAAAAAGTTAGAAGAACCTGCTGCAGAACGGCCTGTTCGAAAAGAAGAGAATCGTCCATCTCGTTATGAAAAACGACCTAGACCTGCACAAGAAAAGGAGACGAATAGACCAGAAGCAACCCAGTCACCTGATAATTCAGAGCGACCAAAGCGCACTCCCAACCCAAGAAATCAGCAGAATCCTAATCAAAATAGGAATACACAACAAGATACTTCCGATAAATCTAACGGTAATCAGCAAAATAGGAATACACAACAAGATACTTCCGATAAATCTAACGGTAATCAGCAAAATAGGAGTACACAACAAGATAATTCTGACAGACCTAGTGGTAACGGAAATACCAATTCTGCTGGAAATCATCGCCAAGCACGCGAAGAGTTATCTAAAAAGTATGACTTATCAGGAATTGTAGCAGCAGAAGGTGTATTAGAAATCATACAAGATGGATATGGCTTTTTAAGATCATCTGATTATAATTACCTTCCATCACCTGATGATGTGTATGTAAGTCATAGTCAAATTAAACTATTTGGACTAAAAACAGGAGATACTGTTTACGGAACAATTCGTCCGCCTAGAGAAGGTGAAAAATATTTCCCTTTAGTAAAAGTGGATTCAATAAACGGTCGTGAACCAGCGTTTATTCGCGATCGCGTCCCATTTCAATATTTAACTCCGCTTTTTCCAGATGAAAAATTTAAACTAACTGGACATCCACAAGAGTCTATGTCAACGCGACTGATGGATTTATTTTCCCCTATAGGAAAAGGTCAACGTGGAATGATTGTGGCTCAACCTAAAACCGGTAAAACCGTATTATTAAAAGACGTAGCAAATGCCATTGCAGCGAATCATCCAGAGACTTATCTTATTATTTTATTAATTGATGAGCGTCCGGAAGAAGTAACAGATATGGCGAGGAGTGTAAATGCAGAAGTTGTAGCCTCTACTTTTGACGAGCCAGCTGACAGACATGTTAAAGTGGCGAACATGGTATTAGAGAAAGCTAAACGAATGGTTGAATGCGGACATGACGTTTGTATATTGCTAGACTCTATAACGCGATTGGCACGTGCATACAACACTGTTTCACCAGCTTCTGGTAAGGTATTATCTGGAGGGGTTGATGCGAATGCATTACAAAAACCGAAGCGTTTCTTTGGTGCTGCTCGAAAAATAGAAAATGGAGGTTCATTATCTATCATCGCTACGGCATTAACCGATACTGGTTCAAAAATGGACGAAGTAATCTTTGAAGAATTCAAAGGTACTGGAAACATGGAGCTTCAACTCGATAGAAAAATTGCGAATCGAAGAATATATCCTGCCATTGATATTTTATCCTCAGGTACTCGAAGAGAAGACCTATTAATGGATAAAGAGACCTTGCAAAGAATATGGATTCTGCGCAAGCATTTGGCAGATATGAATCCGATAGAAGCAATGGAGTTTATAAAAGGGCACATGCAAAACACTCTTTCTAATGAAGAGTTCTTAGTTTCAATGAACAGTTAATTATGCGTCCTGCTTTAAAATCCGCTTTATTTTTCGCGCTGACTTGGTCGCTTATAAAAATGGCCTTCTTTTATTTAGGTGTTTTACAAGATGATATTTTCATCCCTGGGCTAATCAATAATCTTTTTTTGTTAACAGCTATTTCAATTGGCTTATATTACGAAAAGAAGAAAGAAGGATTTGGTGAAGGAACAGCACTTTCCGACATCAAGCACAGTATGATTGCAGGAGCTCCCTATGCCCTATTGGTGGCCATATTCATGTTTTTCTATTATAGTGATATCAATCCAGATTATGTAGAAAAGCGAATTACCGACCGCATGGATTTGGTCTATAACGCCATGGAACGAGAAAGCTATGTAGACTCCTTAAAAGTGCAAAGTCAAGAATACAAGGTATTAACGAATGAGGAGATTTATTCTGAAATAAGAGTGAGTACAGTAAGTGCTTATTCGCCTAGAGCCTTACTTACCTTTTCACTTTTAGGTTTGATGATACTTGGGTTCACTTATTCCATTTTTATTACGGCTATTTTTAGAAAAATTTTATTGCGGGATTATTATAAATAATGGTTGATTCTTTCGGTTCAAGCCTAAGAAACCAAGTAGTTAATTTTCAACCTAACAAATTGTTTCCTCCGTAATTTTCAAGATTCTTCTTACCTCAGCTAAATCTGGAGCCTCAGCGTAAACTCTCAATACTGGTTCAGTTCCTGATGGACGAATCATCACCCATCGACCATCTACGAAGAAATATTTATACCCGTCAAGCGTTTCTACGCGCTCTACTTTATAGTCTCCAAATGAGGTGAACTCGTTGTTTTTACATTGTTTAATGATTTTTTGTTTGAGCTCATCTGTAATGTGTAAATCGCTGCGCTCAAATTTGAATTCTCCAACGATTTCATAGACTTCAGCAATTAATTCATCTAGACTCTTACCCGACTTGGCCATGAATTCCCAAATAATCATCCCCATCCAAATACCATCTCTTTCCGGAATATGACCTTTTGTAGCTATTCCACCAGACTCCTCTCCACCAAGAAGAACGTCCTCTTCTACCATAATACCGGCAACATATTTAAATCCGATCTTCACCGTTTGATGCACTAATCCATAATGCGCGCACATTTTAGCAATTCTTGGCGTACAACTAAAGGCAGTAACAACCTTACCTGTCATCCCTTTATACTTTACCATATAATGAATCAACAGTAAAATAATATGATGAGAATCCACAAACTCCCCTTTACCATTGAATAACCCGATTCTATCAGCGTCTCCATCAGTAGCCAAGGCACAATCAATAGCTTCTGAATTGATAATATAATTCTTAAGTTCTAACAGATTCTTTTCAATAGGCTCAGGAGCTTGACCTTTAAATGATGGATTATAATCACAATGTAAATAAGTCATCTCAGGAAATACCCCTTTCAGCACATTTTGTCCAGCTCCATACATCGCATCAAACGCCAGGCGCATACCAGAATTTCGAATAGCGTCAATATCGAAGTTTTTCACCATGTGATTGATGTATTCCTTTTCAAGATCAACAATTTTTAGTGCGCCAGAAGCTATGGCACTTTCTAAATCAACAGACTTATATCCATCACTAACGGTATCAGGTATTAAATCTTGCACCTCTTGCACTTTCTCTGGAGATAAAGGTCCACCATACCCAGCTTTTAATTTATATCCATTATAAGCTGGTGGATTATGAGAAGCTGTAATAACAATTCCCAAGTCAGCATTATAAACACGCGCTCCAAGAGAGACCATTGGAGTGGAAACAAACCCTCTTGCCATACATACATTTATCCCATTTTTCAGAAATACCTTAACAGCTGTTTCCATAAACAAGTCTCCATTGAATCGACAATCGTGTCCGATGATAACTAAAGGATTTTCAAGGTGTTGATTACGCAACCACTCTGCCGAAGCTTCGGAAACACGCGCTACATTTTCAACTGTATATTCCTCACCTATAATTGCTCTCCAGCCGTCTGTTCCAAATTTGATAGAAGTACTCATTGTATGTATATTTTTGTGGGGCAAATATAGTAATTGTGCAGCACCTCAGATTATGATTATCGAATTAAGCCTATTCGAAAGCTTTTACAACTCTTAAACTGAGTAATATTTATGTGAATTCAATGAAGTTCTGTAACATTTCTTTTCCATATTTCGTCAAAATAGATTCTGGATGAAATTGAACCCCATAAATCGGCAAATAGGAATGCTCGATGGCCATGATCACATTTTCATCGCTTAATGCGGTAATAATAAAATCTTTAGTCAACCCATTTACTGCCCAGCTATGATAAAGACCTACTTGAATTTCTGAAGGTAAATCCTTAAAAAGCAAACTTCCTGGAGCAGTTCGAATAGTTGTTGTGACACCATGACGCACTCTATCTTGATTGTACAGTTCGCCCCCAAATACTTGAGCAATACCCTGCATACCAAGACATACACCCAGAATCGGTTTTTTTAAAGAATACATTTTAATTACTTCTAGCATACGTCCAGCATCCTTTGGCAAACCTGGCCCCGGAGAAAGAATTATCTTATCATACTCATCGACTTCTTCAAGTGTGATTTCATTATTTCGCTTCACAATAACCTTTTCACACATCGTTTCTAGATAATGCAATAGGTTAAACGTAAATGAATCATAATTATCGAGCAATAAAATCTTCACTTTTTTCAATCAAAATTATTAAACTTGTGCAAAGCTTTGTGAAAAATGAAAAAAATTATCCAAATCCCGAATGCACCTGCTCCTATTGGACCATATAGTCAGGCTGTTATGACCAATGAAACACTTTACGTTAGCGGTCAAATACCAATGAACCCATTGACGGGAGAATTATGTTGCGAAGATATTACTCAAGCTACCCACCAAGTGCTTACAAACATTAAGGTTTTGGTCGAAACAGCTGGGCTTTCCATAGAGAATGTTGTCAAATGCAGTATTTTCTTAAAAGACATGGATGATTTTGTGGCTATGAATGAAGTATACCAGACTTTTTTCGACAATATGCCTCCTGCGAGAGAAACAGTTCAGGTAGCCAAACTACCATTAGACGTTCCAATTGAAATATCTTGTATCGCACATCGTTAACTGAATAAAGCTTGATCGAAGACCGAATAAAAATATCTGTTATTATTGTCAACTACAACGTTGAATATTTTCTTGAACAATGCTTGAATTCAACATTTAAAGCATTAGAAAATGTTAGTGGGGAGGTATTTGTGGTGGACAACAATTCCATAGACGGGTCTGTGCAAATGGTGCGTGAAAAATTCCCAACAGCACTATTAATTGCGAATAAAGAAAATACCGGCTTCTCGAAGGCAAACAATCAAGCGATGCGCGTCGCAAAAGGCGAATACTTATTGCTACTAAATCCGGATACAGTAGTGGAGGAAGATACATTCGTGAAGTGCATAAACTTTATGGATGAACATCAAGAGGCCGGCGGACTGGGTGTTCGAATGGTTGACGGAAAAGGAGTTTTCTTACCCGAAAGTAAGCGAGGCCTGCCAACACCCGCAGCGGCATTTTATAAAATATTCGGCATTTCCCGATTGTTCCCAAAGAGCAAGAGATTTTCTAAATATCACCTTGGTTATTTAAACGAATTTGAAACAAATGAAGTAGATGTTCTCAGCGGAGCTTTTATGCTTATGAGAAAAAAAACATTGGACAAAGTAGGTTTACTCGACGAAGCATTCTTCATGTATGGGGAAGACATCGACCTCTCCTACCGCATCCTCCAAGGCGGGTATAAAAACTATTATTTCCCTGAAACTAAAATCATTCATTACAAAGGCGAAAGCACAAAAAAGAGCAGTGTAAACTACGTCTTTGTTTTCTATAATGCCATGGTCATTTTCGCTAAGAAACACTTTTCGCAAAAGAACGCGAAGTTGTTTTCGTTTCTAATTAATATGGCCATTTATTTCAGAGCTGGTCTCGCTATAATGAGTCGCGTAATTAAGAAAAGCTTTTTGCCGTTGGTAGATATCTCAGTCATTTCCACTATGCTCGTTTTATTGACGAAGTTATGGGAGCAAGAACATATTGATTTCCCTGAGGAAATTCTCATCTTCGCCCTTCCATCCTACCTCGTTATTTGGTTAATTTCGATTCTTTATAATGGAGGCTACGACAAACCCATAAAACTATTCAATTATCTAAAGGGTATTATTGTGGGAACGGGCTTTATTTTAATCGTATACGCCCTATTACCCAAAGAATTTCAATTTTCACGATTATATATTTTGGCAAGTGCATTCGCCATTCTCCTCTATTATTTATTGAGCAGATTAATCTTGAGCACCGCAATAGGTGGAGAATTCGGACTCAACGATGTAAAAAGCAAAATATTCGGAATAGTCGGATCGCCCGCGGAAGTAGAGCGCGTAAAAGCTATTCTCAAAAACTCTTCTCTACGGGTTGAAAAAGTACTCTCTATTTCTCCCGCTGGCAACAAAGAAAAAGATGATATAGGAACCCTGTCCCAACTTGATCAGATTGTTCACATACACAAAACAGATGAGATTATTTTTTGCGCAAAAGACACAAGTGCAGAGTCGATAATTAATTGGATGGTTGCCATAGACAATAAGGACGTTGATTTCAAAATTGCTCAACCAGATAGTTTGTTTTTGATTGGCAGTAATTCTATAGACACAGCGGGAGACATGTATATGTTAGATATCAATGCGATAGCTCAATCAAAGAACAAACGAAATAAACGAACGTTTGATTTCTTTGTAGGAGTTTTTGGTATGATACTGTTTCCGTTCCTCTTTTTACTTTACAAGAGACCAGTACAGTTTTTTAAGAATCTTCTTCAATTAGTTACAGGAAAGAAAACAGTTGTTGGGTATAAAACTATCCAGCAAGCGGACAGTTTAAAACTGCCAAAAATTAAATCAGGCATACTTACACCGCTGGATTTTAAAACCAAACATATTCCAACAAATAAGCCTGAAACATTTCACAAACTGAATCTAATCTATGCTAGAGACTATTCTGTAATCAAAGATTTACAGCTTTTAGTTCAAAATGTTCGCGAACTTGACAGATAAATCATGCTCGAACTATTGAATAAACCGAATTTTCATTTATTTTTGTAACACTTAAAAATGGATACAATTACTTTATAAGATATGTCACAAATAGAAATTAGACTTCCTAAAATGGGAGAAAGCGTTACAGAAGCTACGATTACCAATTGGTTGAAAAGCGTTGGTGATAAAGTAGAAATGGACGAGCCTCTTGTGGAAGTTGCTACAGATAAAGTTGACAATGAGTTACCATCCGAAGCTGAAGGAACATTGATTGAAATTCTTTTCGATAAAGATGAGGTAGCGCAAGTTGGCGATGTTATTGCAATTATTTCAATGAACGGTTCGGCTCCTGCTCCAAAGGATGATGCGAAAGCAGCACCTCAAGAAGCAGCAAAAGTAATGGAAACTGTAGCTGCTGCTGTTCAGGAAGTGCATACCGATATAGTTGTCGATAAAAATGGACCAAGCGGAAAATTTTATTCACCATTAGTAAGAAGTATTGCTGAGAAAGAAGGTATAACGATGGGAGAGCTCGAATCAATTTCTGGTTCTGGGCAAAACGCTAGAGTGACCAAAAAAGACATTCTTTCTTACATTGAAACGAGAGGAAGTGCTCCTTCAATTCAGACTACTACAGCACCTGTTGCAGAAGCGAAAACACCTCCACCTGCATCAGATAAAAAGCAACAAAGTCACGAGCCAACTATGAAAATAAAGGCTCCATTTGTACCTTCTATGCCAGGAGATGAAATCATTGAAATGGACAGGATGCGTAAGCTGATCTCAGAGCACATGGTGATGTCCAAGCATGTTTCCCCTCACGTTACTTCTTTTGTAGAGGCGGATGTAACAAATATTTGGAATTGGAGAAATAAGGTTAAAGACGAATTTAAAAAACGAGAAGGAGAGAATTTCACATTCACACCAATATTTATTGATGCCGTTGCCAAAGCGATTAAAGACTTTCCAAATATCAACATTTGTGTGGATGGCGATAAAATAATTAAGCGTAAGGATATAAACATTGGAATGGCTACCGCTCTTCCGTCCGGTAACTTAATCGTTCCCGTTATTAAAAAAGCGGATAGATTTAATCTAGTTGGACTAGCAAAATCAGTAAATGAATTGGCTAATAATGCGAGAGATAATAAATTGAAGCCAGAAGATATTCAAGGAGGAACCTACACGATAACAAACGTAGGTACTTTTGGGAATGTGATGGGAACTCCTATCATTAACCAGCCTCAAGTAGCAATTCTTGCCTTAGGAGCAATTCGAAAAGTTCCTGCAGTTATAGAAACACCAGATGGTGATTTCATCGGCATCCGTTACAAAATGTTTTTATCGCACTCTTATGACCACAGAGTTGTTGATGGAGCTTTAGGTGGAATGTTTGTGAAACGAGTTGCAGACTATTTGGAGCAATTCGATATTACCCAAACTATTTAATTTTAAAAAAAAGTGAAACTTAATAATCTCGTTTAATGAATTTTAGACGAGATTTTTTACTTTTACAGACTTAAAGAAAATTTAGATTTAATAATACAGAAAAAAATGACGTTTAATCACCTTAGATTTATCCTTTTCATAGCGATTATATCCCTTACATTTAATGCTTCTTCTCAGTTTACCGATCAGCAGATTGAAGAGTTTGTAAAAACAGCCACTCCTAAAGAGTTGGTAGAGCGAAACTCAACGCTATTAATTGACGGTTTTTATTATCAATCTATAATTGTTTCAGACAAACTAATTAGTCAAGAGCCCGATAACGCCAACTACAATTACAGAAAAGGACTTGCGTTATTAAATCTTAGTACTAATTATATCAGCGCGAAGCCCTATCTTCAAAAAGCAATAACAACGACTTCTAAGAACTACGACTTTTTCTCTGCGAATGAAGCAGGAGCTCCTTTAGACAGCTATTTTTATTTAGCAAAGTGCTATCATTTGAACGAAGAAATAGACCAAGCTATTGAAAACTATAATCAGTTCATCGAAGTTGATTCTAAAAGCGCCAACTTAGTTGCGTTTGCTGAATTATCTATCATGCAATGTGAAGTAGCCAAAGAATCATTAAAATATCCTAAAAAATACGAAATCGTAAACTTAGGAGCAGATATCAACCAATCCACACCAGAATATGCTCCCGTTGTTTCCCTTGACGGACAGTCTCTTTACTTCACTTCGAGAAGATTACGTGCCGACTCTAGTAATATTGACATTAAAGAACCAGAGACTAATTTATATTTAGAAGACGTTTATGTTTCTTACAAATCGTTTGAAGACAAAAAATTTGAAAAACCTGAATTGCTTAGTTTTTGTTTACCTGAAAGAAATGAAGCCACAGTGGCAATAAGCACTGATGAAAGAAGAATCTATGTCTATAAAGATGACAAAGGTAATGGAGACGTATTTTATTCTGAATTTGAAAATGGTAAATTTAAAGAGTTAAGGCCTGTCGATATAAAGGGCGTTAACTCTGCTCACTGGGAGCCACACATTACTGTTTCAGCAGATGGACGTATTAAATATTTTTCTTCAGATAGACCAGGAGGTTTTGGAGGAAGGGATATTTATAAAGTAGTAAAACTACCAGACGGATCTTGGGGAGAGCCTCAAAACCTTGGCCCTGAAATAAATACAAAACATGATGAAGACTCTCCTTTTGTTGCGATAGATAATAAGACACTTTACTTTTCGAGTAATGGTGAGAAAAGCATGGGAGGATTTGACGTTTTCTTATCCTTTGGTAGTGAAAATGGAGATTGGTCCGCTCCTCTAAATCTAGGCTATCCTTTAAACTCCATGGGAGATGACATCTATTACACAACCACTGCTGATGGACGAACGGGTTATCTAAGCTCATTCCGCCTGGATGGTTTCGGAGACAAAGATATTTATGAAATTAAAAACGACTTCTTAGGACAAGAACAGATTTCGCTTTTGGCTGGTGAAATAGTTGTATCTGGAGTCCAACCTATTCCGGAAGATATTGCCTTAACTATTGCCTGTCTTAATTGTGGAGAACAAAATGTTAGAACGGTTAATCCAAGAACTAGAGACGGGAAGTTTTTTACTTCATTACCTAAGTGTAGAGAGTTTGAGCTAGTATATTCCTATGGACCAGAAGATAATAAAATTGAATTTCACCGCGAAACGATAACCACGAACTGCGACGACGAATATGAAGAAATAAATAAAGTCGTGCTCTTAGACTTGGATAAAATGAAAGTGATCCCAATGCTTAATTATAATTTAAAATTAGTTATTGCCGATTTAACAACCAATACAGGAATAGAGTCTGTTGAGGTTTTATTCGTAGACTCAGAAGGAAAGACTATTGAAAGCCTTACTACAAATAGTTCTGGTGAACTCATTTCAAAACTAATTAGTGAAGGGAACTATGGAGACAACTTTAAATTCATAGTAAAAACAAGTAAAGAAGGGTATTTAAAACAAGAATTTGAAGCGAATATAACTTTAGCTGACATCGAACAAATAGAGGTAGTTTATTTATTAGATAAGCCTGATGCAGGAAAAGATATTACTGAAACACTTCAATTAAACCCTATTTATTTTGATTTTGATAAATCAGCGATTAGAGCAGATGCGAAAATAGAATTAGCAAAAATTATCAAAGTAATGAATGATAATCCAACGTTAAAACTAGATCTTCGATCTTATACTGACTGCAAGGGTAGTGAGAACTATAACCAACTACTATCCAATCGAAGAGCTAAATCGTCTGCTAACTACATTAAAAGTAGAATCTCCAACCCAGGTCGTTTAAGTTATAAAGGATATGGCGAGTCTATGCCAGTAAACAATTGTAAATGTGACGACGGCGCAGAGGATTCATGCACCGAAAAAGAGTATCAAGACAATCGAAGAACGGAGTTCATTGTCATTAAATAAAATTAAAACAAAAGGTATTCACAAATGAATACCTTTTGTTTTTTTATAGCCTATTGTAACATTTCAGAACAACTCTCGTAAATAGCCCTGTTGAAACTTGTGTTCTCCTTAAACATAGAGACGTGAATAACTAACCTACGCTCTAGCATACAGAACCATATTTTTTAACTTATTTTATAAAAAGTTCTGACTATGAAATACTTCTTACTACTATTTGCCTTTTCTGTTTTTACATCTACCATATTTGCCCAATTTACAGATGAGCAAATAACTGAATTCATTGCAACGGGAGACGAATACGAAATATTAGAAAAAAATACGCTCACGCTGCTCGAGTACAACTTTTATCATGCAAATATTTTAGCTGACAAACTTGTTGAAATAAATCCCGACAATGCTAATTACAATTATAGAAAAGGGTATTCACAATTAAACTCAACTGCTGACTTTACCTTATCAACATCTTTTTTAGAAAAAGCAGTTTTAACTATTTCTAAAAACTATGATATTTTTTCCGCTAAAGAAAAAGGAGCTCCAGTTGATGCATACTTCCATTTAGGGAGGGCTTACCACCTGAGTAATGAGTTAGAAAAAGCAAAAGAATATTACAATTTATTTATCCAAAATGGCCCCAAAAAATCAGCTCTTTTTGAAGAATGTAAACTTCGATTGGAACAATGTGATATGGCTGATATAATGGGAGAAGTGAAACACAACTACGAAATCATTAACCTTGGCACAATTATCAACTCAACTGCAGCCGACTACTCCCCTGTTGTATCTCTTGATGGTTCAGCCATTTATTATACTTCGCGAAGACTACGAAATGACTCCTCCAATATTGAAATAAAAGATCCAACAACAAATATGTATATGGAGGATATCTATGTTTCTTATAAGGATTTCGATAATAATTGGACAGAACCTCAATTAATGAACTTTTGTCTCCCAGAAAAGAATGAAGCTACAGTAGCCGTAAGCACAGACGAAAGAAGAATCTACGTGTATAAAGATGAAACCGGAAATGGAGATATTTATTACTCCGATTTTCAAGCAAGTAGATTTAATGAGTTACAATACTTGGATATAGAGGGTGTAAATACAGAGTCTTGGGAGACACACATTACTGTTACGCCAGACGGGATGCAGAAATATTTTGCGTCAGATCGACCTGGTGGATTTGGAGGGAGAGATATTTATCGAATTGTAAAACTACCGAACGGAGAATGGAGTCTACCGCTAAATCTTGGACCGTCTATTAATACTCCGTATGACGAAGACGCTCCATTTTTAGCTATTGACAATAAAACAATGTATTTCGCCAGCAATGGACCTAACAGTATTGGTGGGTTTGATATCTTTCTAACAGTGAGAGACGATAATTTTAACTGGAGTAAACCTGTTAACCTTGGAGCCCCTCTAAATAGTACTGCTGATGATATTTATTACACCACCACTGTAGATGGACTTACTGGATATCTAACCTCATTTAGACCAGGGGGAATTGGAGAAAAAGACATCTACGAGGTGAAAAATGATTATTTAGGAATGAATAACATTGCTATTCTGAAAGGAGAAATAGAAACAGTAAACAATACTCCTCTTCCTGAAGATGTAGCTTTCACGGTAAGATGTTTAGACTGTGGAGATGCATTTGACAGAATAATATTTCCTAGATTATCGGATGGTACGTTTGTTAGTTCATTAGAGCCATGCCGAACATACGAATTGATTTTTCATTATAACAATGGCGAAACCGAGTTCTATCGAGAACAGATTTCTACCAATTGTGATTTAGGATATGATGAAATTTACAGACACATTCTTCTTGACGTAGAAAACATGAAGGTTGTAGAGCCACAAGAAGAAATACCCTCTTTTGAGCCTTTAGCTATGAAACATTTCTTCGGCTATAATAAAAACAAACTTAACCCTAAAGAAGGAGCATTAAAAGATCTTTTAGATGCTATTGCACTTCAGCAAGCGAATGGTCGTTCGGAGTTCAGCTTGAGTATAACTTCTTCCGCATCAAAGGTTAGAACAAGGTCGTTCAAATCAAATGATGAGCTGGCGCAAACGCGTGCTGACTTATTAATGACGATGCTAACAGATTATTTTGCGTCAAACGATAGCTTGGCTGGAAAAGTGAAGATAACTATTACGGAAGTAGTTGTTTCAGGACCAGAATACACTAAGGGAGAGCAGAAAAACATTGGTAAATTTGCCCCTTTCCAGTATGTAGCTGCTAGAATTGATGGAATCAACAGCATCGGAGGAGAAGCTGAATTATTACAATCTAAAGATTCAGAGTTGGAAGGAAAGTCGGAGATTGTTGGGCAAACGGTGACATCAAATACGGATAAAAATGGAAATCAATTCAGCACGGGGTCGATGATAGAATCAGATTATACTTTTCATATTATAGCTGGGGTATTTAAGCGTATTCATTACGCAGAAGGATTAGTAGAAAACCTTAAACAAAAAGGTTACGATGCAAAAATCATTGGAAAAAGAAATGGTTTACACGTTGTTTCTGCTGGTGCTTCTAATAGTTTATCTGAAGCGAAAGTACTACTTGAAAAAGCGCGAAGTGAAATCAGTCAATCTTCATGGATTTTAAACTCTAAGAAAAATTAATATATTTGTTAAACCATACAAAAGCGGACCAATTGCAGTCCGCTTTTTTATTAGCTTATTATGAAATTAAAAGAACAACGTTCACTCGCCATTTTTGACTTAGAAACTACAGGAATAGATGTAACCTCGGATAGAATTGTCGAGATTGCTATTCTAAAAGTTAATCCAGACGGGACCAAAGAGGAGTTTGAAAAACGAATAAACCCTACTGTTCCAATTCCAGTTGAAACATCTCTAATTCATGGGATATACGACAAAGACATTAGCGATGCGCCTACTTTTAAGGAGGTAGCTGAAGAAATAGCCAATTTCATAGGTGACGCAGATTTAGCAGGGTATAACTCTAATAAGTTTGACATTCCTGTTTTGGCAGAAGAATTTCTTCGAGCAGGAAGTTCATTTGATGTTAGCGATCGAAAATTTATTGATGTGCAAAATATTTTTCACAAAATGGAACAACGGACGTTAGTTGCAGCCTATAAATTCTATTGTGAAAAAGAACTAATTAATGCACACAGTGCAATGGCTGATGTAACGGCCACCTTCGAGGTGCTCGAAGCGCAGTTGGAAAGGTACGATGAATTAGAAAAATCTAGTGAGTTTTTAGCAGACTTCACGCAAATGTCAAAAAACAAACTCCTCGATTTTGCTGGAAGAATAGCACAAAATGAAAAAGGAGAAGCCATTTATAATTTCGGGAAACATAAAGGCAAAACCATTGCTCAAATAGCCGAAGAAGAACAAGGTTATTATGGATGGATGATGAGTTCGAATTTCCCTCTTTATACGAAAGAAGTATTGAGACGAGAAATGACAAAAGTCAAAGCGCTACGTTCTGAAAAGAAAAAAATAGTTCAAGCTAAAAAACAAGAACATTTAGAGAATAAATTAGAAGCATTAAAATCAAAATTTTCAAAATAATCCACTATGAAGATTATATGTATTGGACGAAACTATGCGAATCACGCAAAAGAAATGAACTCCCCTATACCATCAGCGCCAATGTTTTTCATGAAACCAGATACAGCGCTGCTGCCTAAAAAGAATCCGTTTTTTTACCCAACGTTTACCAATGATTTACATTATGAATGCGAAGTTGTCATCCGCATTAACAAGCTGGGTAAAAATATTGCCGAAAAATTTGCGCACGAATACTATGATGAAATTGGACTAGGTATAGATTTCACAGCCCGTGATCTTCAACAAAAATGTAAAGAAAATGGTCACCCGTGGGAGATTGCAAAATCTTTTGAACATAGCGCCCCAATGAGCGATCATTTTCTAGATAAAAAAGAGCTCAATCTGAAGGACTTAAACTTCTATTTGTATAAAAACGATGAACTTGTTCAACATGGAAATACAAAAGATATGATTTTCGAAATTGATAAGTTAATCGCTTATGTTTCTCAATTTATGACACTTAAAATTGGGGACTTAATCTTTACAGGCACACCTGAAGGCGTAGGTCCAATACAAATCGGAGATGTTTTAAAAGGTAAGATAGAAGATACTGAAATGTTTACTCTAAAAATCAAATAGTATCCAGCTCATCCCATTTATTAACATTATTGGATAAAAACTGAAAGTTATTTAGGATTTTAGACATTCGGTGATACGATTTATCAGGGTGGTAGATATACATCAGGCTACCATTTTTTATTTTATGAATCAATAAATCAGCCTCCTCTTTTGGTACAGCGGGGCAACCATAACTTCTACCTAGCACGTTATTATTCCGATTTAAGAAAGAAGCCGTGGCATAATGCGCACCGTGCATAACAACTCCCCTACTCCGAGCACGACTATTACTGCGCTCCAATCCATCTAATCGAAGTCCTAAATCAAATTTCCCTAAATAGGTCTCTCCAGTAATATAAAAACCCAAACTTGATTGTTTACTTCCTTCTACGTTTGAAAAACTTGAAGCAAACCCCGTTCCGGTAGCTTTACCGTGAGAACAATACGTCTTATGAACTACCGAAAAGGTTGTCATGTCAATAAGAAAAAACCGGTTTTCCGAAGAATGCTTGCTGAAATCTATGATAGATAAATATTCTTGATTCGTTAACTGATTGTTCTTTTTTAATAAATAATAACCTTGCAAGGCTTCTTGAAATGCTTCAAAGCTTAGAGTAGAATCATTTAAACAGGAATATTTATCCCACGTAAATTGTTCCCAATAATTGATTGCTTCTGAACTCAAAGAAGCCGGTGGATCATCGGTAGTACTCGATATAATAGTAAAACTTACTACTATCAAAGTAATCATAAAAACTTTATCTTTTAATCGCATAGGGGCCATAAAAATACTAAAATCTCCTTAACTTTGCATTCTCATTTTTGGTGACGTAAAAAATGAGGTTACAAATAACCATAATACTATGAGTGATAAAGAAGAAGTAGAAAAGAGAAGAACTTTTGGTATTATTTCTCACCCAGATGCTGGTAAAACGACATTAACGGAAAAGCTATTACTTTTCGGTGGAGCTATTCAAACTGCAGGCGCTGTAAAAAATAACAAAATCAAGAAGACAGCCACTTCTGACTTTATGGAAATTGAAAAACAAAGAGGTATTTCCGTTGCGACATCTGTAATGGCATTTGAATATGGAGGCAAACAAGTAAATATTCTCGATACCCCTGGTCACAAAGATTTTGCCGAAGACACGTATAGAACCTTAACTGCCGTGGATAGCGTTATCCTTGTTATTGATTGCGCCAATGGAGTTGAAAGTCAAACAGAAAAGCTCATGGAAGTTTGTCGCATGCGAGATACTCCCGTCATCGTTTTTATTAATAAAATGGACCGTTATGGGAAAGACCCATTTGACTTATTGGATGAAATCGAAACTAAATTGAATATCAAAGTAAGGCCGCTAGCATGGCCAATAGGTATGGGAGACGAATTTAAAGGAGTTTATAATATTTACGACAAAAACTTAAACCTCTTCTTAGCAAATAAAACTAAAATTTCAGACGAAGTGGTTTCATTTGATAACATTCATGACCCAGCATTAAACAAAATAGTAGGTAACAAATTCGCCAATGAACTGAGGGAAGAGTTAGAATTAATTGATGGTGTTTACGACGAATTCAATCAAGAGACCTATTTATCGGGGGAAGTAGCCCCTGTTTTCTTTGGAAGTGCTGTAAATAATTTCGGAGTGAAAGAGTTATTAGACACTTTTATTCGAATATCACCCTCTCCTAGAGGAAGGCAAACTGATAAACGTTTCGTAGAACCTCAAGATAAAAAATTCTCGGGTTTCGTTTTTAAAATTCACGCGAATTTAGACCCTCATCATAGAGACCGAATTGCTTTCTTACGCATCGTTTCTGGAAAATTTGAGCGGAATACTTTTTACAAGCATGTTCGCAACAACAAAAAAATTAAATTCCCGAACCCTACTTCCTTCATGGCAAGAGATAAAAGTGTTATCGACGAAGCTTTTCCTGGCGACGTAATTGGTTTATACGACACGGGAACGTTTAAAATTGGGGATACATTAACCGCAGGCGAAGAACTAAACTTTATTGGTATACCTTCTTTTTCTCCTGAGATTTTCCAAGAGCTTCAGAATAATGACCCAATGAAATCCAAGCAGCTTGATAAAGGGATTCGACAGCTTATGGACGAAGGAGTTGCACAGCTGTTTATTCAAGAACCTGGGTCGCGTAAAATCGTTGGTACGGTTGGTCAGCTTCAGTTTGATGTTATTCTTCACAGACTTACTCATGAATACGGAGCGAACTGTTCTTTTACGCCGCTAAATTATCACAAGGCATGTTGGCTTACTTCAGCTAATACAGAACAACTAAATGACTTTTTACGGGCCAAAACAGGCAGTATAGCAAAGGATAAGGATGGAAATCTTGTGTTTTTAGCTGAGACCCCTTTCCTTCTTCAAATGGCCGAACGAGATTACCCAGAAATAAAGTTTCACAAGACTTCAGAATTCAAAGTCTTAGCTTGAGACTCTTTTTAAATCGACACTGCATCTAGTTTATTTTATTTAACAATCATTCACGCACTGTGTTGAATGGGCTAAATAATTAGTTTTAAGTAATGTAAACCTCGGTCTTCTCCTTTAAAAATTATATATTTAGTGCAGCATAAAAGCAACTATACACTTAACCAATCGTCTCTGCTTATATAAACTATAACCACATGAGAAAATCATTATTTTTCGCTGCACTTTTTATATCTTGTTTCACTGTTGTTTCACTTCCAGTTAATTCGCAAGAGCAAAACCCTATCGTTGCAATTTCGGTAGAAGAAATAAATGACAAAATAGTCTATTCATTTAATGAACAACGAGTTATTCCAACCGAAAATGTTCAAGCTCATATACAACGCATAGAAAATTTATATCCAAATATCGATTCTATAAGTTTTGATGAAGCGACTAAATCATACTCTATTTACTTCTTATCAACTCCTTCAGAAGACGAGTTGAAAAGATCTTTTAATCATTTCCACGTTTTTAGCTACACTTTTGAATAATATAAAACTTCCTAACTTATGCTCAGATTTAAATTATTAATTGTTCCGATTTTTCTTTTGTTATTTCAAAATATCGGTAACACCCAGTGTAATACTAATATCAGTATTTGTACTCCTGGAGTCGCTGGACCCTTTACTTTTCAACCTGGATCAGTAAATCCGGGTGGTTGTCTTTCATATATTAACGGTCAAGCAGCTCCTAATTATGCTTATATCATACTCTACATAACCCAAGGAGGAGAGCTAGATTTATTAATAGAAGGGAACAATACTGGACCATTTTCAGGGGCTTGTTTAGATGTTCAACTTTTTGACATTACAGGTCAAGCTGATCCATGTAGTAGTCTTAACGCTGGAACCAACATTGGTTGTAATTATGTTGCTCCTTGTAATGGCTGTGCAGAGTTCGGTTTTACAATAGGAGGATGTGCTGCCCAGGTCGCTGCCCCTAATGTAAATACAGGAGAT
>Ga0136559_1000236_pt1 | contig 18926 bp, 5 predicted proteins | sample AntRauMeHopE1496_FD_104633 | JGI IMG/M metagenome (GOLD analysis project Ga0136559, IMG submission 104633) | Saline lake microbial communities from Rauer Islands, Antarctica - Metagenome Hop E1 #496 | ecosystem: Environmental > Aquatic > Non-marine Saline and Alkaline > Saline | place... | reverse complement strand
TGGCGGTGGGACGAGTGATTGTGAAGGGAAGCACGCCGGGCCCAACTGCCAAGTATGTACGAGCGACACGTATTCCATCGGGTGCGACTCGGATTGCGATACCGTGACGACATGCTCAGGCAATGGTCGCTGCAACGCGAAGACAGGTGGTTGCCTTTGCTATGCAGGATTTGAAGGTACAGATTGCCGCACGCCAGTTGCAAGTATCTGCGAAGAAGGATTTTCAGGACCCTCCTGTCAGGCCTGCACCAGGTTTTTTTTCATTTGGATTTTTGTCGGGTTCCATTATTTTTCTGAGTTTGACGGGGCAGATCTATGACCCTTTTGTGTGAGTCGTTCTTGTTTGTTATGGTTTGTGTGTGGGTTTTCTTATTGGATTTTTTTGAATCCTATTTTTTTCTGAATTTGATGACGGTGTATCTATGACTTTTTTTTGTGTAGTTACTGTTATGGTTTGTATCGATTCTTTTTGATTTTTTGACGCAGTTACCCTTCACAATTATTCTTGTTAGATTCGTGTCATATGTTTGAATGAGGCATGTCACACATCTGAATGCGTCATGTCACGCATTTGAATGTGTCGTGCTACTATGTGAATGAGGCATGTCGCACATGTGAATGAGTCATGTCACATGTATGAATGAGTCCTGTCACATATATGAATGAATCCTGTCACGTGTATGAATGAGTCATGTCGCATATTTGAATGAGTCATGTCGCACATCTGGATGAGTCATGTCTCGCGTATTAATCAGACATGTCACACATTTGAATGAGTCGTGTCACACATATGAACGAGTCAGGTCACACCACTCATCCATCGACTCATGTCACACATGTGGATGCGTCAAGTGACACACAAAAATGGGGTCATATTGTACATATGAAATGGGGTCATATTGTACATATGTCATGTCACATGTAGAGTCATGTCACATGTAAATGAGTCATGTCACACATATGAATGAGTCATGTCACACATTTGAATGAGTCATTTTACGCGTGTGAATGCGTCACATCACACATATGAATGAGTCACGTCGCACACGTGATCGAGTATGAATGCTTCCTGTCACACATAAGTATAAGTCATATCATACATATGAATGTGTCACATCACACGTATGACTGCGTCTTTGGATGCGCCATGTCACACATGAAGTCACACATATGAGTGACGACACACATTTGAATGCGTTGTGTCATACATATGAATGCGTCACGTCATACAAATGAATGTTTCATATCATAAATATGAATGAGGGACGTCACACATATGAATAAGTCATGTCACACACATGAATGCGTTACGTGACACATGAGAATGAGTCATGGCACACATATGAATGAGGTATGGCACACGTATGAATGAGTCATGCCACACATGTGAATAAGTCACAGCACACATAAGAATGAGTCACGTCACACACATGCGCGAGTCATGTCACACATATGAATGAATGAGTCATGTCACACGCACACGCACGGCTGCTGCCCTTGACAATTACACACGCAGCACATACGACTGAGTCACACATACCAATGAGTCACGTCACACATATGAATGAGTCATGTCACACATACCAATGAGTCACGTCACACATATGAATGAGTCATGTCACACATACCAATGCGTCACGTCACACATATGAATGAGTCACGCCACACATATGAACGAGTCATGCCACACATATGACCAGGAACACGTACACGGGCAAATGCGAGGAGGTGTGCCATGCCCCCACCACATGCCATGGAAATGGCCGCTGTCGTGGACATGGAAAGTGCGAATGCTACAAAGGGTTTTCTGGTGACGACTGCTCTGATGTAGATGTTGACGGGACGGGCGATTGCGAAGCAGGATTCGGCGGCATGAATTGTGAGGCGTGCAAAAGGAATGTTTACTTGCAGGATTGCAAGGGTAATTGCAGCACCCTCGGGACGTGCAACGGCCATGGTCGGTGCCGAGGGATGACGGGGGAATGCAGCTGTTATCCTTGGTGGCTGGGTCAGCATTGCGATATCACCCAGCCACTTGAAGCTGTGTGGACGCCGACTGGCACTGGTCTCGTCCTCCAAGTCCGCACGCCAGAACTGTATGATTCCGATAATGTCTCAGTGCATGTAACAGTTGCCGGTCTCGACGAAGTGGAGCTCTACTCAGGATCGGTCAAGTTTGGCATCAACCCTCAGGATATGTCTTTTAAAATCGTCATCAACTTCACGCTCCCCGATGATGTGCCCGGAATCCTTAGTCTCAAAGTCTTGGTGGCCCTGCAGGTGAAAGACGGCGAGATTGGCGACACGATGCCGGCTCGTTTGAGGCGTGCCCGCACTCCTCCAGGGCCCGTGACGAAGCTTGAGATTGTGGATGTACCTACAGACTCTGAGTCTCAGGGTCTGGTCCTTTCCTGGACACAGGTGCTCATTTATGATTATATCATCCGATGTGTGAAAAAGAGACATGATGTAAAGAACATGATATACCTGTAAATAACGGGGAGTGCAGGGGAGAGAAGGGGGCGCGTAGATGTAGGGGGCGCGTTTTGTGCCCAGCATGCAGAATCTCGGAATCGAAAAGCACGCAGATGAGACACAGACCGGGCAGAGAGTGTGTCTGCCGGTCGTGTCACGGGCGCGCAGCGGCGAGGCACCGTGCCGAAGCTGCCACGCGTTAGGGTAGGTCCAAACGCATGTGTCAAAAAATGGGGGGCCCTAGTTACGGGAAATTCGCTGCGCGCCCAACTGCCACATTTTTTGCCAACAGACCCCTAACAGACACTAACAGTTTCTCAACAGACACTAACCGAAACTAAGAGATGTCTTTTCCCGAGTGTCTGTTATTGTTTATTAGTGTGTGTTGGTGTCAGTTCGTGAGACTGTTAGTGTCTGTTAGTGTCTATTAGTGTGTGTTGGTGTCAGTTCTTGTCTGTTAGTGTCTGTGAAGGTCTTTCATTGTCTTTTAGTGTCTTTTAGGGGTCTGTTAGTGTCTGCCGCCGCGCGCCCGGGGATCATCGACTTCGAGATTCAGTTTGCCGGTAGCACGCGGGGTTGATCTTGAGGGCCCTTGACATGTCGGTGTACGTGTGTTTTGTCTGTGCGCGGATACTTTGGGTGTGCATACTGGCAGCCCTTGGAAACGGGCAAGACGCACATCAACGTGCCCTTGTTCTACATTATCTCCTGGACGGTTTGCCAGCACCAAGACCAAATACCATGTCAACACGGCAAGAAAACCGTTGGTCCGTACGGACCAACGACCGACGACTCGCAAGGCGATGTCTCGCTGCCTTTGGATGCATTGACTCTCAAGGCTTTCCCTGGCGACGTCATCAAGTTTCAAGTGGAGGCCTCCAACGATTTTGGCACTGGACCTTCCGAATCTGCCGGCTCGTTCATCTTCAAGTTGTTCACCTTGGACACCCATCTGCACGTTGAGCAAGCGTCGGATACGATGGGTCTCAGCGTCTCCTGGAAGATTCTGCCGGTAGCCGCCCCGAATTTCACAGTGCAGATTTCTGCACGATTTTTGGGCACCTCCACGTACATCGTGGAGTCGCCTCTACTCGACGATGCTTGCGATGGACACCTGACGCCCTATCTCGGCCGGGATTGCATCGCTTTCGTGGGGTTGTCTGTGCCCGTTGCGCCCGACGCTTCTGGAGTTGAGGTCGTATTGACACTGACGTCGGTTCTGACGGGACAGATTTATATATCTGAGAAAGAAATTGTGTACATGATTGGAGTGCCGCCACAAGTGCTCGGAGTTGCAGTTTCACAGACGCAAACCTTGTGGACCATCAAGTGGAATCAGCCTGCCTTTTTCTTTAACGCTGATCCGGATTCGTATTATGTTCTTGACATCACGTGTGGCAGAGGTGAAGAGACGCAAATTCAATATTCCAATGACGGGCAGAAGGAGTTTTTCGCACAGCTCGACGTAGCATGGGGGCTCGAGCCTTCGTCGGGTTCTTGGATGGCTGATATTTCAGTAGACTGGTTGGATGATGGACATGCACGCATGAAGTGCGAGAAGGGTTCCGACGTTGCAATCATGGTCACAGCAGGGAACTCGTTTTTCGAAAGCGATATGTCCCTGCTGTTGAAGTTCAAGGCCATCACGGTTCCCGGTCACCCTGCAATTAGCAACATTATTGAAATTCCGAATGGTGTCGCTGGCAGGGCCCTCGATGTGTCGTGGTTGGAGGTGAGAAAGATTTTTTGGACCAGTCGAGCGCTGTACTTTGCTCGCACTGTTTTTGCTTCGTTGTGTGTGTGACGGTGAGACCGTGCGGGAGGGAGAGCAAGCCAAAAAAAGAGAAAGAACGTGAGCGAGAGCAGGGGGAAGTAAGCAAGAGTATGCGATGCGTGTGTGATTGTGTGTGTACGTGCTTGTGCGAGTGCACATAAATGCAAGTAACACATATTTAAGTAGAGACATAGCCAAATTGTGCTCGCCATCAAGTGCTCACTTTTTGGCATATATATACATAGACACAAATCTGTGACTTGCACGTCTCGTATTCATGACTCTTTTGTTTTGTAAAATTGTTTTGCTCAGCCGACTGATACTGGAGGAGGCAGCGGCAACGACATTGCGATCTTAAAGTACAAGGTTGAGTCTTCCACGTGTCCTTCCTTCGCACAAACTGCTGCCTGTGAATATCACGAAACCATTCTTGATGCCAACATTCTTGACAGCCTACATCTACTCATGGATCGTGTAAGACTTCCATTGGCTGGAGCAATTTACTTCATCCAAGTGTCAGCCAAGAATGAGGTTGGGTGGGGCGTCGGACTTGTTGAGGAGAAACCCTTTATGCTTATCCCCCGGGTCCTTTCGCCCCGCACCTCCGATTCGCAGCGCTTGCAGCTTGCGGTCGGGGAACTATCGCCAGGCGTGTTCTTTGTGCATGCCTGGGAAGGATCCAATCTTGTCAAAGGTTCTGACGGGCACGGCACAATTTCTGTTACTGTGAAGAATATTGAAATCACCAACATTGGACCATTTGCGAAGCTGAGAATGGACGGCAAGTCTAAACAGCAGGTCGACCTATCCAATCTCGAGATGCTTTCTGATGCCCGCGTGATGTTTGTCGTGGAACCTCACCATTATCAACTAAATTGCAGCGCTGGCGAGTACCCCTGCAAAGCAGCACTGGAAATCCTGTCCGCATCTGGAGAACAAGTCGCCGAAATCTTTCTCGGAATCTTCGAGTACCCAGCGCCAGAAGTTTTGTCGCTATTACCTGCAGGAGGGCCAGAGTCCGGCGGAACCAAGGTCCAATTTGAAGTGAGAGATTATCTCGGCGGAAAAACACGACACTCGGCTGGACTTTTCAGCATGGAATATTTGCATGATGTCACTACGTTGCAACTGCATTCGCAGGATGGAAACGTACCGCTGACGACCAAGCCCTACATCAAGGTGACATGCGGAAATAGGGGACTTTCCCAGGGGGATTTCCATGTCACTGTGGCGGCGTTCTCGCAAAAAAGGCTGGATCCTCAATCTAGAAGCTCTGCAATTTATGAAGTCACGGCTGAGATGCCTCCCTCTCCTTCCTTGTGCGGTGCAGGCATGATCACCCTGCAACTCTTCTTCGTCGGGGACAAGAACATATGCACTTCCTTATCATCAGTACCCGAGTCTTTGCCACACAGCTCCTCCTGTGAATCGATCGATGACCCCGAAGGTGTCTCTATTCACGAGTTTCCTGTTTGGCGACCCGCGCTGGAAGCATCTTTTGAGTACCGTGGCGCCGCAATCATCGAGGTGACACCTTCGGCAGGTATGATCAATATTGGCAACGACAGGACCATCATTTCTATTATCATGGAGTCGCTCGGTAATAGCTATCAGGCTCAGCTGGTGGTGCTCAAGTTGTCCATTCAGATCGACAAGATCTCGTGGTTTGATGTCACCAATGGATACCCTGGAAAATTAAAGAGCGCCCTTGGTGGGTTACTGGGTATCGCGCCCGCGAAATTATACATACATGCAGGGGCTCAATTTTTCGATACCGCTGCTTCTCGCATGACAGTGTACATGCACATTTCGAGTGAAACGCCCGAGGCTATGGTGCAGACTATTAAATCCATTACACAAGATGCTGCTGTGGCAGCGCTTTCTGCTGTCAATGCGACAGAGTTGAGTCAAATTGTTTTCGTAGAATGCACGGCGACCTCGCACTCGCTAGTGGTGACTCTGGCTGCTCAGAGTGGGGAGGAATATCTTTGCGAAATTGTGGGTGATGCCGTCGAGCAAGGGCTGTTAACACAGATCAAAGTACTGCTCCCTGCGCTCCCAACAAGATTGGCAGGAACCCTGACTCTCAACGTGACTGGGTGGCAATACGACAGTTTTGCCCACGTGAATCTGGGGCCTTTTGTGAAGGATTGGGAGTTCATCGCTCCACCAACACCGCAAGTGGATTATGAATCTGTTCTTGTCAGCGGAGAGCAGCGTGAACCTCTTTGGGTCAAGAAACGAGCTGTTGGCAGCCAGCTGGCCTTGCCGACGATCGAGTTCAAGATTTTGAAGCTCGATCCAAAATATGATACGGCTTTTGACGAGCTGCAGGTGTGGTTTGACGAGTCGACTAATAGGGTTCGACTGGTAAGATTTGCCACGCAAGGAGCAATAACCGACGTGTCGTTCTCTTTGGACGTCGGTGGGATGGAGGTGGGGACATATTCGATGGTGCTACATGTCATGAAAGATGGCAAGATTCTTGCGCTGTCAGAGACTAACGGAATGATCCTTGTGCTTCCCCACGTTGAAATTCGTGACATGTCCGTCCCGGCAATCATTGCGGGAGCGATCGCGCCCACAGAGGGCCCGGTTTCACAGGGATCGCTAGTGCTGCTCGGAATTTCAGGGGCCTCGGTTCTCCTGAATCCCGACATCAAGAGCTCCTTGATGTTCAGAGTGCAAAACATTGACGACACCACGGATGTGAAAGACGGAATCATAGTGGCTGGACCTTTGTCGCTCGCAGAATGGGCATCAGGAGATTCTGCTGAATACATTTCGTTCCTTCAGAATTCTGGGAGGTTTAATTTGGGCAGCAGCAAGCTTGTCAAGGACTACAAAAATGTACTCAAAACAGCAAATGCCGTCGTTGACACTGATGGCGGTGTCGGTGCTCTTCTTGCCGTGCGAATTCCCGCCTGGTCGGGTGCGTCGAGGGTTATTAAAGCCTTCGTGGAATATGGTAATGAAAAGCTCGAGTTTGACTTTGTGTACTGGGAGGCTGACTCAAGTCTGCCGCCTCTTGTGTCTGTCAGCGCCTCAGATGGCACAGCCTCAGGAATCATGGGTGGCGGCTACCCCGTGTCTATTTCCATCTCTGGATTTCCCATTACGTACGATGTGGATGACATTTCAATCAAATTTGGAAGTAAGCCAGCACAGGTGCTTTTGCTTGAGCAGAGTAACAGCAAAAAAACAATAGTTTATGCCCTTGTCCCTTCTGGGGACCCTGGCAACGTGCAGCTCACGGTTTCGAGTATTTCGAATACGGTTGTTGCGTCTTCTGAATTCAATTATCTCGATGATTCGATTCCAGAGATTGAAAGCATTGCACCCTTTCAGGTGTACGCAGATGGGTCAACTGAAGTTACTGCAATTGTCCTGAATCTTCCTACAGCTTTAAGCACTGCTGAAATCTCGATAACATCAGAGCTCTCGCAAGCAGTTTTTGGCAATACTATACAGCCCGTGAAGCTCGAAAGCGATGGTGAAACTGAAGAGGGTGTCTCGCGGACACGGATCACGTTTGTGCCTCAAGAGTTGCCGGTAAACTTGGCTGCTGGATGCTCGGTGGAGCAGCCTTGTCCTGTCATGATTGGAATCATAGCTCGCGGCAAGCCTGCTTATATCGACATGGCATATGTCAGTGTGCCCACAGATCCTGTGCAAATCACGCCAAAGGACCCAGCAGTTTTGGAGGGACTGTGCACTACCTCGGGTCGAAAGATCACGCTGGTGCTCAGCAATTTGAAGATGGTGAAACAAAGCTCTCAGCTGCAGATTTCGTTTGGAGAGAAGTCCGTATCGTCTGGTGATGTGACTGGGGATGTGACTAAGGTTGTGAGTGTGCGGTCTTCTATGACCCAGACAATCGTGTCCTTTTTCTTACCAGTGCTAACGGGGGCAGTTGGAAACAAACAACTAACAGTCAGCGTTGACAATTCCTCTCTGGCTGTTATTCAGTTTGACTGTGCGGACCCCAGTGTGCCTGTGCTCATGTACACAGTGCCAGATGCCGGCATGGCAGCTGAAGAAATTAAGGTGCTGGTCGGCGTTGAAAACTTGAATGTGCAAGCTGATGACGCCCAGAAACTGGCAGTTTCTGGGCAGGTTGGCAACGTTGATATCGAGGTGATTTCTGTAGAGCTTGGAGTTCAAGATCAAGTTTCCCTTATCACGCAAGTTGCAATCACCATGAAGTCGAGTGCAATTGGTTCCTTGACGGCTAAACTCGTCATTTCGGTCACGAGGTCCGTAGTTTTTAAATTCGAATTTCTCGACCCTGCCGCCATGCGGATCATCGACTACAAGCCAAGGTCGGAGTTTATGTACGGTGGCACTGAAATGCAAGTCCTTGTCGAAAATCTTCCACCTAATACCACTGCAGGCAACGTGGCGGTGGTGTTTGGGGGCATTGCGAATGTGACTGCTGTTACTGTCAAACCCCTGACGGCCAAAATGTCGGCAATCTCGGTCTATATCCCAGCCACCAACAGTCTGAATTCTGTTGCCATCAAAGTGTTGTTAATTGGCCTGTCCCCTTTGGAATTCCCGGTTCATTTCGAATATTTCGAGGCGCCAATGCCTAGTGTAAAATCAGTGTTGCCAACGTCTGCTTTTATTGCAAGCGGCTCGCGAACAAGACTGTCCATTAGAAACTTCCCCAAAGTGTCGGGAAAAAATGATGTCAAGGTGCGTTTCGCATTTGGCACAAAGAGTGTTGCTGCCATAGTCGATGCGGTCTCGAGTCACGGTGAAGGGGCAATTCAAGATCTTGACATAGATCTCACCACCCCAACTGGCCCTGATGTGACGGAGGGTAGCGCTGCCATTCAAATCTTCCACAGCATTCTTGGTGAAATTCCTGGTGTGATTGCTCGAGGTGCATTCATTTTTGTGGATCCTGTGAAGCCGCTTGTGGTCGCAATCAGCAGTGGGTCTGAAAGGGGAGCCAGCCAGGTTCGCACGCCAATGTCGGGCGGATCTGACATCTCGATCAGCATCAGCAAAGCACCGCGAGGATTCGAAACAAGTTCGTGCATTGCCAAATTGGAAGGCACGGCCCTCAGAATCTCCGCCATCAGTCCTGCTCAAGTGACAGACACACGTCAAGTAAACCTGATGTTTTCGACGACCAGTGCCACTAATGCAGGTGTTAAATATGGCATTGTCTTCTTTGGCAACGTTGCTGATATCTGCTCTGCAGCTTGCTGTGCCTCCACATCGTGTGGTTCAGTGTCGGGCTGCAGCACGGTCAAGTCTGTGTGCTTTGCTCTAGACTACTTCGATGATACTCTACCGGCCGTGACCGTCCGAGAAGATCTGCAGGGCCCGGAATTCGGAGGACACGTTCTCAACGTTGAGATTCTCAACTTTGTTACCTTAACAAGCAATGCAGACGTGTCCGTTACCTACCAATTTGGAGAGAACGAGGAGTTTTTCGACAGCGTGCATCTGGTTTCGTCAAATGCTGAAAAAACCGAATTGTTGATCGTCACTCCAGGGTTCAAGAATGTTGTGCCGATTGGAAAGACGGACCAGTCGATTGTAATATCGATCAAGCCCTCACAAGACCCGAGAAAGGAGGTCACGTTAAATTACCTTGTTCAGGCAGTCCAAGCCAGATTTGTCGCCGTGACTCCTTCGACAAGTCCTGCCAGTGGAGGCAAAACGGTCACCGCAGAGATTGACTTCTTTGAATATCCCACTCCAGTCCACGTTGCCTTTGGTGGCGCCCTGCTCCCGCAAGCAGACATTTCGGTGTTGACAGTGAGTAGCAAAGTCAAAAGTTTTGTGAAATTCTCCCTTCCCACAAAGTCGCACGGCGCATATGACGTTGTGATATCGCCTGCGTTGTGCGCCACTCCCTGCACCAAGTCTGTGCAGTTTACAGTCGATCTCTACGATGATTCGTTGCCAAATATCCAGCTTCCTCCTTCTGGAGGGCCTTTCCAAAAAAGTGCGTTGCCCACTCTCTATCTTACGAATGCTCCTGCTCCTGTCAGCATCACTACAATCACGCTCGTCTTTGGTGCTTCAGACACAAGCTCTGTGACGGCTGAGGTCCTCGTCGACATCAACAAGTTGCAGGAGTCAACAGTGGTAGGTGTCAAACGCATCAATGTTGCTCTACCTCTTGGGATCACGGCGCCGGCAGTTTTTATGGTGAGTTTGAGGTTTGCACTGACGAATGGCGTGGTCAAATCTTCTGCCCCATTTGCGTACACGGTGTTTGATGGATTCGCGCCTCGTGTGATTGAAATTAATCCATCCAGGGTTCCAACTTCTGCAACGGTGGAGGGGCGGAAATTGCATCTCCAGAGCCAGGTTTCACTGCTGTGTGCTAATTTTCCGGTTGATGTCACAGATCTGCAAAAATTAAGGGCTGTTCTCAGCCCATCGTTGCAAACTGCTGAGGTGCTAGAAGTCAAACACCTGGTAATGTGTGAGTCGGGTTTCCATGACTGCAATCGAACACTCGTCAAGTTGCGAATGCCTGCTCTGGAGGCTCCAGGTGTGGAAGAGTTAGTCATATCAAGAGTCGTCGCCGGGTCTGCACCGCAGCAACTGGCAATGGCCCATCTTACTTTTGTGCCCTCATGTGACCATGAATTCTTCTGCAAGCAGTCGGAACGGATGGTCAACTACGTCAAGCTCTTGGCCAATCCTATTGTGGAGTGCAGTCCCACTGTATGCCTTGATAAGACGAAAGTCAGCGATCCTGTTGTCCTCTTAGTGTCTCCCAAAGCAGGAGGTGCAGGCACGCAAGTAGAGGTGCTAGTCAAAAATCTGCCAGCATTTGCTGCCAACGACGTTTCTGTTATAGTCTTGGGAACATTATCCAAACAAAGGGTATCCGTCTCGAGCTTGCAGCAAGATGTCGGATCGACTTTGATGGCGAGTCAAGGAGTGCTGCGGTTTGAAGCGCCGCAATTCATGTCCCCAGATGTTTTTGCCAAGATTCAGATCAGCACAATTGTGGGCGGCAAAGCCAGGGTTCTGGCGTTCCCATTTGAATTCGAATACCTACCGCAAATCACAGGGCGTGCTCAGGTTGTCTCATTCTCGCCTGCATCTATTATGCAAGAAGAGGCTCTCATCCTTTTTGTTACTGTACAAAATGTGCACAGGATTGACCGCCCGTACTCTGCTGACCAACTTCTTGTACAAGTTGCGGGGGTGGAGATTGCTCCCCCTGGATTGGTGTCGATTATTTCATCAGATCGCACGGCAACGTCACTGAGGATTTCAATGCCAGCTAGCGCTATCGCAGGTTCGTCCATGGAATTTGGTGTCGGATCGAAAATCGAGGGGAGCACAAACCTCGGCCTTTTCTCTGTTGACATTGTGCCGACCCCTCTCCCTGTCATCATCTCATCATTCCCGAGGGATCTCAGCGCAGGTGCGCCAGCAGATGAAGAACATGTAATCAGTGTCACCGTGGCCTATTTAGACCCAGCCTTGGCGTCTCTGGATGCGTCGAATCTAGTGGTGGAGCTAAGTGGTGTTAGTACCGAAGGTGGTGCGAGTGTGGATGTGCTGAAAGTTGTCTCAACGACGGCGGTGCAGAGCTGCACGGCACGGTATTGCTCAGTTATTGAGTTCATGCTCAAGGTTCCCGCCCTTGATCAAGCGGGCAAAGACACTGGCGGAACCGCGAACATGACTATTAAAACGGCGCAACAAGAAGTCATCATTGATTTGGCGTTCGACTTGACTGCGGCCGGTGAAGCGTCGGTTGTGCTGGTACAGCCAGCAATGATTCCCTTGGGAGGAAATGTGGAGGTTACCGTCTTTCTCAAGAACTTCCCGGACCCTGCATGCAAGACCTCAAACACGTGCGTGCAACAGGTCAACGCTGCAAATCTGAAAGTGGAATTCGCGAATGGGATTGCCCTCGGCAATCCAACTGAGTTCTTGAAAGAACAGTCGAACGGCATGTTTGTCCTCAAATTTCCAGCTCCTGCAGGTGCATTTGCAGGAGCAGAGACAGGCAACATCAGTATCACTGGTGGTGGCAAGCTTGAATTCGACTTGCGGTACATGATGCCATCTGCGCATGTTTCGCCCATGGATGGGCGCGTGAGCGGCGGGGAGACCATCACAATATCAGCAACTGGCTGGTACAGTGCTGAGACAGCCCGCATGACTTGGTCGACGAGCGAAATGATATCACGAGATCTCAGGATCAAGATTGGTGAGGTGTCTCTCAGTGTGTCAAGCGTTGTGTCTGTCGAGGTCACGGGTGGAGAGCTGAAGGTAGTCGTTCAAATCCCAGTCGCGTCCAAAGCAGGTCAAGTTGCAGGAAGCATTGGTGCCGTAGTGCAGGGGGGTCAGAAGACGTCGCGATTCGTGTTTCAATATTTCATGTCGCCTCAAATCACAAGCGTCGCGCCGAACAAGGCGACGTTGTTGGGGAAGACTACTTCTACAGATGGTCGCAGCGTGCTGCTCACACTTTCGAGCTTCCCTTCAGTCACGTCAGCTGGTGATGTGAAGGTTATGTTCGGGAACACTGTGTGCGGTGTGGCGGGCGCCTCGTGCAACATCATGACGATGCGAAGCTCGAAAGTTGATGGTGTAGACCAACTGCAGCTGCGTGTGAGAGTTCCGCCCGTCTCTGGTCCTGGAGACGTTGCCATTTCAGTCGAGTACGTGCGCGTCCAAATAGGCATCTGGGCGCCCAAGTCTGTGCGCTCTACCATGTCCTTCTTCAGACCTTTGCCGGTAGTGCAGTCAGTTAGATGGTGCCACGTGTGCAAGAGTGCCAACGCGCGGACATGCATCGTCATGGGTAGCTGCGGTGGGGGCAAGGCGCCACTCGAGAATTTGCTGCCCTTTACTGGCGGCGGCACGATGGTGATTACTGTTGAGAACCCGCCCACGAACTTGCGTTTCAATGAAATCTCTGGCGAGACCAGCTCAGATATGCTGCTGCAGTTGGGGGGTTCAAGCTTTGGTGTATTTGTGCGTGTTGCACAGGGTAATGGCCAGGCAGTCGGGGGACAGGTGACTGCGTCGGAACGTGTGGTGCTTGAGTTTGCCATTCCGGAGCTCTCTGGTGACTTTGATGCCTCGGGAAATCAGCTCAAAGTGAGCATCACGCCTGTTGGCGCACTTTCCCTCTCTTCAGCGTCGATGGGCTTTTCATGTTTCGACGACCAAATCAGTATCAAGTGTCTTGAGGGCTGCCACGGATCAGCAAAGGGCGGGCAGCCTTTGTTGCTTGCCCTCACCAACTTCCTGCTCACCTCGGACATTTCGCTCTTCGATCAAGTTGTTGCCACATTTGGCGACTTTGAGGCTGTAGGCCTCGAGTTTGGGCAAAACAGCGACAATGCACAATGTGGCGGTGCTGCTGTGACGTGTATCAGTCTCACCCAGCCTGAATGTGTTGACTGTGTCTTTGAACGTGGCGCCCTCGTTGTTGATTTATCCGTGGCCATGAAGGTTGATCTAACTGTCGGCTCCATGGCGAGTTTCACATACTGGGCCGCGCCTGCAATTGTGAGTGCAGCCATGAATACCGTTGGCACCGCTGTGAATGTGCGCTTTGATCAGAACACAGACAAGGCAACGATGACGGCATCCAACTCGCATTGCGATCAGATCCTGCGTCAAGACAGTCTGCCTCAACTCGCTGCCTCGGTGGAGGATGCGAGTTGTGTGTGGGAAAGCCCCAACTCGCTCAACATTTACCTCGGAACAGGTGCGGTCATTGCGCCTGGCCACATGATCGCCATTAAACCTAATGCGCTGAAATCCAGCAATTTGTTGTCAGCGGCATGTGATGCAGAGGTTACGGTCCAAGGCCCGGCATTCCCAGTGGCGCCCTTAGTTTCGATTGAGGGCACGTCCGCCATCGATCCATGCGCAGGGCTTGAGCTGCGGGCAATCGTGGATAGCCCTAGACCGCTCCAATTTCGATGGAGCTGCCGAAACGACGATACACTCTCTAATGCTCTCAGTCGAATCACGTCACCGGTGCTCCTGCTTGCCCAGGGCACCAAAGAAATGACCGAGCTCGATAAGACGTATGATATTATCGTCACTGCGACCGACTTCCTTGGCGCCACTAGCGATCAGGTTGTCTTTCCAATTCTGAAAATGTCGTCTGCGGCACCAAAACTCACCTTCATACCTTCAACACTATCAGTGTTTCGAGATGAAACCGTCATGGTCAAGGTCGTGGCCGAATTCAGTGAATGTCCAATCGAGAAGGGGTCGTTGGTGTTTGAGTGGAGTCTAGCGTCATATTCAAAGAGCACAAATACCGTATTCACTGGGGATGTGAGCGTGTTTGCGGCGACAGGCTCTCAGCTATGGGTGCCCGGTGGAGTTTTGGATGCCGAAGCTACATACACGCTGGCGGTCAAGGCCTACATGGACAACGATCCATCCAAATCCTCTGCTGGCATGTTCAGTCTGCAAGTCAAGAAGCGGGATCTCGTCGCCTCCATTCGTGGGGGCGCAGAAATCAGTGCCTCTACAACGCGGGATCTCGTGCTGGATGCTAGCGATTCCGTAGACCCCGACTTTGCCAGTGATTTTGGACAAGCTGATGATCTCCACTTTGCATGGACATGTACCATCACTGAGGATGGCCAAGTCTTTAGTCCTTGCCGCACCAAGGCAGGTGTGCAACTGGATCTGGCTGCCCACGCCACACTCACTTTGGATGCCAACCATTTGTCAGCGATGTATCCCACTGCGGCGAATCCCTACCTCTTCGAGGTGAAGGTGTCCAAGGGATCCATGATGTCTCAATATTTCACAATGCCAGTCACGTTGACAGAGGCAGCCATTCCGGCAGTTTCAATCGGATCAAGTTGTGGTGAGCGTCTGGCTGACGGCGGCATCAAGGTCAATGCCCAAGACCAGCTTGTGATGCATGGTGCGTGTTCCGTTATTAATAGTGGCGCAAAGGGAATGAAACTGACTTGGAATTTTTCCCCGGATTTGAAGACCGAGTCTCCGACTGAGTCTCCGTGGTCAGTCATCCCAGATGCAAGTTTCTCGGACAACACTACACAGCGCGAGGCACTCATTGTCGCCGCTGGGTCCGGAGCATTTGCTGCGGGTAGCACATACATTGTATCTCTCCAATGCGAAGACCTGGACGCAGACGAAAAGGCAGTTGCGCAATTCAGCCTCGCTGTCAATGCCCCACCCAGAGGTGACGACTGCACATCATGCCGGCTGTTGGGCAGCAACTGCGCCACAGCTGATCCTACACAGGGAGAGCCTATCTTTGACGTGTTTCGGGTATCTTGCATGAATTGGGCAGACGAAGATGGATCGCTGCAATATCAGTTTGGATATAGCTCTGGAGATACTGAGTCGGTGTTTGACTGGGGCGGATCTCGGATGGTTGATCTCAACCTACCTCCAGGCGAGGTCTCGCTCAAGGCCCGTGTGCGCGACGGTTTGGGTGCATCTACACCGTGGCAGGCCGCAGGTACTTTCTCTGTGTTTGTTGAGACCACCGGCGCAAGGCGTCATCTCCTTGCAGTCGACGACACGTGGGAAAGATCCAAAACCAAATTGCAGGAGACGCTGGCTCTTGCGGATTACTCGCAAACGAACAAGCTGGGCAGTGTAATCGGCATCCTTGTGGATATCAATATAGCTGGGCGACGTGCCGATTCGGACAGTGTTTGCATGGACAAAAAGGAAGTTCTACTGCAGGCTGCACAAACTGCAGCGGAGAATGCCATCAACACACCCGGCTTCATCTGCGAATCCCTTTTGTCAGTCACAATTCTGAGCCATGACGTCAATTGTATCAACATGCAGTCGACCAAGAGCCTTTCTGACATTGTCAAGCACCTGGCGCACTCGGAAAGTGCCGACTCCTTGCCGGCAGAGTGCTCCCAGAATCTTGTCAAGGTGCTGTCCAAGTCGCTCGGTGCCGTGTACAAAATGCGCACGTGTGACAGCGGGAAAACCGTAGCGCAAGACTCAATCCACTCGGTATCGGTAGGAAGTTTGCTTACAGACATGGACAGCAGCATGCAGCTCATGTTGAAAAAATCGTCCAAAGACCTCATCACCGGCCAAGCTCTGCATTCCACTGACGAGGGCTCAGCTGACGCACCCACAGAGTTCGCCTTCATGGTTCAGAAACTTGTCCCCACTGCCGCGGACTTTGTGGGCACCTTGGCGTCCATGAGTTCGTCTGATGCTGAGATTTCCTTTGACATTCCAGCGGCAGTGCGGGCAGACTCGCGCGTGGCCGGTCACTCTGATGTGTCCGTACTATTTTCAGCGATGAAGAAATCGCCCGTTATGGGTCAAGGGATAACCATCTCTCCAATTGTGACAATCAGTCTCGTGGGCGCCATGGGCGACAAGATTACGCTCGACAATCTTTCGGAGCCAATCGAGATCCGAATTCCAATTTCCAATGACGGCCTGTGTTCTGGTGAACAATCGGCGTACAGTGGAAAGGGCAAGTGTCTTTATTGGGACGAAATCAATATGAAGTACAGCGAAGCGGGCTGCACGACAGAGCAATCGGAATCTGCAAATTTTGTCACTTGCAAGTGCACTCATCTTACAAGTTTTGTGGTAGAGAACGTGCCGGTGGCTGGTCGTGCAACAGAATGCTCAATGTGCCCTGCTGGCCAAATCCAAACATTACCTTGCAGTGACACTGTGGATCGCGTCTGCATGGATTGCCCGATGGGCTCCTACAACGATCAAGCGGGGCGGGAAGAGTGCTTGAAATGCCCAGCCGGCAAATTTTCTACGAATCTCGCCACGACAAGCGTTTCACAGTGCATGAATTGCACGCTCAACTCCAATTCGGTGCGGTTCTTATTCTTTTGGCACGCTCCACTGCACTCTTGTATTTTTGTGTTTGATTATGCACGCTGAGCATTACCTCTGACGTGTGGATACATGATTGTTTTGTAGGTGGGGGGCTCGTCTAACTGCTCGTGCGATTTTGGCTACACAAAGTCTGGGGTCGACTGCGTACTGTCTGCCGCCATCACACGTGCAGACCTTGCGCAGACTTCCATGGTCCCCAGCGCGAGCAATACTCTCACAGTGCATGTCGAGAGCAACATCGTGGTGCCTAAGGGGGCCACTGTCAAAATCAGCAAACTGCTCAATGTGACGCTAGCCACAAGTACTGTGCAGTGGAACATGCTTGGGAGCGGGACCAAGCAAACCGCAGTGTGGGACGACTCCAGTGCTACCCTGACCTTGACAGTCCCTGAGGAGATAGCCGCCTCAGCCACGCTGAGCATGCAATTCACAATCGTCAATCCATCAACTGATGGTTTGCGGTACGCTCAAGTCGAGATTTCGGGATGGCCTTTAAATGCTGGGCTGGCCATCAGCAAGACGATGGCCGCGCTGCGCGTGTGCCCGGTGGGTTTTTTCGGCAGCACGTGCGCAAAGCAGTGTTTTGGCATGGTGCGCAACTTGGGCTGCAAATGCAGCGAGGGCCAATTCGGGTACGATTGCTCGCAAACACCTGTGAAAGACATCACCACCTCAATTGCGCCTGTTCCAGTGGCGGCGGGAGCAGCAGTGGAACTCACGACCGCCAGCGGCGTGGGCATGTCGCTGCCCGCTGGAGCACTGACAGCTGGAGCGACGCTTGAAGTGGCCATTTATGACTTTGATGTCAAAATCAGCGATGATCAGCCCGGGGTCAAAATCAAGCCTGCCGGACCGTTGGGGGTGTTTACTCCGCATGGGCTCACATTCGCAGTGCCCGTGACGTTGACGTTAAAGTACGATCCCACCAAAGTGCCTGTGGGCGATGATGTTTTTATCTTTTATTTCAACGAAGATTTGAACCCACCGAGCTGGGAGCAAATGCCGGGCAAGACTGTGGCGGGAAGTGCCGGGCTTGTTGAATGTCGAACAAGCCACTTTTCAACCTTCGGACCCTTTTCTAGACCCCCTTCTCCTGGTGCTGCACCAAGTGGAGGTGGTCAAGATGGAAGCACATCTGGAACTACACCGACTCCTGGCGTCATTACACCGACTCCTGACGTCATCCGGAACGATTCCAAGATTGGTATCATCATTGGAAGTATCATTGGTGGCATTGTGTTTGTCGCGGCAATTGTAGGGGGGGGAGTTTTCATGTACGTCCGGGCTTCTAGGCGCATCAACAATCACAATTCCGACAATGAGATCGGAGACCGCATGTCTTTTGTCCGTGACGACGCACGAATAGATGGAAGCATGTTGTTGCAGGAAAAGATGAGCACGTCAACAGTCAACGGCACCCCCACTGAAGTCTACAACCCCCCTCCTGTAAACGCCAACGATGGTAAGACATTTTGCCTTTTCCCGCTCAAAAATCAGGTCTACACTCATTTTCCCCTGTAGACACACATACTTACAAGTCACTATGCTACCGTCAACGCAAATTTTGGGGTGCCAAAATTTTCACTTGAGTGACTCATTTTTTTTTGGTCATATCTGTACTGCCCAAATTTGTGCGAGATCACGAACACAAAGGGTCTTTTCCTGGAGAATGAGTCTCTTGTGTGGTTTGCCCATGTGAAGTGTGTTGCAGTGAATTGCAGTGTGTTGCAGTGTGTTGCAGTGTGTTGCAGTGTGTTGCAGTGTGTTGCAGTGTGTTGCAGTGTGTTGCAGTGTGTTGCAGTGTGTTGCAGTGTGTTGCAGTGTGTTGCAGTGTGTT
>Ga0136559_1000235_pt1 | contig 18957 bp, 18 predicted proteins | sample AntRauMeHopE1496_FD_104633 | JGI IMG/M metagenome (GOLD analysis project Ga0136559, IMG submission 104633) | Saline lake microbial communities from Rauer Islands, Antarctica - Metagenome Hop E1 #496 | ecosystem: Environmental > Aquatic > Non-marine Saline and Alkaline > Saline | place... | reverse complement strand
GGGCAAGCGGATCAAGATGAAATACATGACCCAGGCCAAGACGCGGCCGCCGGGTTTTGTGGTGATGTGCAGCCATCCCGACAAGGTGCCGGAGAGCTACAACCGCTATCTGGTCAACGGCTTGCGGGTGGATTTCGACATGCCCGGCACGCCGATCCGGCTGTGGATGCGCGGGCAGGCCGATGCCAACCCCTTCAAGGGCCGCAAGAAAGCGCCGCCCTCGAAGCTGCGCAAGCATATGGACGGCAAGCGGCGCGACTGATCGCAGCGCTGGCCGTCGCTGCACCCTGCAGCGCTAGCCGTCATTGCGCCATGCCTTGAAGGTGGGGATCAGCAGGGCGATCGCGCCGCCCGCCGCAAGGGCTGCGACCGTGGTGTTGCCTGGCAGGTTCTGCACCACCACGGCCACCAGCGCCCAGATCACCGCGATGCCGTAGCTGGGCGTGCGGCGCAGCTGGCTCTGGACGCCGGAGGCGATGATCAGGGCCAGCAACAGCGCCGCAATCGCCGCCACCGTGCCAGTCACAAAACCGTAGCCCGCCGCCAGCAGCCCCAGCGACACACAAGACGCCGCCGTGAGCCAGCCCGCATAGAGCCCGACGGGCAGTGCGGCAAACCAGCTGTCGTGCAGCGGCGCGCGGAACAGCGCGACCAGCGCGCCCCCCAGCATGATCCAGATCAGCACCGCCGCCCAGACCGGGCTTGCCACTGCGACCGCCAGCCAGACTGCCCCCACGCCCAGTGAGGGGATCAGCGCCAGCCGCATGTCGTGCCACTGCGCATCGCCGCTGCGCTTCCACAGGCCAAAGCCCAAGCCCACCAGCAGCCACAGATAGATCGGCCCCCAGATGGCAAAGGCATAGCCTGCGGGCTGCACGGCGGGATCGCTCTGCGGAACCGGGAACTGGTCCGGCTCAAAGCCGCCAAAATCCGAGATCAGGAAGGGGGACAGGGCGAAAAGACCTGCAAGAATAAACGTCAGAATCGCGGTTGCACTACGTGACATGGGGACCTTTCTGGTCAAAACTGCGCCCTCTCAGCATAGAGCACAAAGGAATTTTGCAAATGGCACGAATCGCTCTTTTTTGCGATGGCACCTGGAGCAGCCCGACGCTGGAGCAGCCCACCCATGTGGTGCGCCTGTTCGGGAATACCAAGCGCACGAACGCCCAGCACACCCATTATTTCGAGGGGGTGGGTGCGTCCGAGGAGGCACCGGGGATCTTCCGCCGGGCGGTCATGAAGATCGGCGGCGGCGCTTTTGGCTGGGGTCTGGACGAAAACATCAAGCGCGCCTACGCGGCGCTGTGCGCGCAGTATCAGCCGGGCGACGAGATTTTCGTCTTCGGCTTTTCGCGCGGGGCCTATACGGCGCGCTCTTTGGGCGGGATGATCCGCAAATGCGGCATCGTGCAGGATCCTACGCCCGCGCGGATCGAGGAGGCCTTTCGCCTCTACCGCAAGGCCGGGGTGGAGAACCATCCCGATGCCCTGCATGTCCAGCAGGCGCGGCGCAGGCTCTCGCCGCGCTTTGCCACCTCGCAAAGCGATCTGGACTGGCGCGCGGTGACCCCTTGGAAGGGCGACGGGGAGATGCATCTGGTCACGATTTCCTACATGGGCATCTGGGATACGGTGGGATCGCTGGGCATTCCCGCGCCGCTGCTGGGGCCGGTGGCCACTCTGTGGAACAGCAAGTACCGCTTTCACGACACCAAGCTGTCCTCGATGGTGAAATCCGCCCGCCACGCGCTGGCGCTGGACGAGCGGCGGGTGTTTTTCAAACCTGCCCTGTGGGACAATCTGGAGGCCTCGCGCGAGGATGGCGGGCTCAACAAGGGCGACCGCTCGCTCTCGCGGCCCTACCAGCAGCTCTGGTTTACCGGCACCCACAGCATCGTCGGCGGCTCTGCCGTCAAGGCGCGTGCGCTCACGGGGCAGTCGCTCCTGTGGATCGCGGATGGCGCGCAGGTTGCGGGGCTCGATATCAATATGGAAGATCTGCTGGACCGCGCCCCTGATCCCATGGCCGACAGCTTTACGCTGAGCCAGCCGCCGCTGCTGTATATGCTGGCGGGCAATCTGCTGAAATGGCGCAGCGGGCCGGGGCATCCGATTGATCTGCACCCCGCTGCGGCGCAGCGCGTGAAGGGGCGGCGCGATTACCGCCCGCGCTCGCTGCGCAACCTGTGGCCGCATCTGTTCGGGGAGGGGCCTGCGCCTGAAGCTGTGCCTGAAGCTGCACCTGCACCGCACACCCACAGCGGCGGCACGCGGTGAGGCATCTGCGCAGGCCTCAGACCCGGATACCGTCCAGCATACCGGCCAATGTACCGTCCAGCGCCAGCCGTGTTTTGCCCCCCAGATAGGGGCTCAGCACGGCGGGCAGCACCACGCTGCCATCCGCCTGCTGGCCGTTCTCCAGCACCGCGATCAGGCAGCGCCCGACGGCCAGGCCGGAGCCGTTGAGCGTGTGGACGAACTGCGGCTTGCCGCCCTCTGCGGGCCGGAACCGCGCATTCATCCGACGCGCCTGAAAATCGCCGGTGGTCGAGACAGAGCTGATCTCGCGGTAGGTGTTCTGGCCGGGCAGCCATGCCTCGATGTCATATGTGCGCCGCGCGCCGAAGCCCATATCGCCGGTGCACAGCAGCATGGTGCGGTAGGGAACCCCCAGCGCCTCAAGGATGCCTTCCGCGCAGGCCAGCATGCGCTGCTGCTCGGCGTCAGACTCCTCTGGCAGGGTGATGGAGACCATCTCGACCTTCTCGAACTGGTGCTGGCGCAGCATGCCGGAGGTATCGCGCCCCGCCGATCCCGCCTCGGAGCGAAAGCACAGCGTATGCGCTGTCATGCGGCGCGGCAGATCGGCGGCATCGAGCGTCTCATTGGCCACCGTATAGGTCAGCGGCACCTCCGAGGTGGGCACCAGCCACATGCCGTCCTCGGTGCGGTAGCTGTCATCGCCGAATTTGGGCAGCTTGTCGGTGCCGTACATCGCCTCGTCGCGCACCAGCACGGGGCAGTTGACCTCCGTCAGCCCGTTGTGGTCCACATGGGTGTCGAGCATGAATTGCGCCAGCGCGCGGTGGATGCGGGCGACCCCGCGCCTGAGCATCACAAAACGCGCGCCGGAGGTCTTGGCGGCGGTCTCGAAGTCCATGGAGGCGGCGACGGCCTCGATGTCGAAATGCTCGCGCGCGGTGAAATCGAAACGGGGCACATCGCCCCAGCGCTTCACCTCCCGATTGCCGCTCTCGTCTTTACCTTCGGGCACGTCATCGGCCGGGCTGTTGGGGATCCGCGACAGCATATCGGTCAGTTGTGCGTCCAGATCGCGGGCACGGCCCTGCATGGCGGCGACTTCGGCCTTTTTTTCAGCCACCAGCGCACGCAGCCGCTCGAACTCCGCGTCATTGCCTGCGGCTTTCGCGGCGCCAACTTCTTTGGAGGCGGCGTTCTGCAGCGCCTGCGCCTCCTCGGCGGACTGGATCATGGTGCGCCTCTCACTGTCGAGGGCCAGAATGGAGGCGGACAGCGGCGCATCCCCGCGCCGCTTCAGTGCGGCGTCAAAAGCATCGGGGGTATCGCGGATGGCGCGGATGTCGTGCATCGGTCTGTCCTCATCTGTGGTGACTCGTCGTGGCTGGGGTTATGGCCGATTATTCAACAGCAGGGTAGGGCCTGCGTTAAAACGCGGGAGAGCACCGGAATTAGACCGCCAGCGCCTTGCAAACAGCCGGGCAGGCGAATAGGTTCTGCCGCAATCAGGACCCAAGGGCCCTGTCCTCCGAAGGTTTCGTCACAAAGGACCCCCCATGTCAGGCATCGAGCAATTCATCCCGCTGATCCTCATCTTCGCGATCATGTATTTCCTGCTGATCCGTCCCCAGCAGAAAAAGGTCAAGGATCATCAGGCGATGGTCAATGCCCTGCGCCGCGGTGATCAGGTGGTCACGCAGGGCGGCATTCTGGGCAAGGTGCTCAAGGTCAAGGACGATGGCGAGCTGGAGCTGGAGATTGCCGAGGGCGTCAAGGTGCGGGTGATCCAGAGCACCATCGCCACCGTGATCAGCAAGACCGAGCCGGTCAAGTCTTCGGTATCGCTCAAAAAATAAAAGGCGGGCGCCATGCTCCAGATATCCATATGGAAACGCATAGCGATCTGGCTGACCTGTGCGGCGGGGCTGTTGCTGGCCGCGCCCAACGGGTTTTATGCCATTGTCGAAGGGCATAACGACGCGGTTCAGGCCATAGAGCAATCCGGTGCCACGCCTGAGCTTGAGGCCCAGCGCGCGCTGTGGCCGGATTTCCTGCCCAACCGGCTGGTCAATCTGGGGCTCGATCTGCGCGGCGGTGCGCATCTGCTGGCAGAAGTGCGGGTGCAGGATGTCTACACCGCGCGGCTGGAGGCCATGTGGCCCGAGGTGCGCGATGTGCTGCGCGGGATCACACCCGTGGTCTTGCAGCCCTCCGGTCCCGCAGAGCTGCGGGTAAGACTGGCAGACCCCGAGCAGATGGAACAAGCCCTGTCCCTCGTGCGGGCGCTGGGCCAGCCGGTGCAGACGCTGACCGGTGCCGGTTCTGACGATATCGTGGTGAGTGGCGACAACGGCATCCTGACCGTGGTGCTGTCCGAGGCCGAGCAGAGCGCCACGGACGAGCGCACGATGCAGCAATCGCTGGAAATCATCCGCCGCCGCATCGACGAGGTCGGCACCCGCGAGCCCACAATCCAGCGGCAGGGCACGGACCGGATCCTCATTCAGGTGCCCGGCATCGGCTCGGCCGCCGAATTGAAGGCGATCATCGGCACCACGGCGCAGCTGACCTTCAACCCCGTCGTGACCCGCACCAACGATCCCGAGACGCGGGCAGGCATCGGCAACAAGATCGTGCCGTCGCTGGACGAGCCGGGCCTGTTCTATGTCGTCGAGAGCGCGCCCGTGGTCACCGGTGAGGAGCTGGTCGATGCCCAGCCCAGCTTTGACCAGAACGGCGCACCGGCGGTCAGCTTCCGGTTCAACACCACCGGCGCGCGCAAGTTCGGGGACTACACCGCCGAGAACATCGGCTCGCCCTTCGCCATCGTGCTCGACGATGAGGTCGTGAGCGCGCCCACGATCCAGAGCCATATCCCCGGCGGCTCTGGCATCATCACCGGCAATTTCGACGTCGAGGAGTCGACGCGGCTGTCGGTCTTGCTGCGCGCCGGTGCCCTGCCTGCCCAGCTTGATTTTCTGGAGGAGCGCACGATCGGGCCGGAACTGGGGCAAGACAGCATCGACGCGGGCCAGACCGCCACCATGGTGGCCTTCGGGATCGTGCTGTTTTTCATGTGGGCCAGTTACGGCCTCTTTGGGATCTTCGCCAACATCGCGCTGATCATCAACGTCCTGCTGCTGTTTGGCTTGCTGAGCCTGATCGGGGCCACGCTGACGCTGCCCGGGATCGCGGGGATCGTGCTGACCGTGGGCATGGCGGTGGATGCCAACGTGCTGATCTTCGAGCGGATCCGCGAAGAGGCGCGCACCGCCAAAGGGCCTGCGCGCGCCATCGCACTGGGGTATGAGAAAGCGCTGAGTTCCATCCTCGATGCCAACATCACCACCTTCATCACGGCGGTGATCCTCTTTGCCATGGGCTCGGGTCCGGTGCGCGGTTTCGCGATCACGCTGGGCCTAGGCATCATCACGTCGGTCTTCACGGCGATTTTTGTAACACGGCTGATGGTGGTCATCTGGTATGAACGCCGCCGTCCCAAAACGATCGAGATCTGACATGCGCCTGAGACTGGTCAAACAGAACACGAATTTCGATTTCTTCAGCCGCTGGAAGCTCTGGCTGGGCATCTCGGGGCTGATGGTGGTCGTGGCCTTTGCGTCATTCCTGTTGCAGGGTCTGAACTTCGGGATCGACTTTCGCGGCGGCACCACCATCCGCACCGAGAGCCCGCGCCCGGTGATCGTCGCGGAATACCGCGATGCCATGACCCAGCTGGGCCTTGGCGATATCACCATCACCGAAGTCTTCGATCCGACCTTCCGCGAGGATCAGAACGTGGCGATGATCCGCATTCAGGCGCAGGACGATCAGGAATCGGTGACGCCGGAGCTGATCGCCGCCGTTGAGGCGGCACTGGTCGAGGTGCGGCCGGACATCCGCTTCATCTCTGTGGAATCGGTGGGGCCCAAAGTCTCGGGGGAGCTGATCAATACCGCCATCATTGCCGTGGTTCTGGCGATTGGCGCGGTGCTGATCTACATCTGGCTGCGGTTCGAATGGCAATTTGCCGCAGGCGCCGTGCTGGCGCTGATCCATGATGTGGTGCTGACCATCGGGATCTTCTCGGAGTTGCAGATCCGCTTTGATCTGGCGATCATCGCGGCCCTGCTGACCATTGTGGGCTATTCGCTGAATGATACGGTGGTGGTCTTCGACCGCGTCCGTGAAAACCTGCGCAAATACAAGAACCGCCCCCTCAAGGAGGTGCTGAACCTGTCGATCAACGAGACGCTGAGCCGGACCTTCATGACTTCGGTCACGACGCTGCTGGCGCTGATCGCGCTGTTTGTGCTGGGCGGCGATGTGATCCGGGGCTTTGTCTTTGCGATGATCTGGGGTGTGATCGTGGGCACCTATTCGTCGGTTTTCGTGGCGACGGCGGCGCTGTTGTATTTCGGGGTCAAGCGGGACTGGACCAAGCCGGACGGGGCAGCAGGCACGCAATTCGCCAATATCGACGCCTGAAGCGCTGCGGTGCCGCGGCCACCGGCCCCGCCCGCCGCACAGGTGCGGGTCTGCTATATCAGACACCCCGGTGCAGCAGCCGGAAGGCTACGGGCTTTCGGCCTGAACCGCCCTATATGACAGCGTCAGAACAGGAGACGAGCCTTGCGCCTCAATGAAATCGTTTTCACCGACGCCAGACCGGTGGAGGGCTACGGCCCCGGATTTTTCCGCATCGGCGGCGAAGTCATCAAAGGGGCCGTGATCGCGGCCTCTACCGGCACGTGCACGTGGGAGGGCTTCGGGGATGTCGAGGCACTTTTGGCGCTGGTGCCGCACAGCGATGTGATCTTCATGGGCACCGGCGCGGAAATCGCCCATCTGCCGCCCGGGCTGCGCGCCCGGCTGGAGGAAGCGGGCGTGGGCGTTGAGGCCATGTCCTCCCCCGCAGCTGCGCGCACCTACAACGTGTTGCTGAGTGAGGGGCGGCGCGTCTCCCTTGCCATGCTGCCGGTCTGACCCGATGACACTCAGCCTTGTGAATGTGGCCGTCGCACGCGGCGGCGTGCCGGTGCTGAGCGGGGTAAGCTGCACTGTGCGACCGGGGGAGGCGCTGATCCTGCGCGGGCCCAACGGGGCAGGCAAGACGACGCTGCTGCGCGCCGTCGCGGGCCTGCAGCCGGTTCTGACGGGCGAGATCACCGGCGCGGCCGAGACGGTGGCCTATGCGGGCCACGCCGACGGGCTGAAGGCGATGCTGAGCGTGGCGGAGAACCTGGCCTTCTGGGCGGCAGTTTATGGCCGGACCCGGATTGCGGATGCGCTGGCAGCTTACGGGCTGGTGCCGCTGTCGGACCTGCTGGCGGGCACGCTCTCGGCGGGGCAGAAGCGGCGGGCGGGGCTGGCGCGGCTGATGGTCACAGGCCGCCCCCTTTGGGTGCTGGACGAGCCTACGGTCTCGCTTGACCGCGATGCCGTGGCGCTTTTTGCGGATGCGGTGCGCGCGCATCTGGCGGCGGGGGGCATGGCGCTGCTGGCCACCCACATTGATCTGGGGCTGGAGGCGCAGGTGCTGGATGTGAGCGACCTGCGTGCCGCCCCCATGGCCCTGCACGGCGCCAGCGACGAGGCATTCCTGTGAGCGCGCTGCTGCTGCGCGATCTGCGGCTGGCCTTTCGCGCGGGCGGCGGCTTTGGGCTGGGGCTGGCGTTCTTCCTGATCCTGACGGTGCTGGTGCCCTTCAGCGTCGGCCCGCAGAGCGCGCTGCTCTCTGCGATTGCGCCGGGGGTTCTGTGGCTGGGGGCGCTGCTGGCGTGCCTGTTGTCGCTGGACCGGCTGCTGGCGCTGGACCATGAGGACGGTACGCTGGACGTGCTGGCCACGGCCCCGCTGCCGCTGGAGGCGGCACTGGCGGTCAAGGGGCTGGCGCATTGGATCACGACGGGCCTGCCACTGGTGGTGGCCGCTCCTTTTCTGGGGGTGCTGCTGAACCTGCCGGTGCAGGGCTTTGGCTGGCTGGTGCTCTCGCTGGTGCTGGGCACGCCCGCGCTGTCGATGATCGGCTGCTTCGGCGCGGCCCTCACGGTGGGGATCAAGCGCGGCGGGCTGCTGCTGTCGCTGCTGGTGCTGCCGCTCTATGTGCCGACGCTGATTTTCGGGGCCGAGGCCGCGCGGCGCGGCGCTGTGGGCATGGAAACGCAGACGCCGCTGCTGATGCTTGCGGGCATCAGTCTGGGGTCTGTAGCCCTTTTGCCTTTTGCCGCTGCGGCGGCCTTGCGGATGACAATCCGGTGAGCGGCCCAGCGGGCCTTGAGCCTTTGATCACGGAGTATTAAATAGCTGCCATGTCACTTTGGGAATATGCAAATCCGGTCAGATTCCTGGCCCTCAGCGGACGGATCCAGCCCTTTGCCTGGGGGGCTGCGGCCCTTGGCGTGACGGTGGGGCTGATCTGGGGATTTTTCTTCACGCCCGATGATTTCCGTCAGGGATCCACGGTCAAGATTATCTACATTCACGTGCCCTCTGCGTGGATTGCGATCAATGCCTGGATCATGATGCTGATCGCCTCGCTGATCTGGCTGGTGCGACGTCACCACGTCAGCGCATTGGCGGCGCGTGCGGCGGCCCCTGTGGGGCTGGTAATGACGGTGATCGGCCTGCTGACCGGCGCGCTCTGGGGTCAGCCGATCTGGGGGACGTGGTGGGCGTGGGATCCGCGGTTGACCTCGTTTCTGATCCTGTTCCTGTTCTATCTGGGCTATATCGCGCTGTGGGAGGCAGTCGAGGATCCGGACACCGCCGCCGATCTGACCTCCGTACTGTGCCTCGTGGGGTCGGTGTTTGCGCTGATGTCGCGCTATGCGGTGCTGTTCTGGAACCAGGGGCTGCATCAGGGTGCGACCCTCAGCCTCGACAAGGAGGAGAACATCGCGGATGTTTTCTGGTTCCCGCTGCTGGTCTGTATCGCGGGGTTTTCGCTGCTGTTCATCGCACTCGTGCTCTACCGGACGGGCACTGAAATTGCCCTGCGCCGCACCCGCGCGCTGCGCGTGCGTCTGGACAGGAGCGCATGATGCCCGATCTGGGGAAATACGCCAGTGAAGTGCTGTCGTCCTACGGGGCGACACTGGCGCTGCTGCTGGTGCTGCTGGTGCTGACGGTGCGGCGCGGCATGAAGGCCCGCGCGGCCCTGCGCGCCGCCGAAGAGGAGACGGCCCGCCATGGCAAGGATTAGCCCCCTGATGCTCGCTCCGCCGCTGATCTTTGCAGGGTTCGCGGCGCTGGCGTTTTTCGGGATGTACCGCGACGATCCCAACGGGATCCCCTCGACACTGGTGGGGCGGATGGCACCCGGTGTGCCGGACCTGCCCCTGGCCGATTTCCCCCATGCCATGCCCGAGATGCTGGCGACAGGTGAGGTAACGCTGGTCAATTTCTGGGCCAGCTGGTGCCCGCCGTGCCGCGCCGAGCACCCCAAGCTGCTGGAGATGGAGGCGGCGGGCATCAACATCATCGGCATTAACTTCAAGGACACCGAGCGCGCGGCGACAACCTACCTGATCAACGACGACAACCCCTTTGCGGGTATCGGGTTTGATCCGCAAGGGCGCATGGCGATTGAATGGGGCGTGACCGCCCCCCCCGAGACGTTCATTCTGGACGGCGAGGGCACCGTGCTGTTCCGCTTTGCGGGGCCGCTGGTGGGCAGTGACTATGAGCAGCGGTTCCTGCCAGCCTTCGAGGCGGCGCGGGGGGAGTAGGGGGGCGTTTGAGCCGTTCAAAGGACGGTCGTTTTTGGAGGATTTATGCATAGCCTTCCAAAGTCTCGGGTTTGGTAATCTTTTTTTTTGTCTTTTATGTGAAAGCTTCTCCATCGTTTTAGGGAGAGAAGTATTTGTCTGGAAAGCTGGCTATAGACACCGCAGCCTCCGCTACGGATATGGCGAAGGCAATGTTTGGAAGCGGTATTGAAATCGTTTCAGCACGCTATACCGGTGCCGAAAGTGCATCGGGTATTTACTCGGGCGGCGACACGACCGCATCCGAGCTTACGCCATCAAACAATGGCGTCATCCTGTCCACCGGTCGGGCCAGTGACGTCACTTCCGGTGGCGCTGATGTCAACACATCCGCCTCGAAAACCACCCAGCACGATCTTGCTGGGGATGAAGGTCTGTCTCAGGTTTCCGGTCAAATGACCTTTGACGCTGCCATTCTGGAAGCCGAGTTCATACCGGAAGGAAGCACTCTGACAATGCAGGTCGTATTTTCTTCTGAAGAATACCTCGAGTATGTAAATTCCGGCTTCAACGATGCCGTCGGGATCTGGGTCAATGGCGTGCCTGCACAGCTCACCGTCGGCACAGGGGATTTGACCATCAATAACATCAATGACGAGAATAATGCGAACCTCTATGTCGACAATGCGCAGAGCGACGACACCTACAATACGGAGATGGATGGGTTTACCGTGACGCTGACCCTCAAGGCGCCAGTCATTCCGGGACAGGTCAACACGATCAAAATTGGCATCGCAGACGGGGGTGATGGATCCTACGACAGCAATCTGCTGATCGCAGGCCAAAGTGTACAGACCGCACTGGTCGCCGGAGATGACGAGGTAGAGCTTGTGAGCGGGAATGAGACATCCCTCGATCTTCTGGCCAATGACACGACATCGGCTGTTGGCAGCCTCACGATCACGCACATCAACGGCCAACCCGTGTTCATGGGGGATACAATTACACTGGCGTCGGGAGAGAGCATCGTGCTCGGCCCCGATGGGATCGTCCTGGCCGGCTCAAGCACGGAAATGGGATCGAGCACTTTTTCCTATACGGTAGAAGACGAGGACGGAAATTCAGACGTTGGCTTCGTAACCGTAAACACAACTTCGGATGTTGTTTGCTTTGCTGTCGGGACCATGATCCTGACGCCCTCTGGTGAGGTGCCGGTAGAGCGTCTGCGCCCTGGTGATCTGGTCGTGACGTCCGACAATGGTCCTCAACCAGTGATCTGGAGCGGGATGCGCCGCCTTGGAGCCGCTGAATTGGGACAGATGCCACATGTCAAACCCATCGAAATCAGGTCGGGTGCCTTTGGCAATCACAGCGCTCTCGTGGTATCGCCGCAACATGGGGTATTGCTGTCCTATGACGGTGAAGAGATCATGATCCGCGCCAAACATCTCGCCGAGATGCGTGGTGGGGTGGTGCGGATCAAAAAGGATTGCCGGAATGTGACCTATTGCCATTTGCTGTTCGAGCAGCACCAGGTAATTTTCTCCAATGGCCTCCGAAGTGAAAGCTTTTTTCCGGGGCCTCAGGCTTTGAAAGCCCTTGATCAAGAACCCTATAAAGAGCTGACAGATATCTTCCCCCTATTGAGTGGAGGGATGAAAAAAAATGCTGTCTTGAAAGTCTATGGGGATACAGCCCGACAGTTTCCACATCGGTCAAATTTGCCTGATGAAATCAGCTATTTCCGTCATGAGCGTCTGAATTTTTAAAGCTGGACCGATTTACGTGAAATGCATGGCCGAAGTTTCAGGACCGTTCTGAATGATACCTTTCGGACCCCACGCGCACCACCGAAAAAAGGCCGCTACAAATTCCGTTCAAAACCCAAGCGGTTTTTGAAGGATTTTTACCCGGCGCACCCTCCCGCATCTGGTGGTTGAAACTGCCCGACGCAAAAAGCCCCCCGCTGCGTGCATCAGCGAGGGGCTTTCTCGACTTTCAGAAAAAGCGGGTTACTCCGCCGCGATGCTCTGCTTTGCCAGATCGCGCAGCACATAGTGCAGCACGCCGCCATGCTCAATATACTCAATATCGATCGCAGTATCGATCCGGCATTTGAGCGTGATGTTCTTCACCGCGCCATCCGCCATGGTGATCACGCAAGGCACCTCCTGCAGCGGCTTGATCGTGTCGAGACCGGAAATGCTCACCGTTTCCTCACCGGTCAGGCCCAGTGAGGTGCGGGTGTCACCGCCCGTGAACTCGAAAGGGATGACCCCCATGCCCACAAGGTTGGAGCGGTGGATGCGCTCGAAGCTCTCCGCGATGACGGCCTTGACGCCCAGCAGGGCCGTGCCCTTGGCCGCCCAGTCGCGCGAGGAACCCGCACCGTACTGCTCGCCGCCGAAGATCACCAGGGGCGTGCCTGCGGCCTGATAGGCCATGGCGGCATCAAAGATCGAGGTCTGCACGCCGTCCGGCCCGAAGGTGTAGCCGCCTTCGACCCCGTCCAGCATCTCATTGCGGATGCGGATGTTGGCGAAGGTGCCGCGCATCATCACCTCATGGTTGCCGCGACGCGAGCCATAGGAGTTGAACTCGCGCACCGGCACCTGACGCTCCACCAGATACTGACCGGCGGGCGTGGTTTCCTTGAACGATCCCGCCGGGCTGATGTGGTCTGTGGTGATCATATCGCCCAGCACCGCCAGCACTTTCGCGCCCTCAATGTTGGTGATCACGCCGGGATCCTTGCTCATCCCCTGGAAATAGGGCGGGTTCTGGACATAGGTGGATTGCGGCGGCCAGTCGTAGGTCTTGGCGTCCGTGGTCTCGACGCCCTGCCACTTGTCATCGCCCTTGAACACATCGGCGTATTTGGTCTGGAAGGCCTCACGGGTGACGGTCAGCTCGACCAGCTCCGCGATCTCCTTGGAGCTGGGCCAGATGTCGCGCAGATAAACGTCCTTGCCGTTCTGGTCCTGCCCCAGCGGGCTGTTCGCCAGATCATGGTTCATATCGCCGACCAGCGCATAGGCCACCACCAGCGGCGGCGAGGCCAGATAGTTGGCGCGCACGTCAGGCGAAATGCGCCCCTCGAAGTTGCGGTTGCCCGAGAGAACAGATGTGGCGATCAGGTCATAGTCACTGATCGCCTTGCTGATCGCAGGATCCAGCGGTCCGGAGTTGCCGATGCAGGTGGTACAGCCATAGCCCACGAGGTTGAAGCCGATGGCGTCCAGATCCTCCTGCAGATTGGCGGCCTCCAGATAGGCGGAGACGACCTGTGATCCCGGTGCCAGCGAGGTCTTGACCCATGGCTTGCGGTTCAGCCCCAGCGCACGGGCCTTGCGCGCCACGAGGCCCGCACCGATCATCACGTAAGGGTTCGAGGTATTGGTGCAGGAGGTGATCGAGGCGATCACGATGGAGCCGTCATGCAGCTGATAATTGCCGTCCGCCGTCTGGACATAGCCGCGCTTGTGGCTGCCCGTATCGCCGGGGATGTGCTGCGGCTCGGGCTGCCCGCCTTCGCCTTCCCAGCGGATCTCCTCCTTGGGAGAGGCGTCCTTGCCGGTCCGCTCACCTTTGACGTAGGCCGCAAAAGCGGTATGGGCTTCGGTCAGCGCCACGTAATCCTGCGGGCGCTTGGGGCCGGAGATCGCAGGCACGATGGTGCCCATGTCAAGGCTGAGTGTGTCGGTATAGATCGGTGCGTAATCATCGCCGCGCCACATGCCATTCTCGCGCGCGTAGGCCTCGACAAGTGCGATCCGGTCCTCGTCGCGTCCCGTGGTGCGCATGTAGCGCAGGGTCTCTGCGTCAATGGGGAAGAAGCCGCAGGTGGCGCCGTATTCTGGCGCCATATTCGCAATCGTCGCACGGTCGGCCAGCGGCAGATGGTCCAGCCCCTCGCCGTAGAATTCCACGAATTTGCTGACCACACCCTTGGCGCGCAGCAACTCCACGACCTTGAGCACCAGATCGGTGCCGGTGGTGCCTTCCATCATGCGGCCCGTCAGCTCAAAACCGACGACCTCGGGGATCAGCATCGAGATGGGCTGGCCCAGCATCGCCGCCTCCGCCTCGATCCCGCCCACGCCCCAGCCCAGCACGGCCATGCCGTTGACCATGGTGGTATGGCTGTCGGTGCCGACGAGTGTATCGGGGTAGGCGACATCCTCGCCGTGCTGGTCCTTGTCGGTCCAGACGGTCTGGGCCAGATATTCAAGGTTCACCTGATGGCAGATGCCGGTGCCGGGGGGCACGACGCGGAAGTTGTTGAAGGCCTTCTGGCCCCATTTCAGGAAAGTATAGCGCTCCATGTTGCGCTCATACTCGCGGTCGACGTTCATCTGGAAGGCGCGCGGATTGCCGAACTCGTCAATCATGACGGAGTGGTCGATGACCAGATCCACCGGGTTGAGCGGGTTGATCTGCTCGGCGTCGCCGCCAAGCGCCACGATCCCGTCGCGCATCGCCGCCAGGTCCACCACCGCAGGCACGCCGGTGAAATCCTGCATCAGCACGCGGGCCGGGCGGTAGGCGATCTCACGCGGGTTCTGCCCCCCTTGGGCGCCCCATTCGGCAAAGGCGCGGATGTCGTCGATGGTGACGGTCTTGCCATCCTCGAAGCGCAGCATGTTCTCCAGCACCACCTTGAGCGCGGCGGGCAGCCTCGAGAAATCACCAAGCCCGGCCGCTTGCGCCGCCGGGATCGAGTAAAACGCAATGGACTGATCGCCTGCTTTCAGCGTTTTGCGGGCTTTTGCAGTGTCCTGACCGACGATGATTGTCATGGGGGCCTCCGGGTATGGGGTTGGCAATGTGGGAATTCACGCCTCAATGCCTCATATCCACGGGATTTTCAACAGCAAACCGTGGAATTGTATACCATTGTACACCAATTTTTCAGCAATTGTGCCACAGCATGAGGTCGGATCTGCCGTCTCGAAACCTTGATTGGTTATTACAGGCGCGGGAAGCTACGAAGAAAGGCGCACAACGACCGATTGGAATCACATGACCCGAGTTCTGAGCATTGCCGCGGCGGCATGGATCGTCCTTGCCCCAGAGGCCCGGACCGAGCAGCTTCCCGTTGTGGTTGAGCTCTTCACGTCTCAGGGCTGCTCCAGCTGCCCACCTGCGGACGCAATCCTGCGGGAGCTGGGCACACGCGACGACGTCATCGCCATCGCGCTGCATGTGGATTACTGGGATTATATCGGCTGGAAGGATGAGTTCGGCGATCCTGCCCATGCCGACCGCCAGCGCGCCTATGCCGCCCATGCCGGACGCCGCACCATCTATACGCCCCAGATGGTGGTGAACGGCCAGACCGACATTGGCGGCGCCAAGCCGATGCTTCTGTCCAAGGCCATCGAAGACTATAAGGATATGCCGCAGCGCATGACGCTGGACGCGCGCCGCAGTGGCCAGACCCTGCATGTGCAAGGCACTGTGCCGACCGGTGCCGTGGTCCCGATGGAGATCCACGTGCTCCACGTCACGCCGGTCCGCTCCACCCACATCACGCGCGGCGAGAATCAGGGAAATACGTTCGAATACACCAACATCGCCCATGACTGGCGGGTTGCAGCCAGCTGGGATGGCCAGACACCGCTCGATCTGGAGGTTGCGGTGCCGGGGTCCGATCCCGTGGTGGTGCTGGTACAGGAAGCGGGGGCCGGGCCCATCGTGGCGGCGGCGCGGCTGAAGTAGGGCCGGATCACGTTTTGGGGCGCCAGCGCCGGTGTACCCAGAACCATTGCGCAGGATCCGCCCTGACCCGCGCGGCAAGGCTGTCGTTCAGCGCCTGAGTCATGGTTGCAGGGTCGCCGTGCAGCACCGGCGCTTCGACCACCGTCTCGAAGGTCAGACCGTCCGGCTGGCGAATCCCGTAGAACGGCAGCAGCAGGGCATCATAGCGCAGGGCCATTTCTGCCGCTGACTGCGAGGTTTGCGCCGGATGCCCCAGAAAATCAAACTCGGGCGCATCAAACACATGCTGGTCCAGCAGCATCGCCACCTGTCCGCCCCCCTTGAGATGGCGCAGAAAACCACCAAGTCCACGCCGCCCCTGTGCGAAGGCGGGGCCGCCGTACCCCTCCAGCGCTTTGACGTAGTGGACGTTGAAATACGGGTTTTTCATATTGCGGTAGAGGGTTCCGAGGGTGACGCCCTGCGCCACCAGTGCACTGCGGACCGCCTCGAAATTTCCGTAATGGCCGCTTACCAGAATGACGGGGCGCTTTTCGGCCAGCGCCGCATCAAGCGGTGCCACCCCCGCACCCGTGAGCCGGTTTGAAGCCATGCGCGCGGGAAAATCGGCCGCGGAGTAATTCTCGATGAAGGTGCGGCCCACATTGTCGAGGCAGGCGTCGGCAATCCGGCCGCGTTCTGCCGGCGGCATCTGAGGCCAGATCAGTGCCAGATTCTCCAGCGCCCGGGCTCTGTAGCCTGCCAGCGGGCCGATCACCCGCCGCACCAAAGCCCCCATGAGCCGCACCCGCAGCGCATAGGGCAGGGCAAGAGCCAGCCGGATTACCCCGACAATCGCCAGATTGCTGAGGTAATCGCCAAGTTTACGCGAGAACCGCGTCTCATCTGGATATCTGGGCTCGGACATGGGGGCCTGTTGAGAAATCTGCGGACCCCAGTCATAGACGCTGGCCGGGGGTGCAGCAAGGGGGGCGGGAAAGCGCTTTGATCGGGCGTCATGCGTGCGGATCCCGATACAGGGCGCTGCGTTATGGGTTCAGGTTTCGGCGGGACAGTACGGGGCAAAGGGATAGGGCGGGTCACTCCTCCTCTGGCTCCGCTTCCTGCACCAGTACCAGGTCGCCCCGGCCCTCCATCTCGCGGATCACTGCGACAAAGGCGGACATGGCCGTGTCGGCATCGGCTGGTTTGATCTTGCCTGCCTCTGCGATCTCCTCGCGCATCTGGTCGGCAAGGCGGCCTGACATGTTCTCGAGGATGAAATCGCGCGCCTCGGCAAAGCCCATTTCCTCCGCACCGGCCATGGCGGGCAGCAGCGCCTCCGGCGGAACCTCCCGCAGCACGCGGGGAATGTCCCGGGGGCTGATCCGGGCGGGGATATTGCCGAAGGTGAAAATTGCCTTACGCACGGCCGTGGCCAGAATCCCGTCGTTTTCTTCAAGACCTGACAGCACATCCTCGCGCAGCGGCGTGGAGGAGGAATTGAGGATCGCCCCCAGACGCACCGCCGCGTCGCCCTGAAACGCGGGGATCACTTGCGCATCCAGCTGCGCCACCAGCGACAGGCCGATCCGGTCCACGGCATCAGGGGTCACATCATTGGTCAGGGACACCGCATAGGTGATCTGGCGCGCCTGCGGTCCCGAGAGCTGCCCGAGCAGCTTTGCTGCCAGCGGTACATCAAGTTTGGACAGAAGCACGGCAGAGACTTCGGTACTCTCCACTGCCACGATTCCCTGCAATTCTTCCACGCTCAGCGCGCGCAGGCGCTTCCAGGGATCCCCCGCCGCGCGCACGCCCGCCTCCTTGCGCAGACGTGCTGATGTCTCGCGGCTGATGCGCCCGTCCATGGCGTCGATCGCACCGGCGATGCCGCCCGGAAAGGACAGGCCGATGGAGTCCAGCGCCTCGGTGAACTCCTGAACCACAGCGGCCAAGGTGACCCGGTCCACCACCCGCATCGCACCCATCTGCTGGGTCAGCTGCGCCTGCAACTCGGGGGGCAATTCCTCCAGCGGGATGTCCGCCCCCTCATTGATCAGCAGCCGTACGACGATGGCCGCCTTTGCGCGCTTGCTGAGGGGGGCCTGCGGTACGAACCGTCCCATGTCTGCCGTGCGCGCGGAAACAGGGATCCCGGAAACGGGACGTAGGGTCAGATCATTCATGGGCGCCGGTCCTTGCGGTTATGTACCCAAGGTATGGCCCCAAAAAGTAAAAAAGCCCTGAAACGGTGGCGTCGAATGTCGCAGGGTGGATAATCTTCAGGGTCTTCCAAAAGGCGCTCTCGTCACGACGACATCTGACACCATAAAATATGGCGCTATGAGAGTTTTGGCACCATAAAAATCTGGCACTGTAACAATGCGCGCGGTGGTACGGGACCCACCGCGCGCATTTCGCATATCCAAGCTGTTGCACGGTCCCTCACGCAGCACCTGCCACGCAGAAACCGGTGCGGTCAGCTTATGTTGTTGTCGCGACGCAGCTGTTGCTTTCTGCATCATAGACAGAGCCTGCGCCGCAGGACATCGCCTGTTTTCCGTAGTTGCAGCCCGCTGCGAACCCCAATGCGGGCATCACGATCAAGGCTGCTGTAACAAGTGCAATCTTCATTTTCATGTCCATTACTCCTTTTTTGACATGACGTAAGGGTAACGCGAAACGGCGCAATTTCAAAAGAAATCACGCCGCATGGTAAAATATATGTCAGTCTGTCGCAGGATTGTTGCGCCAGCGCCGGGTTTTTGGGCAATAATCAGTCGCCAAAGACCCGGGCAAAGATCGTATCCACATGCTTCGTGTGATAGCCGAGGTCGAATTTCTCCTCGATCTCCTCCGCGCTGAGTGCGGCCAGCACTTCCGGATCCGCCAGCAGCTCGGTCTTGAAATCCGCACCGCTTTCCCAGACCTTCATCGCGTTGCGCTGCACGAGGCGGTAGCTGTCCTCGCGGCTGACACCGGCCTGCGTCAGCGCCAGAAGCACCCGCTGCGACATCACAAGACCACTGAATTTATTCATATTCGCCAGCATGTTGTCGGGATAGATAAGCATCTTGTCGATGACGCCGGTCAGCCGGTGCAGGGCAAAATCCAGCGTGATCGTGGTGTCGGGACCGATCATCCGCTCCACGCTGGAATGCGAAATGTCACGCTCGTGCCAGAGCGCCACATTCTCCATCGCGGGGATCACCGTCATGCGGATGGTCCGCGCGAGCCCGGTGAGGTTCTCGGTCAGCACCGGGTTTTTCTTGTGCGGCATCGC
>Ga0136559_1000234_pt1 | contig 18958 bp, 11 predicted proteins | sample AntRauMeHopE1496_FD_104633 | JGI IMG/M metagenome (GOLD analysis project Ga0136559, IMG submission 104633) | Saline lake microbial communities from Rauer Islands, Antarctica - Metagenome Hop E1 #496 | ecosystem: Environmental > Aquatic > Non-marine Saline and Alkaline > Saline | place... | reverse complement strand
GATATATACTTTGATGAACGACATGTCCATCGAAGAACGGATAAAAAAGTATCAATTCAAGGAAGATAGAGCGGACGTCATCGTGCCAGCGTGTGAAATTTATCTATTTATTGCTAAATATTTAAATATCAATGAGTATTTTGTTCCCAAAATTGGACTAAGTGATGGAATGATTTATAACCTTCATCAAAACGAATTGAAATGACGGATTTAGAAAAAAATGAAAAATTAAGTTTGCTAGTTGATTTAATGAAGCTAGCGAATGCTGATAATGAGGTCCGCGAAGCGGAATATCAATTTATTTTAAATGTTGCTATGCAGTTAGGATTATCTCCTGCTGATGTGACTTCTGTTTTTAAAAATCAAGTAGAATACAGGTTGCCAGAGCAAGAGGGGGACAGAATAGTTCAGTTTCATAGATTAGTATTACTCATGAATGTTGATCAAGACGCCTCGTATTCAGAAAAATCACTTATTCGTGAAATGGCCAAACGCATGGGGTTAAGAATGCAAGCTGTTGATACCGTTTTACAAGAAATGTATAATCATCCTAATCGAGTTGTTCCTACTCAACGATTAATCGAAATATTTACCTTGTACCATAATTAAGTGAGGTAATTTTCCCCTATTTTTTTCCGAATGGGCTCCTCTATCCACTTAAAGGAAACGGCGCTAATTAGGAGGAGTAGCGCAAGGTAGATTATGAATTGAAATGAATTGAACTGTTCCACCCCCCAAAATTGTGTAAACCATAGAAATACAGGAAATTGCCACATGTATATGCTGTAGCTTATATTTCCAAGAAAAATAAATGCTTTCCCTCCTATTAGTCGTGGAAATACTTTTTGATCTAGTGCGAGTCCAACACAAATAATCAAAAATACAGGAACAAATGCGCCGTTATGTCCGTAAAGTCGCACGATATTCTCGGTAGACATTAGCAGCATGAATAACACTATTCCCAAACTCCCCAATATGGAATATAGCAAGGAGGGGTAACTTTTTTGCTGAAGGCGATGAATCAGTTTCCCTCCATAAAAACCAGCTAAAAATGTGGTGAAATGAAACAACGGAAAATACAGAATGAATTGCTCAAGGAAGTATCTGTTGGGATCATAAAGCATTTCTACAAAATAGATATGTTGTGCTAATCCTATCAACCAAATAAGCAGTACTAAAACACTAAACAGCGTCCAATTTATACGTTTAAAAACCCATAATAACAAAGGGAATGTGGCGTAAAAGAAAAATTCTACAGACAGCGACCAAGAAGGGAAATTAACTTGCAATGCATAACCAGGCAACCAAGATTGCAGTCCAAGACCATTGGCAATTAAGTGCACGACATCGGGAAGCTGCGCATTAAGAAAGTATTGAGAAAGTAGTACGATTAAAAAAGTGATGAGGTACAAGGGATATAAACGAATAATTCTCTTCCAATAGAAGTTCCGAACACGCTTAACTTCATGATAATTATACGCTAAAACAAAACCAGATAGGAAAAAGAAAAAACTAACAGCGATAGCACCATGGTTCAAGAACTCATTAATAGAGGAGTTCTTTGCAAAAGACAGGTGTAATCCAAAGTGAAAAACGACTACAAGCAGTGCCAAAACAAATCTTGGAAAGGTAAGTGCGCTGAGGTATGTATTGCTTGGATGACTCACTAAAGATTATTCTGCAACAATAATATAGTTTGTCTTTTTCCCCTTTCCGAGTAGAATGAATTTTTCGTTAATTAAATCAGCCGTTGTCAATGTGAAGTGCTCGTCGACTTTTGCTTTATTGACACTAATAGCATTGCTTTGAAGATCTCTCCTAGCTTCACCGTTGGATTTTAAAAAACCTGTTTTCGCAGAAAGTGCATCAATAATTCCTACCCCTTCTTCAAATTCATTCCGTGCTATCGTCGCTTGTTGAACCCCATTAAAAATTTCCAAAAATTGCTTTTCCGACAGTCGTTTCAAATCTTCCGAAGTGGATTTACCGAAAAGAATTTTAGAGGCAGTTACTGCCATATCGTATTCTTCCTTCCCATGGAGACGAATAGTAATGTCTTTGGCTAGCGCTTCTTGTAAAATACGTAAATGCGGCGCTTCGTTATGTTGACGCTCAAGTTCTTCAATTGCTTCTTTTGATAAGAATGTGAAAAGTCGAATCAATTTCGATGCATCTTGGTCAGATGAGTTGAGCCAAAATTGATAGAATTCATAAGGAGATGTGCGCTCAGGATCTAGCCAAACAGTACCGGATTCCGTTTTTCCAAATTTACCTCCATCTGCTTTTGTGAGCAAAGGACAGGTAAAAGCAAAAGCACTTCCTCCCGCAACTCTTCGAACAAGTTCAGTACCCGTTGTAATATTCCCCCACTGGTCAGATCCCCCCATTTGAAGCAAGCAATTTTTCTCTCGGTATAAATGCAAGAAGTCATAACCCTGAAGCAGTTGATAAGAAAACTCCGTGAATGAAATACCCGTTTCTAAACGTTTTTTTACGGAATCTTTTGACATCATATAGTTAACCGACATGTGTTTTCCCACATCTCGGATAAAACCGATAAATGAAAACTCTTTCATCCAGTCGTAGTTATTAACCAATTCAGCTTTGTTGCTTCCTGAGTTAAAGTCTAAAAACATAGACAATTGTTTTGTAATGCCGTCAATATTTTTTTGCAACGTTGCTTCGTCTAATAACTTACGTTCGTCTGCTTTAAAAGAAGGGTCGCCAATCATTCCTGTTGCGCCACCAACTAGTGCTATTGGACGGTGACCAGCGCGTTGTGCATGCATTAAAAGCATAATAGGAATTAAACTCCCCACATGAAGAGAATCTGCAGTAGGGTCGAACCCCACATAAGCAGTGGTCATTTCTTTTGCTAATTGCTCTTCAGTTCCAGGAGTGATATCTTGTACCATTCCTCTCCAACGTAATTCTTCAACAAAGTTTTTTGCCATTTTAACTATCTTTTAGTGAACAACCGAAATCATAAGTTCGTCATCATTTTTAACTACGTTAATTACTGCGTGTGCACGAAGTCCTTTCACCGCTTTATCCCATTGTTTATTACTCAACCCACTTTTTTCTTTCAGTGCATTTAAATCCATGCTTCCCTCTGCAGCAAGCAGGTCGAATACATGTTTTTCATTGTCATCCAATTCAGGTCCTTTTTTCTCGTTGAACTTCTCTGGTCTCATTTGAGGAAAAAACAATACTTCTTGAATGGACGGGTTATTGGTTAAAAACATAATCAAACGGTCCATTCCAATCCCAAGACCTGAAGTTGGTGGCATTCCATATTCCAAAGCCCGTAAAAAGTCATAGTCAATAAACTGACCCGCTTCATCATCTCCTTTTTCAGAAAGTTTAACTTGTTCCTCAAATCGTTCGCGTTGATCAATGGGGTCATTTAATTCAGAATACGCATTAGCGATTTCTTTTCCACACACCATGAGTTCAAATCGTTCGGTGAGTTCAGGGTTTTCTCGATGTTCTTTACACAACGGCGACATCTCTTTGGGGTAATCCGTAATAAAGGTGGGCTGAATATACTTTCCTTCACATTTTTCGCCGAAAATCTCATCGATTAGCTTTCCCTTACCCATGGTTTCATCCACGTGTATTTTCATCCCTAGTGCGGCTGTTCTCAATTCATCTTCCGATTTTCCAGAAATATCAAATCCTGTGAATTCTAAAATAGAATCCCGCATAGTAATTCGCTTATAGGGTGCTTTAAAGTCGATCGTATGTTTGCCAAATGTAGAAGTAGTTGTTCCGTTTACGGCCATTGCGCAATGCTCTAATAACTGCTCCGTAAAATCCATCATCCAATTGTAGTCTTTGTAGGACACATATATTTCCATGGCAGTAAATTCTGGATTATGTGTTCTATCCATCCCTTCATTTCTGAAGTTTTTAGAAAATTCATAGACGCCATCAAATCCACCAACGATTAAACGTTTTAAATATAATTCATTAGCAATACGCATGTATAATGGAATGTCTAATGAATTATGATGGGTGACAAATGGGCGAGCGGCAGCACCTCCTGGAATCGATTGTAAAATTGGAGTTTCTACTTCCATATAACCCGCATCATTGAAAAACTGACGCATGGCATTAAATAATTTAGTTCTTTTTATGAATACGTCCTTCACCTGCGGGTTCACCACAAGGTCGGTATAGCGCTGGCGGTAACGTAACTCAGGATCAGTGAATGCATCGTGAATATTTCCATCTGCATCTGTTTTAGGAAGAGGTAATGGCTTAAGTGCTTTGGATAGCAGAGAAAACTCTTTTACCAAAACAGAAATCTCTCCTACCTGTGTTTTAAAAACAGTCCCTTTTACACCAATAAAATCACCTAAATCCAATAATTTTTTGAATACCTCATTGTAAAGTGTTTTATCTTCTCCTGAACATATTTCATCGCGATTGAAATAGACTTGAATTCTCCCTTGGCTATCTTGAAGTTCTGCAAATGAAGCTTTTCCCATGATACGCTGCGACATCATTCTACCGGCCAAACACACTTCTTTTCCGTCTTCAAAATCATGTTTAATTTCAGTGGAATACGCATCTACTGGATATAAGTCTGCTGGAAAAGGATTAATTCCTAGTTCCCTTAATTTGTCGAGGGTTTCTCTTCGTTGAATTTCCTGTTCTGAAAGTTCTGTAAAGCTCATGTGTTCTGCATTAGTTATGTGATGAATCTGTTGTCCTAAACTAGAAAGTGGCAAAGATAAATATTATACGCTTCATTTTGTTTCTATACAGGAAGTTTCTGTTTTTTTGATTAACTCAGGAGCTCAGAAACAAAAAAGGCTGCCTACCGAAGCAGACAGCCTTTATAAAAACTATAAAACGATTATTTCACAACTACTTGACGAATGATTTGTGCACTACCAGTATTCATGCGTAACATGTATACTCCACTTCTCAAATATTCTGTCCCCATCATAACAAGGTTGTTTCCAGCAACAGCTTGTACTGTTGTTGTTTCAACAACTTGTCCTAACATATTCACTAATTCGATTGTGTAATTAGCACTGTTTTCTGTTGTGAATTGAATATTCAATTCACCAGCAGTTGGGTTAGGGAAGATATTGAATTCACTAAACATAGTATTTTCTTCAACACTTAATTCTTGTGGATCACCAGAATAGATATTGATGTCGTCTATGTAAAAGTTGTTACCTCCATCAGCTTCAAATTGAAACTTGAAACGAACATTGTCTACCCAGAATGTACTCGTTACATTTGTCATGTGAACAGTAACCCAGTCATCTTGTGAACTTGGTGTCCATGAGCTATTAGAAGTAAGTGGACTTAAATTATCTCCTTTAATAGTTCTTCGTTGTGCCCAAGTCTCACCACAGTCGCCTGATACAAAAACACGCAACCATTCATCGTTACTTGAAGACCTTTTTCTGTAGGCATATCTAAACGTTAATGTCATTCCATCTGTGGAGCTGATACCTGATAAATTAACAGGTGCGGAAACTAATTCATCAATAGTTCCAGATGGTTGTCCGAAGTTCGCTAATCGAGCTGATTTTGTACCAGTGTGACCAACATTTCCAATTTGAAAAGCAGCATTGTTTCCTAAATTCTCAATATACCATTGACTGTTCGGTAAACTTGTGTGACTCTCAAAACCTTCAATAAAGGGTGTTGGAGCGCTTTCAGGAAGAACAGTAATGTAACCTGTTTTTGTTTCTGTAACGCTATTCGTTCCATCAGAAACTTGCAGCGTAACGTTGTAAGTACCTGGTGTAGTATATGTAACCGTAGGGTTCTGATCAGTTGAACTTAATTGAGACGTTCCTGGAAAAGTCCAGTTCCACGATACCGGCCCGTGAAAAGAGAAATCTGAGAAAGTTACATCTGAACCTATACAAACTTGACGAAGTGAAGCATCAAATTCTGCTCTACAAAGTTGATCTGGTTCGTTCACACCAGTTGCTACAAGATTACTAGCTGAAACTACGTTACTTCTTCCTCCTGTACCAGAATTTAAAGAAGCATGCATTCTCGCTTTTTGTCCATTTGTAAACATTTTAGAACAATAGGAGTACTCCATATAGTTTTCAACATTATCCAAAGAACCACAAGATTGACCATTTACATTACAAACCGTCCAACCTTCAGTGTTAGGTGTATCGCTTACTCCGTCGTCTTGTCCACAGTTACCTGCTTCGCCTGGAGTATTTCCTGCCCCCCAAGTATGCGGTAAATTAAACCAGTGACCAGCTTCGTGAGTCATTGTTCTCCCTGTAAAGTTTGAACTCGTACCAATTCTTCCAGTGTAGTTGTGTAAAACATGAATACCATTATTCATTCCTGTTCCTACCCAGTTACTTGGTAAATAAGTATATCCCGCTGCACCATTGATGTCTGCGGCTACAAATACATTCATATACTTATTTCCAGGCCAGTTACCATGTGCACTTTGAACCGCACTAATACGCTGGTTTTCGGATCCTCCAAAAGTAGCAGTTGAGAAGGTTCTTGTAATACCATTTGTACAGTTTCCTTGGTTATCGCGTTTTGCTAATCTAAATTCTATTTCTACATCAGCAAGAATTGGTGAAAAGCTTGCACTTACATTCGATGCATCTGCATTCATTTGCTGATAATCTTCATTCATTGTCTCAATGCAACTAAGAATTTGTTCATCAGAGATATTCTCTGGTCCTCCAGCATGAATAATATGAAAAACTACAGGGATAATATACGAAATAGTTCTATTTCCATTGGACTGCGCTGCTTCTGGATGATTCTGAATGTATTGTTCAGTAAAGAGCCGCAACTGTTCTTCGTCAGCTTCATAGGCTTGTCGTTCAGCAGGTGTCATTTGTTGCAACATCTCTTGCGTCTTCTCAGCTTGGTGGCAAGGATGTACATCGCTATGTTGTGCATTCACTGTAAGGAGAGCACCAGCGAAAATAATAGATAGTAATTTTCTCATGATATTTAAATTGTGCGTTTTATAGTTTATAACGGCAATATAGAGATTTAACTTAGAATTAACAATTTAAATTATTTAAACGGTGAGAATCGTTGAGTGAGTGACGTTTTTCTGCATTTTTCAGAACATTTTCATGAGTTTTTGTTAAATTTCAAATTTGAAGTCCCTTTTCTTGGCTATTTTTTTCAGGAGGTCAATTCATTCGTGTATTAATTCCAAATTTCATTAGTTCTAAACTTTAGTTTTCTATTTTTGATAAAATTTCGATTATGATTTCTAAAGTACACGATAAAAAGTTATTTCTTTTAGATGCTTTTGCATTAATATATAGAGCCTATTTTGCTTTTTCTAAAAACCCTAGAGTCAACTCGAAAGGAGAAAACACTTCTGCAGCTTTTGGGTTTACGAATGCCTTAATCGATGTGCTCAACAAAGAAAAACCGACGCATATTGCAGTTGTTTTTGATGCTCCGGGTGGAGCAACCAATCGCATGGATGATTTTGCAGCTTACAAAGCAAATCGGCAAGAAATGCCTGAAGATATTCGAAATATGATTGATCCCATTAAAGAGATTATCACCGCGTTTAATATTCCTATTCTATTAAAGGAAGGGTTTGAGGCTGATGATGTTATAGGAACATTAGCTAAAGTAGCTGAAAAACAAGGTTTTTCAACATATATGATGACTCCAGATAAAGATTTTGGGCAATTAGTATCTGAAAACATCTTTATGTACAAGCCCGGCAGAGGAGGGAACCCTCCAGAAATTCTCGGTGTGAAAGAAATATGTGAAAAGTTTGAAATTGACGACCCGATTAAAGTGATTGATATTCTTGGACTTTGGGGAGATAGCGTTGATAATATTCCTGGAATCCCTGGTATTGGAGAGAAAACGTCTAAATTACTTATCCAAAAGTATGGGTCAGTTGAAAACCTTATCGCAAATGCCGAAGAGTTAAAAGGCAAGCAAAAAGAGAATGTAATCAATTTTGCCGATCAGGGGTTGCTTTCGAAAATGTTAGCGACAATCATTTTGGACGTCGATGTTCCGTTTGACCCTGAAGATTTGAAGTTGATAGCTCCTGATCCTGAAAAAGTAAAAGAGGTATTCACGAAGCTAGAATTCCGAAACCTCGCTAAACGGGTAATTGGTGAAGAAATCGTTATTACTTCTACAAGTGTTACCAAGGAAACGCAGCAGCTGGATTTGTTTGGAACACAGAGCTTAACCGAAGAACAGTCCCCAGTTGTTTCAAGTCAATTAAAAACTATCGTTACCGAAAAGCCGAAGTATCACCTAGTAAACACTCCTGAAGAACGCCAAAAGCTTATCCGATTATTAGTGAACCAACCCTCGGTTTGTTTTGATACTGAAACAGACAGTCTTGAGGCAAGACATGCCAACTTAGTTGGAATGTCGTTCTCGTTTAAAGCGAGAGAGGCGTATTATGTGCCAATTCCTGAAAAACTCGAAGAAGCGCAAATGATCATAGATGAGTTTAAGCCATTTTTTGAAGCAACTCGTGTGGAAAAGGTTGCGCATAATTTGAAGTATGATGAACACGTGATTAACCGCTACGGCGTTTCTTTGCACGGCCCTCGTTTCGACACAATGATTGCACATTATATTTTGACACCAGACAGTAAACATGGAATGGATGTGCTTGCTGAATATTACTTGGGATACAAGCCAATATCAATTACCGAATTAATCGGTAAAAAGGGTAAAAATCAGCTTTCAATGCGCGATTTAGACCCGAAAGAAGTCGTAAATTATGCCTGTGAGGATGCTGACATTACTTGGCAACTCAAAGAGAAGTTTTTCGCAGAGATTCAAAAAGAGCATACTAAAGAGTTGTTTTATAATATGGAAATCCCTTTGGTGGAAGTGCTGAAATGCATGGAACAAGAAGGAATAAATATTGATACGGAGATGTTAGGTAAATTCTCTATTGAATTAGCGGATGAACTAACGATTCTTGAAAAGAATATTAAAGAATTAGCAGGCACAGATTTTAACATAGACTCGCCACGTCAATTGGGAGATGTGCTTTTTGAAAAGTTACAAATCTCTAAGAAGGCTAAAAAAACAAAGACAGGTCAATATTCAACTTCGGAGGATGTATTGCAAAATCATGTTCGCGATCACGAAATAGTTCCATTGATTTTGGATTATCGATCATTGAAAAAACTGAAGAGTACGTATGTTGATCCGTTGCCAAACTTGGTAGATATAACAGACAATAGACTGCATACGCATTTTATGCAAACAGTAGCTTCTACTGGTCGATTAAGCTCTACGAATCCAAACATTCAAAATATACCCATTCGAACGGAAAAGGGTCGTGAAATTCGTAAGGCGTTTATTGCGCGTGACAAAAATCATATGCTTATGGCTGCGGATTACTCTCAAATTGAATTGCGCGTTATAGCTGCCTTAAGTGGCGACAAGAATATGATAGCTGCGTTTAAAGATGGGTTAGATATTCATGCCGCTACAGCAGCAAAAGTGTACAATATTTCTATCGATCAAGTAACACGAGAACAACGAAGTAATGCGAAAGCAGTAAATTTTGGGATTATTTATGGCCAGTCTGCATTTGGACTTTCTCAAAACCTAGGTATTTCTAGAACAGAGGCTAAAGAAATTATTGATAGTTATTTTGAGCAGTATTCTACCATTAAAACATATATGGATTCAGCAGTAGCGAAAGCTAGAGAGTTGGGTTATGTAGAGACAATAATGAAGCGCAGGCGTTATTTAGCCGATATTAATTCGAGTAATGCCATCGTGAGAGGGTTTGCTGAACGAAATGCAATTAATGCACCCATACAAGGCAGTGCTGCTGATATTATTAAATTAGCCATGATTAAAGTCTTTCATCGAATGAACAAAGAAAGCTTAAAATCCAAAATGTTACTTCAAGTGCATGATGAATTGGTTTTTGATGTGCATAATGATGAGGTGGACATCATGCGTTCATTAGTAAAAGAAGAAATGGAAGGCGCTGTAGAATTAATTGTTCCTATGCAAATAGAAATGGAGTTCGCTAAAAATTGGCTAGAAGCGCATTAGTGAGGTAACTTCGTTCTTAGCTAAGTCTGTATACACGTCTTATAATTTACATCTTAAAATCTCAAAAAAATGCTCTACAGGTTAATTCAACCAAATGATAATAGTGAAATAGCTGGTGTCATTCGTTGTTCCTTGGAGGAATTTGGCGTAAATCAACCCGGCACGGTTTATACTGATCCAACAACTGACCATTTGTTCGAACTATTTCGCGAAGATAGAAGTGTCTATTGGATAGCTGAACAGGAAGCTAAAATTATTGGAGGGTGTGGAATTTTTCCTACTATTGGTTTACCGAAGGGTTATGGTGAATTGGTAAAGTTATACCTCAATAAAGCAGCTCGAGGGCAAGGAATTGGAAAAGAACTTATGCTAAGGAGTATTCAATCTGCTAAAGAAATGGGTTATACACAATTGTACTTAGAGTCGCTTCCTGAATTACATCAAGCGGTTGAACTTTATAAAAAAGTTGGTTTTAAGTTACTAGAGAATAGAATGGGTGACTCCGGACATTTTGCCTGTGATTTGTGGATGATGCTGGAAATTTAAGCCGCTTAAGAGTCAGTGATATGTCTTAAGGGTGCTTCTAAAAATAGCAACTAATAATTTTTGAATTTATTTTCGATAGATTTTTCTTGTTTTTTGTCAGATATAGCGTGCTATATTTGGATAAAAATGAGGAAAAGATGCGAGAATAAAACAAAAAGTGTAGTTGAACTATTCTAATGTCGTAATATTTTTCTATTTTTAGAAGTCCCCTTAAGTTTTGTCTTGGCTAGTTATCAATTTCGAATAACTCTCCTTCTTTCTCATTTTCCTTCTTCCACTGGTCTATCGCTACTCCCCATTTCGATTTTTTCTTAATTTTTTTGTCGGGATCAAATTCTTGGTTAAGACTGTCCCTCTCTTTATTAAACTCCATAATCAATTCGTCTTCTCGTTTTTTCTCGCCTGAAAGGTCGCGAATAGTGGTGTCTTTCTTGTTGATTCCTAATCCTTTTTTGAGAACACTTCTGAAATCATCTTTTGCTTCTTCTAATTTTTTTTGCTTGTCCACTTTCTTGGCATCTTTGTCCCACGCAAAGTTAGGATTGAAAAAATCACCATACATTCGAAGATAAACTCGGAAACCAGAGCCGTCATCAACGATATCGCCAAATTCAGAACTGTTTTTAATATTTTTTAGTTCTCTGAATCTAAAATCAAAGGAATAATCTATTTGATTGGCAAAGCTGTGTGTTCCAGAGAGTCTTACATCTAATGCATTTGACTTTATTTCCATTTTTGGAATAGTTAAGATACCATTAGTGATCGTAATTTCGTTTTCAAACGTTTCAAAACGTAAATTCAAGAGTTCTTTTTCAAATGCGTTGATGCTGTTTTTGGAAATTACAAGTTTAGCACTTGAGCTTCTTATACTCTCTGTTATTTCTTTAAAAGTAGAGACATTTACCAATGCACCATTTTTGATTTGGATGTTAATTTTTGAGTTGAATTGCTCTTTTAAGTCTTCTCCAGTAAATAAATTAAATGGTCCTGAAAATTGCAATTGTACTGAGGCCATGCCTTGAACATTATCGGAAGTGATGGTGCTTTGATCAAAATTATTCCATTCTTTAAAGAGTTTGTCAAAATAAATATTTGGTGAATTTAACTGGGTTGTAACGGATAAAAGCATCGGATATGTTTCTTCAATAATCAAACTACCACTTATGTCCGATCCGGCATTCTTTGCTGTTATTGCTGGGAATCGAAGTGTTTTTTGACCGAATTTCATCCGTGTTTTAATATCACTGTATACATGCCCGCCATAATTGACTGTTTTTAGTCCCAAGGTTAATTGCCCATCTATCGCTGATGGAAGTAGCCATGACCTTATCTTTTCTTCTGTAGAAGTGGTTGATAAGTCTGCTAAGTTGAGCTGACTACTTTCTATAGAGGCATCCACGTTAAGCTTTCCTGTTTGCTTAAAGTAGTTCGCAATATTATTTACTGTTCCATCGATTACTATATCTGAGTTCGCAATTTTAATAAATACACGTTTAAATCCAGCTTGTTGATTCCGCAGCACTAGTTCTCCAGATGGAATAGTAAACACTCTACTATCTCCAATTTGCTGAGCACGGACATCATTCAAAGTGAAATTAGTTCGAACGTCATAGATCGTTAAGTTCAACGGCTCGAATTTAGGATTGTTAAAACGGAAGTCAAACTGACCATTCAGATCTATATTTCCCGTTAATTGAGACATCCCAAACGGACCTAATAATCGATGAACTGCGTTTAAATTTAGTTTTCCTTTTGCCTTTCCTTTTAGCCTCGGCTGCTCGAAATCGGTAACAGAGACGTTTCCGCTAAAGTTGTTTCCAAGTGTGTAAAAGGAAAGTGTTTTTATAATAATTTCTTCTTGCTTTGATTTTACTCCGTTGGAATAATGACCTTCCAACATGATTTTATTGAGTTCGAAATTAGGGTCTTTCAGGCTGCCATTTTTTACCTCAAAATTCGCCTCAATGGAAGGGGAAGACGTATTCTCGAGAGGGCCAGAGATAGTAGCATCCATATTAAACGTACCAGTCCCGTTAAGCTCGTCAACTATACCCAGCTCTTTAACAGTAAAATTTTTTGCTACATCTGTTAATTCCAGCTGTTCCCCGGAAAAATAAAAATCAAGGCTATCTTTCGTTACTTTTCCACGTATAAAGAATGGCAAATCGTTTATCGCAAGGTTGGCAGATTTGATTTCAAAAATGGAATTGACTTGATCCATTTGAATTTCAATTTCACACGTAGCCTGCTTATCTGTAATTAACGTCAGTGATTTATTGGTCAGGTGTTCAATGTTTAAATCAAGTGAAGCATTCATTAAAAACTGCTCGTTCGTAAAGTCTCCTTGCAGTGCCATTTCGTTTATATATCCCGCGTAGTCTTGCCCAGTTGCCTTGTTGAGATAGGTATAATGCATGCGTTGGAGTGAAATCTCCTCTAGTGAAAAAGCAAAATTACTTGGTTCTCCTTCTGCAGGTTTGAGGAAGTCGTAGTTTACTTTTCCATCTTCTAGAATGTGCGTGTTTAGCTGGGCATCTAAAACTTCTATTTTGTGAACATCATAGTTGCCACTAAAAAAATCAAAAGGATTAAATTTTAAACGTATTTGCTGAGCAAAGAATGCCGTATCAATCGTCTGAAGTGTATCGAATTTACTATGAATAAGTACTTCGTCAAAATCGAGTGACATATCTGGAAAAGTACCCCAAATCCCTACATCAATGTATCCAATATGGACGCGTTTGTTGAGGTATTTATTGGCTTCCTCTAGAGCATAACCTTTGATATCATCTTTAAAAATAAGTAATAAGGCACTAATCAACAGCATCAATACGATGATGCCGCCAAAAATTTTACCTGTTATTTTTAAGACTTTTATCCACATACTACCACAAAATTAGGAAAGAAACAAAGACCGATTATATTCGTCGGAATAACTTATTAACGGGAGAACGGTTAAAATGATACGGAAGTAGTTGTGGAGATTTTGTTTTTTAGTTTTATTGTGCTTCAGTTGTCAGAAGTCATAGATTGCAAACAAAGGCTAATTTATTCTCGGTATAAATTTCCACCTTATCTTTTCTTAATCAGATTAATCGTGTAATTTTGCATGCAATAGAAGTGCCTTTAAATTGAATCACATGGATATGAAAAAGAAGAACTGGAATAGATCGCTGAGAATTTCTCGCTTTGCTTTGTTTTTTATACTAAACCTGCTGTTCACAATTTCAGCAATTGGACAAAATCAATTTACGGGTATTGTCAATGATAACTCAGTTAGTTCTGGCCTTGCTTCCTACAATCCATCTTCCATTGTTGATTCGAAAACTAAGTTCTCGGCTAGTTTTCATTTAAACAACTCAAGATTGAGCAACTTTAGCGCAAATCGTTACCTAGTTTATGGTGAAGGGGTAAGATTCGTTGAGCCGCGCAATCCTGGATACATTAGAAGACACTTAAATGTAGATATTATCAACCTTAAATACGAATTTGATCATAAGAATGCTGGAGCTTACTCCCTCCGAGTACGTTCGATGTCAAACCTCGAAGGTCTCCCATTAAATTGGGCACGCAACGCTTCGCTAGAATACGAAGAGAATATTTTCGGAACGACTCAAGACCTAACTGAATTCAGTTTAAACTCTATGGATTTCACTGAACATGCCTTCACTTATGCACGCACTATCTTTGACCGAAATACTACTTTCTTGAAAGCAGGAATAACTGTGAAAGTCTTAAATGGACTTGACGCCTCTTATTTTCGCACGAATGAAGGTCAGTATAGTTTTGCTGACGAAACCTCAGAGACTGTAAATATAACGAACTTCGATGCCGATTATGGAACTAGTCAAAACGACAATCAACTTTTCTTTGATCATCGCGGTATTGGATTTGACCTTGGAGTTACTTACGAATATCGTCCTGACTACGAAGAGCAATATTATGAAATGGATGGAGTAAAACGCATCACGCGCTACGATATGAATAAGTATAAATGGAAGGCTTCTGCCTCATTTACCGATCTAGGATTTGTTCGTTATTTAAGTGATTCGGCGTCTTCCTATAATTTTACCAACCCCTTATTGAATTCACTTAGTGCTGATAAATTAGTGAATATATCGACGTTCAATTTCCTTTCTTTTCTGGAATCTCCCTTTGATTATGTAAACGACAGCCTTGCTTCTCAAAGCACCAAAAATCCGGAAGATGAGCCGGTTCAGTTCAGAATGAATCTTCCAGCAGCATTTCACGGAAACTTTGATATGAATATTCTTAGAAAATGGTTATACGTTAGCTACAACATGTCCATTCCTCTTCATTTTAAGCGAGATATTACTCAAATGAGAGGCTTTTTCATTCAAACGGTGACACCAAGAGTTGAAATGAGCAATTGGTCAATAATGTTGCCTATTTCGCATCAAGGAAATGGAATGGTTAGTGCTGGAGTTGCTGGTCGATTCAACTTTAGGGACTTTATGGTCTTTCTTGGGTCTAATAATACAGCGGTGTTATACGGTCAAAAAGCGTCACGAGGGAGAAACTTCTTTTTTGGAGTTTCTTATAACGTGCGTTATAAAGTGCCAGATGATGCGGATGGCGATAAAGTTTCTGACGCTATGGATCAATGTCCGTATGATCCTGGTTTATTGGAGTACAATGGTTGTCCAGATACAGATGGCGACGGAATCATTGATAAAGAGGACCTCTGTATTTACGACAAAGGTCCAAAAAATACTAGAGGGTGTCCGGATTCTGATGGAGATGGAATTATAGACATGAATGATATGTGTCCTTTCGAAAAAGGGTTAGGGATTCACTACGGGTGTCCAGACCGCGACAAAGATGGTGTGATTGATGCAGCAGATCGATGTCCAGATGTTCCAGGACTAGAATTAAATAATGGTTGCCCATTAGAGCCCCAGAAGTGTTGTTTAGATTCTGATGGCGACGGAATCCTTGATGAGAACGATAATTGTCCTGATGTACCTGGGTCGCTATACAATTCTGGTTGCCCAATCGATTCAACCAATATCAATAAAATCAATCTTCGTGAAGAAAAAGATAGAATTGATGCGAATAACACGAAACAGCAAACCATTGACAATCCGCAAATTGATTTACGTAATCAGATGCTGAGCACAAGAGCGGAACTTGACTCTGTTTTGGTTGGGAAAAATGTTATTAAGAGTTTAGCACTTTATTTTAACGTGGATGAAGCTTCATTAAATGATGCAGAACGATTGAAGTTGAACAATTTAATCACACGTCTACCAAAAAATGAGCGTTATGCATTTGTATTAATCGGAAATACGGATCGCGATGGTTCATTAGATTATAACTTACAATTGTCAAAACGAAGAGCAGAAACAATCAAACGGAAGTTAGTGGATTTCTATAAGTTGGATGCAGATCAGATTTCTGTTTACTACTACGGCGAAATGAAATCCATCCATAGTGGAGATTATACGGAGGAAATGAAACAGGCAGATCGACGTGTAGATGTGAAATTGATCAAATTACCCAAAGAGGATAACTAAAAGATGATGGAACGTCAAAAACATCTGCACTTCATCATGTGTGTTCTAAGTTGGATGGTTCTCTGTTTGAATCAGTTCGCTTCTGCGCAGTACATGGATTTTGTGTGGTCGGATGAATTCCGCTATACAAATAAGAAAACGGGGTTTTTTACTGAATTTGTAGGAACGAGTTTTACCAACGTTTACTTGCTTCAACGTAATATTGAGAAATCGAAGCCATACAAAGATGCTAAGGTGATGTTGGTTTCACTGACCAAGAACGCTCTCGGCCCAACTGAGGAAAAGCAGCTGCCGCTAAAAGGTTTTCCAGAAAACGATTCCCAGGAAAGTCTGCTAGACGAGCTGGACTATTTGAAAACGATGGTGGTTGATGAAAAAATAGTTGTTTTTTGGAGAAAGCTGATAAATACAGACTCTACTCGAAAAGAAGAGATTTATGCACAGACGTTTAGAACCGATTTTAAATCGGATTTATCCCTACGAAAAGTGTTTGAATTTGTGCAAAATGTAGAAGATAGAGCCTCCGTTTTCGACCCAACAATGTGCGTAGTTCTTTCAGAAAACGAAACGGGACGAATGGTAGTAGGAGCAGAAAAATATGCGGATAGTACGCTCTCATTTGAATATATTGGAATCAGTAGTCAATTGAAGCCTTCAACTCCGAAAACGGTTGTCCTTCCTCAAAAACCTACCTCAGTTCCTGAGAACTTAATATCGGAATATGAATTAAGCAGTGACGGACTTATTCACATTCGTTCCATTGCTTTTTACACGATAGATGAGCTTTTTTACCTAGATGCGAAACACGCTAAAACGTATCCTGTGCTGACGGTTGTAAATATAGCATCGGGTGCTCAAAAAAGTGTTGAATTTAAAACAAATTTTAGAACAATCACCGACTTTAGTTATTCCAGTTCTGGAGGGAAAACCCGTGCTTTCGGATTTTTCGGAGATTTTTCAGAGGATACTTCAGGGATAGATAATCAAGGTTTATTTTATGCAGATATTGATATCGCTACTCCCGAAGAGGTTAAAGTCAATTATGTCTACTTCGAGCGATCAGTTGTTAACCGACTGTTCCCTAAAACTAGGAAACGCAAACGCAGAGGTTATGAAATCCCCTCTTGGGATGAAGTTTTAGCGACTCGTTTCGATATTCAGCACGTTACCCCAATGCCGGACAGTAGTTTGGTTTTCTTCTTTACGGAACAATACAATCATACGAAAACAAACACTAAAAGCAATTTAAGAGGTGAAAACGAGTATTCAGTGCAAGAATTTTGCACCAATAAGAATGTATCGGCAATACGTTTTTCGGCGTCTGGTGAAATTATGTGGGCGAGAAGTGAAGATCGCACGATTACCTATCAAGGAAACAATGTTTCGGATATTCGTGTGGTATATATATACGACGATTTCATTGTGCTATTTGGAAATGAATTAGTTAAACTTTCTCCCCCAAAAGGCAGAAAGTTTCAGCACCTAACGGATGAGTTAACATATTATACATTCGACGCTAACTCAGGTAGAGCAAAAGAACTTACTACCCCTGTTAACGAAGCGAAAACAGAACCTGAAAACATGAAGTACCTCGATCCTAATTCATCGGTAGTGATAGACGACCAAGTCTACTTCTACAAAATGCGTGTCAAACAACATCCACTCTGGACTGCAGCAAATATTGTTGCTTTTCCTACGCTTTACTACACGCTTTTAACGGGAAACACGAAAGTGGGAAAAGCTGATTTCACAGTGATGAAAATCATGGAGGGTAGGCGACCAAGACAGAGAAGATAATCAATTGGAATCATAGTATGAGGCAGTTTTTTTATTGCGAAAAGCATTTCTTTTTGCAGTAGAAATAAGTGGTGAGGTAGTTATTTTTTTTGGTAAAATGTAACGATTTAATTCTATCTTTAAACTCTAATAATTAGCCGTATGAAAAAATTGATCTTTTCTTTAATTGCCACAAGTTTAGCTTTCACCTCATGTAAATCAGATGAAGCTGCTGCAAACAATAATTCGGATACTTCTATTGAGACGGCGGCAGTCAACACGTCAAAATTTGAAGAATTGGCAATTGAACCATGTAATCTATTGACTGAGGAAATGATAACTTCTCGCTTTGGCGTCTCGTCAGATCAACTTAAATTGAGTGATTATTCTTCTAAAAAAGGCAAGATTTCTTGGACAGCATACTGCACCTACTCATGGAAAAAGCCAAATTTTGATGAAATTCAAGAAAGAACCCAAGCGAAGATGTTGGAGGCGATGAAAGACGGGGACAGTAAAAACGTTATGAGTTTGGTAAAGGACTTCGAAAAACCTAATTTTGAAGTTGGGCTTACAAACATGAAAATTTATGACGATAACGAGAAAGCCATGAAAAGTTTTATCCAAAGTCATACTGTTCCAGAGAAAAAAGATTTGGAACAACTTAATAAAGCCATAGATACTGAATCAACAGATAAGATAACTGATCAAGGGAAAGAAGTAGGTAAAGATATGGTTGATGGTATTGCGTCTAATCTGAAATTTGATAAAATTGAAGGTATTGGCTCAAGTGCTTACTGGGATCATCTTGGGAGCAAACTGGATGTCCTTTACGGCACGGTTCAAATTGGAATCATCATGCATATAAGTGAAAATCATGATGAAAATGTAGCTGCTGCTAAAGCGTTAGCTCAAGAGATTATGGCTCAGTTTTAATTTGGGAATTTGGGCAACTGCGTTGCTTGATTTGAGAATTTGAGTCGTTCACTCGTGTTTTTAATTTGGGAATTTGGGCAACTGCGTTGCTTGATTTGAGAATTTGGGTCGTTCACTCGTGT
>Ga0136559_1000233_pt1 | contig 18985 bp, 19 predicted proteins | sample AntRauMeHopE1496_FD_104633 | JGI IMG/M metagenome (GOLD analysis project Ga0136559, IMG submission 104633) | Saline lake microbial communities from Rauer Islands, Antarctica - Metagenome Hop E1 #496 | ecosystem: Environmental > Aquatic > Non-marine Saline and Alkaline > Saline | place... | reverse complement strand
CCGATGCGATGGAGGGTTTGAGCCAGCGGCCACCCTCCGCGCCCAGAATGATGTTCTCCAGCACGGTAAAATTCTCGACCAGCTTGAAATGCTGGAACACCATGCCGATGCCTGCGGCAATGGCGGCCTGACTGTCGGGGATCTGGGTGCGGTTGCCCTTGATGAAGATCTCGCCCCGGTCCGCCTTGTAGAAGCCATAGAGGATCGACATCAGCGTCGATTTGCCTGCGCCATTCTCCCCGATGATGCCGTGGATCGTGCCGGGCATCACCCGGATGGAGATGTCCTTGTTGGCCTGCACCGGGCCGAAGGCCTTGGAGATACCTTTGAGCTCAATAGCAGGGGCAACTGTCATGCGGCGTTCCTTGGCTGACGAGGCAGGGGCCGCGCTGAGCATTCAACGCGGCCCCCAATCTGCATGCGCCTTTGCATGCGCGTCTTCATGTGGGGCGATCAGAAGCTCAGCGCGGGGCAGCTGTCGTTCTCGTAGTAGCTGACGACCTTGGTCTCGCCTGCGATGATGCTGGCGCGCGCAGCTTCCACAGCGGCAGTCATCTCGGGTGTGACCAGTGCGGCGTTGTTCTCGTCCATCGCGACGCCCACGCCTTCTTCGGCAAGGCCCAGTGTGACGACCACGCCGGTCTCGAGATCCGTGCCCGCCATCATGGCGTCATAAACGGCCACATCGACACGCTTGAGCATCGAGGTCAGCACCGCGCCGGGGTGCAGGTGGTTCTGGTTGCTGTCCACACCGATCGACAGGATCCCCTCATCGGCGGCGGTCTGCAGCACGCCCACGCCGGTGCCGCCCGCAGCCGCATAGACCACGTCAGCGCCCTGGCTGATCTGGGCCAGCGTAATCTCGGAGCCTTTGACGGGGTCATTCCATGCGGCGGGGGTGGTGCCGGTCATATTGGCGATCACCGTCGCGTCGGGGTTCACCGCCTTGACGCCTTGGGCAAAGCCGCAGCCGAAGTGGCGGATCAGCGGCACGTCCATGCCACCGACAAAGCCCACAGTGCCGGATTTGGAGGCCATGGCGGCCATCATGCCCACGAGATACGAGCCTTCATGCTCTGCAAAGCCCACCTGACGGACGTTGGGCAGATCGAGCCATGTGACATCAACCACCGCGAATTTCGTGTCCGGGAAATCGGGCGCCACGACAGAGAGCGGATCGGCCATGCCGAAACCCATGGTGATGATCGGATTGTTGCCTGCTTCGGCAAAGCGGCGCAGGGCCTGCTCGCGCTGGGCCTCGGACTGCATCTCGATCTCGGCAAAGGTGCCGCCGGTCTCTTCGGCCCAACGCTGTGCACCGTTGAAAGCGGCCTCGTTGAAGGATTTGTCGAACTTGCCGCCCAGATCGAAGATCAGCGCAGGCTCGGCCACTGCGGCGCCGGCGGTGAGGGCGGTCGCGGCAGCAGCGCCGAGCAATTTGGTCATGAGGGTCATCGGTATCTCCCGGTTGTTTTGGTTGGGGCAGCTATGGCGTTGCCCGTTGCCGCGCGGCTGCACGGCGATGTGAAAGTGTCTGTCCGGATGCGGATGGGGTCAACCTGATTCTGGCTGAATTCACATCGCGCAGGGCCCGGCGCGGTCCTTAACTTTGCGTCAGGGCCCGTTTCATCACCACGGCATCCGCCGGGGGTCCATGGGGACGGGTGTAATAGCCCTTGCGCAGACCGCAGGCGGCAAACCCGTGACGGGCATAGAGCGCGCGAGCGGCCAGATTGTCAGCGGCCACTTCCAGAAACGCGGTATCCGCGTCGCAGGCGGCAGTCCTGAGCCACTCCGCCACCAGCAGCGTCGCCGCACCGCAGCGCCTGTGGCCCGGATCCACCGCAAGGGTCAGCAGCTCCGTCTCGCGGGCGAGGGTGCGGACCAGTGCAAAGCCATGGGCGCAGATGTGGAGGAAGCACCGGGGCTGGGCCAGCAGATCCACGAATTCCTGCGCACTCCAGCCGCGCTCGGGGGCGAAGGCAGCGGCATGCAGAGCGGCCAGTTGCCGGGGTGTCACGGCACGATGCGCGGCGGCAGATCACGCGCCGGTGCCGCATCGGCGGGCCGCAGATAGAGCGGGGCGGGGGCGGCTGCGTTGCTTGCAAAGCGGCTGGCCGTGATCTGTGCGATCGCATGGGCCACCGGATGCGCGGGGGCAGCGCCGAAGGCCCCCACCAGCGGCAGGGCCGGCGGCAGATCCACGCGCGCCACCAGTTCGGGCGTGGCGAAAACCGGCGTGCCGAACCCCTGCACAAAGACCATGTCGCGGCGTGCATCCACCGTGCACAGGCAGGGGCCATCGGTCCCGAAGTGGAGCGTTTCAAACGCGGTCACGCCCACGGCGGGAATCCCAAGCCCCAGCGCCAGACCGCGTGCCGCCGAGACGCAGATGCGGATGCCGGTGAAATTGCCCGGCCCGGTGCCGACACCGATGGCATCCAGATCCTTCATCGTGACGCCCGCCTGCGCCATCAGCTCCTGCACAAGGCCCAGAAGCCGCTCTGCCTGACCTTTCGCCATCTCCTCCTGTGCGCTGGCGACAATCACGTCGCCGCAAAGTACAGCCGCCGCGCAATGCGCGGCGGAGGTATCAAAAGCGAGGATCAGCGGCGCTGTCACAGGGCGAAATCAGGCGACAGGGCGCACTTCGGTCACTTCGGGGATGTAGTGACGCAGCAGGTTCTCAATGCCCATCTTCAGCGTCAGCGTCGAGGAGGGGCAGCCGGCGCAGGCGCCCTGCATGTGCAGATAGACCACGCCGCGCTCAAACCCGTGGAAGGTGATGTCGCCGCCATCCTGCGCCACCGCAGGGCGCACCCGGCTGTCGAGCAATTCCTTGATCTGGTCCACAATCGCGCCATCCTCGCCGGTATGCTCCGCATGGCCGGAGGAGGGCTTGTGATCCGCGCCCATCACGGATTGGCCGGACTGGTAGTGCTCCATGATCGCCCCCAGCAGGCTGGGCTTGAGATGGTCCCATTCCACTGCGTCATTCTTGGTCACGGTAACAAAATCAATACCGAAGAACACGCCGGTTACCCCTTCGACACTGAACAGGCGCGTCGCCAGCGGCGAGGCGGCGGCGGTATCAGCCGTTGGGAAATCAGCGGTGCCCACGTCCAGCACGGTCTGGCCGGGCAGGAATTTCAGCGTTGCGGGGTTCGGGGTTGATTCCGTTTGAATGAACATCTGTCTGGGTCTCCGAAAGGGATGTCTGGCAGGCTTGGGATGTCTGGCAGGTTTGTCTGTCAGGGTTATGTGGAATATGCGGATTGGCGGCAGATAAGTCAAGATAGTTGGAACGATTCTAAACTGCCAGCAGGGCACGCGCCCTCAGGTGATCGCTTCCAGCTTTTCCTTGCTCATGTCGCCGGGCACGATGGTGATCGGCACCGGCAGGCTGCCTGCGTTGCGCGTCAACTGGGTGACCAGGGGGCCGGGGCCCTTGCCTTCGGTGCCTGCCCCCAGAACCAGAACGCCGATGTCCTTGTCCTGCCGGATCTGTGCGATGATCTCGTCCACCGCCTGCCCCTCGCGGATGATCAGCTCCGGGTCCACGCCCTGCCGGTCACGCATCCATTTGGCGAAAACCTCGAAATGCACCTCGATCCGCTCGCGGGCTTCTTCGCGCATGATGTCGCCTACGCCGATCCAGTGGTTGAACTCCTCCGGCGGGATCACGGCCAGAACGGTCACGCCGCCGCCGGTTCTGGAGGCGCGCATGGCGGCAAAGCGCATGGCGTTGAGGCACTCGCGGCTGTCGTCGAGGATGACCAGAAACTTGCGCATGTTATTCTCCACTGTATGGAGGCGACCATGACCTGCGGGGCGCGGGCTTGCAATTGGCTTTTAGGGGTGCCGCCGCGCGGTCAGGCTTTTTGCGACGCGGCCCAGTCCCAATACATCTCCCGCACCCGCTGGGTGACCGGATTGCCGTTACCGCCGGTCTCATAAGCAGTGTGGTCAAAGGCTTTCACCGGCGTGACCTTCATCATATTGCCCGACAGAAAAACTTCGTCGGCGCTGTGAAAATCGTCGAATGACAGCACGGCCTCATGCACCGTCATGCCATCCGCGCGCATGTTCTCCATATGCCGCGCGCGGGTGATGCCCGCCAGAAACGTGCCGTTGGGCACGGGCGTGAACACCTCGCCATCGCGCACCATAAAGACGTTGGCCGAGGCGGTTTCCGCCACATTGCCGATGGCATCTGCCACCAGCGCATTGCCAAAGCCTTTGCTGCGCGCCTCCGCCATCATGCGGGCGTTGTTGGGATAAAGGCAGCCTGCCTTGGCGTTGACCACGTTGTCCTCCAGCACGGGACGGCGGAACCGGGTGCGCGTCAGGGTGGTGGCAGCCTCCGGCGGAGCCATGGGGATCTCCTCAAGCGAGACGGCGAAACCGGTGGCCCCTTCCAGCGGCACGATCCCCAGTTCGTCGCCCGCCAGCGCCCAATACATCGGCCTGATATAGACCGGTGCCCCTTTCGGATAGAACGCCAGCCCCTCGCGCACGATCTGCACCATCGCCTCCGTCTCCACAGTCGGGGTGATCATCAGCGCCCGCGCCGAGCGGTTGATCCGCGCGCAATGCTTCTCCAGATCCGGTGCGAGGCCGTCGAACAGTCGCGCGCCGTCAAATACAGTGGTGCCCAGCCATGCGCCATGATCGGCGGCCTTCATCACGCTGAGGTCGCCCTTGTGCCAGGTGCCCTCGAAATAGGTGTGGATGTTTGTGCCTGTGGCCATGATCGCAGTCCTGTTGATGCGCGCGGCCCCTCAGGGCGCGCTGTGGTAAATGCCTTCGGGCAGATTGAGGGCCGCCGCGAGATCGCGCAACTGGTTGGGCGACAGGGTGATCGTCGAGACACTGCCGGTCCGGGGGTCCCACTGCTGAAAGGTGATCTGCTCGGCGAAGGCGTGAATGGTGACATCCTCGCACAGCGGCACCTGCCCCTCGTCGACGAGGGTGATCACGGAGGCGTCGAACTCATGCTCTATTGTAAACATGAGCGTAACTTAGCGGATCACCGGCCACGTGCAAGCGCTGCGCGGTGTGATGCCCATGACGGGATTTCCCGTCCGGCACCGGGAGGCATTCGGGGAGGGGCGCACTGTTGGCACAAGACCGCGCAGCGGGCTCACCCTTGCGTGAACGGGCTGGTGCCGCCGGGCGAGCGTGCTAAAACCACCCTATGACCAGAATGTTCGGAGGGCAGGCCCGCTCTTCGCCGGAACGGGGACCATGCCCAAATGATGATGCGCGCCTTTATGGCCTTGGGGTTTGTTGCGGCACTCGCCGCCTGTGAAGTGGTGCCGGTGCAGCAGGCAGGCCCCGCGCCCGGTGCAATGCAGCCCGCAACGCTCGATATCCGCACCAGCGCGCGCAATTTCGCGCGCGTGGTTAACGTCGTGGAGCCGGTGGCCGAGCGTGAATGCCTTGCGCGGACGCGGAATGTGAATTGTGATTTCAATATTGTGGTTGATGACCGGCCCGGCCAGCCCGCCAATGCCTTCCAGACGCTGGACCGTCAGGGCCGCCCGATCATTGCCTTCACGCTGGCGTTGATCGAGGATGCCCGCAACGAGGACGAGCTGGCCTTTGTGATGGGGCATGAGGCGGCACATCATATCGCGGGCCACATCGGACGCCAGCAGCAAAACGCGGTCGCCGGTGCGGTAATTTTTGCAGGCCTTGCCACGCTCAGCGGCGGGGACGCCAATGCCGTGCGCTCCGCGCAGGAGCTGGGCGCACAGGTGGGCGCGCGCAGCTACTCGCGGGAGTTCGAGCTGGAGGCTGATGCGCTGGGCACTGTGATCACTGCGCGGGCCGGTTATGACCCGCTGCGAGGCGCGGAATTCTTCGCCCGGATCCCGGATCCCGGCGACAGGTTTCTGGGGACACATCCGCCCAATGCGGAACGGATCGAGATTGTCCGGCGCACAGCTGCGGGTCTCTGAAGGACACCCTGCGCGCGGATTCTGAGCCGCGCGTCAGTCGCTCTGACGCTTTGTCCGGGCCAGATGCCAGCGATAGAGCAGCGGCGCGAGGATGTAATCGTAGACCGCACAGGCGAGCCAGTGGATGCCTGGCAGGCTCACCACCTTGGCCATCCAGCGCATGCGCGGAATCTCACGCCACAGCACGATGAACGCCGGAATACCGCCGTAGATTTCGCCGTGCTTGCGCACGTGCAGACGCATGGCTGCGTCTTTCTCCGTCATGCCCCAGGTGGCCAGCTGCTCCGCATCACCCAGATCGTGATAGCCTATCGCAAGGTTCTCCCGGGCGCTGATCCGCGCGTAATGATCGACCTCGCGTTTGCAGATCGGGCAGGAGGCGTTGTACAGGACTTCGGTTTTTTCACTCATGCGTGTAATTTAGCCGCGATTGCCACACAAACCAGCCCTAGCGCGGCTTGTTGCTGTCGATCCACCGCGACATGAGGCCACGGTCCCGGAAACACTCCGGCGGTACGGCAGTCCGCTTTAGCGCTGCAATCCGCTCGGCAAAGCCCACCTGCCTGGAGGAGGGGTAGTCGTTGAAAGCCGAAGGCGCAGGCCTGTGCGCGTCGATCCACTTCGACAGCCGCGCGCGGTCTTGGGTGATGCCCTCGGGCAGCTTCGACTTCGTCTTGGCGGCAAGGGCAGTAGCATAGTCGATCTGCCTTTGCGTCGCCGGAGTCGTGGGGGGCAGTTCAGGCTGCAAAGGCTCAGAGTTTTGCGGGGCTGGCGCTACGGCAAGGAAATCAAAAAAATCTGGCTGTACGGACATGGGATACTCCCTGTTGTTCTTACAGGGTAGATATAGAACATTAGTCGAACATTTTCAAGTGTTCCTTTAATGTTCTCATTTTGGTATCACGATATGACCCGTCCCCACAAATCATACTCCCCCGCTTCCTCCACTTCGACCGTCACGATATCGCCCACGGACAGCCCCTCAAACCCTTCGTCGATAAACAGGTTCCCGTCGATCTCGGGCGCGTCGGCCATCGTGCGGCAGGTGGCGGCATCTGCGTCGATCTCGTCGATAATCACCTCCATGCGCCGGCCCACCTTGGCCTCCAGCTTGGCCTCGGAAATCATCTGGGCCTTCGCCATGAAGCGGTCCCAGCGGTCCTGCTTGACCTCCGCCGCGACATGATCCGGCAGCGCATTGGAGCGCGCACCGGCGACGTTTTCGTACTGAAAGCAGCCCACGCGGTCCAGTTGCGCCTCGTCCAGCCAATCGAGCAGGGTCTGGAACTCTGCCTCCGTCTCGCCCGGATAGCCCACGATGAAGGTCGAGCGCAGGGTGATATCGGGGCAGACCTCGCGCCATGCGGTGATCTCATCCAGTGTTCTGGAGGCGGCGGCGGGCCGGGCCATACGGCGCAGTACATCGGGGTGCGCATGCTGGAACGGGATGTCGAGGTAGGGCAGCACCAGCCCCTCCGCCATCAGCGGGATCAGCTGGCGCACATGCGGGTAGGGGTAGACGTAATGCAGCCGCACCCAGGCCCCGAGACTGCCCAGATCACGGGCGAGGTCGGTGATATGGGCGCGGTGAAGTTTACCATCCCGGCCGCAATCTTCCGCGTGCTTGATATCCACCCCGTAGGCGGAGGTGTCCTGGCTGATCACCAGCAGCTCCTTCACGCCGCTCTCCACCAGCTTTTCGGCCTCGCGCAGCACCGCATGGGCAGGGCGGCTCTGGAGCTTGCCGCGCATGTCGGGGATGATGCAGAACTTGCACTTGTGGTTACAGCCCTCGGAGATCTTGAGGTAGCTGTAGTGGCGCGGCGTCAGCGACACACCTGAGGCGGGCAGCAGATCAATGAAGGGATCGGGCGAGGGCGGCACGGCGAGGTGCACGGCGTCCAGCACCTGCTCGTATTGATGCGGGCCGGTCACGGCGAGGATCCTGGGGTGATGTTCGCGGATGTAATCAGGCTCGGCGCCCAGACAGCCCGTCACGATCACGCGCCCGTTCTCCTTCAAGGCCTCCCCGATCGCGTCAAGGCTCTCGGCCTTGGCACTGTCCAGAAAGCCGCAGGTGTTGACGATAACCGCATCTGCGCCTGCGTAATCGGGCGAGATGGCGTATCCTTCGGCGCGCAGGCGGGTCAGGATCCGCTCAGAGTCCACCAGCGCCTTGGGACAGCCGAGGCTGACCATGCCGATGGTCGGCTGGCCGTTGCGGGGCGCAGGGCTGAAGTGGGGCTTGGGGGCCAGATCAGGGCGGAGGCTGGGAGGATTTGTGCTCATGCGCGGGCTATACTCTACGCGCGAAGTTTCGGCAATCGGCCAAGAGGCGCGTCAGGGCCGGACGACGGGCAAGCCCGAAGCCAGCCACCCGCTGCCCGCAGCGGTGCCGGACATGCCCTCCGGCACATCCATCACATGGGTGAAACCGGCCTCTCGCAGGCGACGGGACAGCCACCGAGAGCGTCCACCACTGGCGCAGATCAGGGCGATGGGCGCATCCATGCCGGAGACCATCGCGCGCAGCTTTGCCGCAAAGGCGGGATCGCGCATGTCGAGTGGGATTGCCCCTTCGCCCAGGCCCGTCGCGGCCCATTCATCCGGTTGGCGTATGTCGACCAGTGTCAGCGCCCCTGAGCGCGCGCCCTGATGCGCCTCCTGCACGCTGAGGGGTCCACGTGTATCGCCACTGGCCCTGCGCGCGCTCAGCAGACCGGCCACCAGCAGCGCGGCACTGCCGCCCGCAAAAACACTGCGCCGCGACAGCAGTCGGCGGGGTGCTCTGACCTCGGGAAAAGGGGCGCCTCGGGCCATGGATCAGCCTCTGGGCGCTATGGAGGACACCTGGGCAAGGGTCGCTGTGGCGGGCAGGATCAATCGGCTCATCGGGGTCTCCTTGTGAGGGGGGGCAGGACTGTGAGGTGAACTTTAGCCAGCCCGCACAGATTTTGCATCTGCTGTTTGCGTCCCCTCGCGCGGGTGTGATGCCGCTCCCTCGATAACCGGGGATTTATTTCAGGATCGGCGGGCTGGCGGGGTCGCTGCCGGGCATGCGCGGGGTGTGCTGCAACATCTCCATCTGCGGCAGATCGAACCGCAGCCCCACTTTCATCAGCTTTGCCACGGTCGCGTCCGCGTGGTTGAAGAACCCTACGTCCATCGCGCCCGCCTCGATCCCCGAAAAGGTCAGCGCCTCGGAGGCGGCGCGCACCAGTGCATCCTGCGCCCGCGGGATCGCATCAACGAAAGCCAGCAGATGCCCGCGCCCGCCGCCCTCATATTGCACGCCCACCAGCCATGCATTGGCGGCCATGCCCGTGGCAGTGGCGAGCTTTTCGTCGATCGCGGTGATCAGGCTTTCGGGCAGGCCCTTGGGCGGCAGCACCGCCTCGATCTTCGCCTCCACCTCTGCCGCCGTCGCGCTCAGCGTCTCGCGCAGCCATGCGACGGCAGGGGCGGGCAGCAGGATCGCGGAGGGTGCCACTTCCATATTCAGCGCGATGCCGATGCTCTGGCCCTCCAGCATCGCGGCGACATTGCGCCCTGAAAGCGCCACATAGGCTGCCGCATCGCCCGCATACTGCGCCAGCCGCGCCGCCCGGTCAAAAGCCAGCAGATATTGCCCGCCTGCGGTCTCGAGGATCTGTGGGCTGATCTGGTCGCCCACCGGCTCCGCCTCCAGCAGCAGATAAAGCTCGGCATCCGCCATCCGCTCGTAGAAGCGCAGGCGGGCGGTGTCCGCGTCCGGGGCGGCCTGCATGGCGGCATGGGCTGTGTCCAGCGGGGTTGGGTCCAGCGGGGTTGGGTCCATCTACATCACCTCGGCTACGGCGGCCTGCAGGCGCGGGATCACCTCGGCCTCGAACCACGGATTTTTAGTGAGCCAACCCGTATTGCGCCACGAGGGATGTGGCAAGGCAAAGATCCCCGGCGGATGGCTGTCCCAGTCGCGCACGGCCTGGCTGACGGTGGTGAACCCCGGCAAATGCCAGCGCATCGCATGGCCGCCGATCAGCACCGTCAGGCGCACATCGGGCAGCATCGCGAGCGCCTGAGTACGCCATGTCCGCGCACAGACGGGCGGCGGTGCCAGATCGCTGCCCTTGGCATCATAGCCCGGAAAGCAGAAGGCCATCGGCACGATTGCCACGCGGGTGCGGTCATAGAACGCAGCCTCCTCCAGCCCCAGCCAGCGGCGCAGGCGCACACCCGAGGCGTCCCAGAACGGCGTATTGGCGCGGTGCACCCGGATCCCCGGCGCCTGGCTGGCGATCAGCAGCCGGGCTGTGGGCGCGAACCAGACCACCGGGTTGGGCCGGTGCGCTGTGGCTGTCGCGGCAAATCTCTCGGCGCACAGGGTGCACGCCGAGAGAAGCGGGCGGATGTCATGGGCGGTGTCTTTCATCGCTCAGCAGGTAACGGTGGCGCGTGATTTGCCAAGGGGGGCCAGCAGACAAACCTCAGCCAACAAACCCCAGTCGACAAACCTTCAGCCGGCAAAGCACAAGCTCGGAGCGCAAGCCGATGCCGCGTTGTTCATTTGTTTCCTTAGCGGACATAATATGGTCTAATTCAACTGATAGCCAAAAACCGTAACCTCCGAAAGAGAGGCCCCGATCACCCCGCACGCCGAACCGGAGCAGGCCTGTAATGCTGGAATTTCGAAATGTTTCCAAGTCCTTCTGGACGGGCACACAACACAAGGTCATTCTTGACCGGGTGTCGTTCCGTGTCGAGCTGGGCAAATCCATGGGCATTCTCGCACCCAACGGCACCGGCAAGACCACGCTGATCAACATGATGGCGGGGCTTGAGAAACCCGACGAGGGCGAGATCGAGCGCAGCTGCAACATTTCCTTTCCTCTCGGCTTTATGGGGGGGGTGGTGAGCAAGGTCTCCGCCATGGAGAATTCGCGCTACATTGCCCGGCTCTACGGCCTCGATCCCGACTATGTGGAGAGTTTTTGCCGCTGGCTGTGTGGCTTGGGCGAATATTTTGACCAGCCGCTGGGCACCTATTCGGCAGGCATGCGGGCGCGGTTTTCATTCGCGCTGATGCTGGCCCTCGATTTCGATATGTATCTTATCGATGAAGGCATGCCGTCCACGACGGATGTCGAATTCAACCGCAAGGCAGGCGAAATCCTGCAGGAACGCCTGCGCACCACGACCATCGTGATTGTGTCCCATCAGGCGGAAACGCTGGAAAAATTCGCGCGCTCCGCCGCAGTTCTGATGAACGGGCAGCTCAACGTGTTCGACAGCCTGGAAGAAGCGAAACAGATGTATGACTACGAAACCAAAAGCTAGAAAATTCCGCATCAGGCGCGCTCCGGTGGTCGGGTCTGCAGGTGCAGAGGTGGATCACGCATGCGATCACGAGGGTGCGCAGGTCAGCGGCCCTGCGGTGCTGGCCAGTTCCGGGGCTCCGGCCGGTTCTGTTCGGGCGGCTTCGGTTCAGCCCTCTCCGACTCAATCTGCCCCGCCTCAATCTGTCCCGCCTCAATCTGTCCCGCCTCAATCTGTCCCGGCCCATTCTGCTCCGGTACAGCCAGCCAGCCCGCAGCCTGCCGCTGGCCAAGCCGCCGCTGGCCAAGCCGCCGCTGGCCAAGCCGCCGCTGGCCAGACCGCCGCGCGCGCCGGCGAGGTTGCCTCGGCGCTTCAGGTCAGCGGTGAGCGTGACATTGACTCCATTCGCGCCGAGGGGCTGACCGGCCGCCAGCTGCGCATGGCGCGGCGCGTGGCGCAAAAATACGGGTTGCCCGCGACGTCGGATTTCGATGCGGTGCGCTTGCTGCGGGACAAGGGGATCGACCCGTTCGAGCGGTCCAACATGCTGGAGCTGGTGGTGCCGCAAGCGGGCGGGGAGCACCGTGACGGCGGCCCGGGCGACGCGTTTGCCGCCCTGCCTGCCGTGCCAGGCGGTGCGGGGTCGGGCCGGGTTCAACTGCCCCAGACGATTCCCGCGGGCGGCTCGAAACTGCCCTCCACCGAGCTGAGCCCGATGGAGCGGCGCGTCCGCGAAATCTCCGACATCCAGCGTGACATCACCCGGCGCCGCCGCAAGAAGATGGGCCTGCTGCTGGTGCGGCTGGCGTTTTTCGTCATTCTGCCCTCAATCCTCGCGGGCTATTATTTCTTCAAGGTGGCGACACCGATGTATGCCACCGACAGCCAGTTCCCGATCATCCAGAATGAGGGTGGCGGCGGCCCGAGCCCGTTTGGTGGCCTGCTGCCGACGCAATTCGCCAACTCCGCCGACAGCATCGCGACGCAGGCCTACCTTCAGTCCAAGGATGCCATGCTGCGGCTGGACGAGGATGCGGGGTTCAAGGATCATTTCACCGACGAGTCCATTGACCCGATCCAGCGCCTGACCGCCGATCCGACGAATGAAGAAGCCTACAAGCTGTATAAAAAGCACATCAAGATCGGCTATGACCCCACCGAAGGGGTGATCCGGATGGAGGTGATCGCGGCGGATCCGGCGGTGGCGACTGATTTCTCCGAGCGGCTGCTGAAATACGCCGAGGAGCGGGTGAACAGCCTCAGCCAGGGCAAGCGCGACAGTGGCATGCGCGACGCCGAGGCCGGGTTCGAGACGGCACAGATCCAGCGCCGCGAGGCCCAGCAGCGGCTGATCGAGCTTCAGGTCGAGAATGGCGTGGACCCCGAGGCGGTGATCGCCTCGATCCGGGCCCAGATCACCAGCTACGAATCGCTGCTGATGGAAAAACAGCTGGAGCTGACGGCGCTGCTGGACAACAGCCGTCCCAATGCTGCCCGGGTGGACGGCACGCAGGGCGATGTCCGCAGGCTCGAGGCGGCGCTGGCCCAGCTCAACGACCGGATGAGCAATGCCTCCGAGGGCAATAACTCGCTGGCGCAACAGGCGGTCAGCCTGCAACTGGCGCAGGCGGATCTGATCAATGCGGATACCAACCTGCAGATGGCCCAGACCGGTCTGGAACAAGCGCGCCAGCAAGCGAGCCGACAGGTGCGCTACCTCACCGTGGCCGTGCGCCCGGTGGCCAGCGAGGAGCCGAGCTATCCGCGCGCCTTCGAGAATACGGTTCTGGCGTTCCTGATCTTCGGCGGCATTTACCTGATGCTTTCGCTCACCGCCTCAATCCTGCGCGAACAGGTAACCTCCTGATCCGCAGCGGGGACCAAAACGCCTGAACGGTAACATGTCAAAAGCCCGCCGGTGCAAACCGGCGGGCTTTGTTGTTGGCCAAACCTGCTGCCCGGTCGGGACCCTAGGGCAGTGGCGCTTCGGGCTGCGACAGCGCCGCGCCCACCAGCGCCCGCTCGCGCAGCGCGCGGCGCACGATGGCGGGCTCGCGCAGCGTATAGGGGCTGTCGAGGCGGAAGGTGGCCGGTGCGCGCGCCGAGATCCGCACGCCCGACAGCGCCGAGAGCGGCACCGCGAGAACAAGGCTCGCCACGATGGGCACCAGCCAGACGGAGACCAGTCCGGCCAGCAGACCGCTGAGCAGGATCAGCCCCAGCACCATTTCCACCCAGTGGAATACGATCAGCGTGCCCCAGCTGTGGCGCCGCGCATTGCGGGCCTGCGGTGCCCAGGCCTCCGAAGACGTCGTCAGCGCGCGCAGCACGGCCTTGGTCTGCTGGATCATCATGATCGGGGCATAGGCCACTGACATCGACACCTCCACCGCAAAACTGCCCAGAAACGGACCCACGCCGCCGAAGACCCGCGCCGCACGCGGTGTGGCGGCGATGATGCCCGCACCCGCGATCTTGGGCGTCAGCAGCATGGCATACATGATCACCAGAAACACCGCACTGTCGATATGGCTGATGGCGGGGGGCCAGTCAGGGAACAGCGGGTTCGCCTCGTTGAAATAGCGGATCACGTTGGTCTCGGCGTCCTTGCCCAGCAGCGCCCAGACCACCAGCAGAAAGAACCACAGCGGGCTGAGCAGATAGGCCATCGCCCCGTGGAACAGATGGAACCGCGAGACCGGATGCAGCCCCTTGGTGCCCAGCAGGCGCAGGTGTTGCAGGTTGCCCCGGCACCAGCGGCGGTCGCGGATCACATAGTCGATCAGCGTTGCCGGCGTCTCCTCGAAGCTGCCGGTCACACGCGGCAGGAACCGCACGCCCCAGCCCGCGCGCCGCAGCAGCCCGGCCTCCACGAAATCATGGCTCAGGATCAGCTCCGATCGCCCGCCACGTCCGCGCAGATGCGGCAGCATGGCACAGCTGGCAAAGGCGCGGGTGCGGATGATCGCGTTATGGCCCCAGTAGTTGCCCTCAGAGCGTGCCCAGATCGCCAGCCCCTCGGCCAGCAGCCAGCCATAGGCGATGTTGGAGAATTGCTGCAACCGTGCAAAGACAGTCTGCGCGCCGATCAGCATCGGGAAGGTCTGGATCAGCCCTGCGTTGCTGTCCGAGGACAGCTCCGAAGCGAGCCGCTCGATCGCGCGCCCGCTCATCAGGCTGTCGGCGTCCAGCACCACCATCCCCTCGAAGGCCGCACCCCAGCCGCGCGTCCATTCCGCGATATTGCCTACCTTCTTGTCGGTATTCATCGCGCGGCGGCGATAATATACCTGAAATCCATGCGGCGCACGGGTTTGCAGCTCCCGGTAGGCCTGCCATTCCAATGCGGCGATGGCGTCATCGCGGGTATCGGACAGCACGAACAGGCTGTAACGGTGCGGCCCCTTGCGGGCGGCCAGATCGTCGAGCATGGCGATGGCATTGCCAAAGACATTTTCCGGCACCTCATTGTAGACCGGCACCAGCAGCGCCACGTCGATGCCCGTGATCACGCCCTGCGGCCGCTCGTCCGCCTGCGCGCGCGCGAGCAGGCCTGCGATGGCCACGCCCACCGTGCTGACCGAGAGGCTGACCCAGACGAAGGTCGCGCCGATCATGCTCAGCAGGATCCATTCCATCCCGCTCATCCCGCCATTGGCGAGCCAGCGGTAGAGGCCGTACATCAGCAGCGCCGTGCCCAGAAGTGCCGGCCCGAAGGTCGCCGCGCGCCAGCCGCTGCCTGCCTTGGGCTGTTGTGCGGCGGGCGGCGGCATCTGGCCCAGCGACTGCTCCAGCCCGGCCAGGGGGGCACGGGCAGGCATTGCGCAGAACGTCTCGGGCGTGTCGGTCATCAGGTTTGCGTCCATCTATAGAGCCATATTTCGCTCAGGGGGGTATCGCCAAGGGTCAGTTGTACACGGAACTCCGCGTAGCGGTCTTCGCCGGGATCGAAGGTGAACGCCAGCCGGGGGCCATTGGTTTCCGGATTGCGCTGCAGGACGCCCGGTGTGGTGCTGCCATGGCTGGTGCGCAGGGTGATGCCCACGGTCTCCAGATCTTCGGGCACGGCCGCGCCGTCCTCGAAATCGATGACCATGACCAGCCCGCCTTCCATGCGGCCCCCCATGGCCGTGCGCCGCACCGCCAGCAGGTTCTGCTGCAGATCCGACGGATCCGCGCCCCATTGCAGCCGGTAGCGCAGCGCCACTTCCACGCCCGCTTCAATGGGGGCATCGGGGCGCCAGTAGGCCACGATGTTGTCGTAAATCTCCAGATCGGCGGGGATCTCCACCAGCGTCACCGCACCCGGACCCCAGTCGCCGCGCGGCGTGATCCAGACCGAAGGCCGCTCATGATAGAGCGCCTCGAGGTCGTTGTAATCGCCAAATGCGCGCTTGCGTTGCATCAGGCCAAAGCCCTTGGGATTGTTGTCGCCAAAGGCGCTGATCTGCAGGGTTGTGGGATTGGCCAAGGGCCGCCAGAGCACCTCGCCCGCGCCATTGTGGATCAGCAGCCCGTCGCTGTCATGTACATTGGGCCGGAAATCGGAAAACCGGTCGCGGTTGGTGGTGTCGAACAGAAACATCGAGGTGAGCGGGGCGATGCCCAAATGATCCATCTCCGCACGGGCAAAGATCGTGGCCTCCACCTCCATGTCCAGAACCGCGCCATGGGTGATCTCGAAGCGGAAGGCACCGGTACAGCTGGGGCTGTCGAGCAGCGCATGCAGGACCACTGAAGCGGCGTCCGGCGCGGGCGTCTCCACCCAGAAGGCGGTGAAATCGGGGAATTCCTCACCGCGCGGATCGCCGGTCTTGAGGGCCAGACCCCGCGCCGAGAGGCCGTAAGCCTCCCCCGTGCCGATGCCGCGGAAATAGCTCGCGCCCTGAAATACCGCGTATTCGGTGAACTTGCCACTGCCCAGCAGATCGGCGCGCAGGCGCAGACCGGAATAGCCCATGTGTTCATTGAGCGGCAGGTCGGGGAATTTCTCGGAGCTGTCGAAGACGCCGATGTCAAATATCAGCGGACGGGCCATGCCGCCTTCGATGATGCTGATCTGCACCGCCTGCGGGAAAAACAGACCGGGCGCGAAAACATCAAGCTCCTGCGGCAGGCCGCTGTCTTTCCAGAGGGCGTTTTTGGTGTCGAACCAGATCTTGCGATACTGGTCATAGGTCAGGTCGCGCCATGCATCGGGGACGTAAGGGCGCGTGCGGTACTCATGGGTGGCCATGGCACGGGCGCGGTCGATCACCGTCTGCGCGTCAAAGGGCGTGGCATCGCCGGTGCGCAGCGGGGCATCTGCGGCAAAGGCGGTGGTGGGCAGGGCAGCCAACGCTGCAAGGGCTTTCAGAACGTCACGGCGCAGCATCAGTTTACTCTCTTCCAGGGATTAGATTTGAACCAGCCGGCGCCGTAGGCGGCAGCAACCAGCACAGCGGCGCCGCCCAGATTGACCAGCAGCGCATTGAGGGTCCCGCGCCCGGTCATATCCATGACAAAGCCCATGACCAAAGCGAGAAACATCGACACGATGAACACAGCCAGCGACTGCTGACCGACCTTGAGGATCATCGCCAGCATGATGCCCCAGATCCGCGCCAGCATGCCTGTCCCGCGCGCCAGCAGATTGGCCCCGTTTTCGCCCGCGATCACCCATGCCAGATAGGCCAGCGCCAGAAAATGGGTATAGCGCAGCAGGCCAAAGCCGGTCTTGTCGATCAGCGGCTGCAGGGCCTGCCGCGCCTCCATGATGGGATTGCCCGCACCGGTGGCGAAAAACCAGTTGAGCCGGATGGCCCTGGCGGCAATTTCGCTCAGCGCGAAGTTGAACAGCACGATCGCTGCGGCCAGCACGATCAGCCCCACATGCACGGGCGGCTTGGGGATCCAGCCGCGCATCAGCGCAAAGCCGGTAAAAAACACCAGCTGCCAGGCAAAGGGATTGAAATACCACATCCGGTCCGACCACGGCTCTGCGGGCAGCTGAAGGGTATGCGCGCCCATCAACCAAGCCTGCGCCCCCAGCCAGAGCGTGATCATGAACACAAACACCAGCCCCGTGTGGATACGCTGCAACGCCATTACCACAGGCATCATCGCCAGCACGACAATATACATCGGCAGGATGTCGAAATAATTCGGCACATAGGTCAGTGTCAGCAGCCCCAGCAGCGGCACGGCTGGATCCTCAAAGAAACGCCACAGGTTCAGCAGTCCGATATAGGTCTTGTCAAAGCCGCCAAAGTAATCGAGCCCCGCCATCAGGGCGGCGATGGCAATGAACAGGCCGATGTGCGCCCAATAGACCTGCCAGATGCGAAACCCCACCCGCGCCGTGCCCAGCCGCCAGCCCGCCCGGTCAAAGGTGCTCCCGAAAGCAATGGCAGAGGCCATGCCAGAGCAGAATACGAACATCTCCGTCGCGTCGGAAAACCCCCAGCGCGCGGGGATCCACATGATCAGGAAATTGCCGGGTGTATGTGACATCAGAATGATGAACATGGCGATCCCGCGAAAGAAATCCAGCCGCAGATCGCGCACGCGTGCAAAAGCCGCAGGTGCCGCAACTGGCGTGATTGCCCGGGGGGTGGGGTGAATATCGGTCGCCGTCAGTGTCATGGGAAAGATTATCCGGTCCGATGCGCCGCGCGGACGCGGGCAAGGCTCTGTGCGTCGGCGCGTGCCGCAGGGCTGCCGGCGCGACGTGTCTGCTGTGCAGCCCGCAGGTCTGATACTGGAACCTGTCCGCGTGCGGCCTTCAGGCAGTCTTTCACGTCGGGGCAGGCGCATACATCGGTCTTGATCACGTCAGCTCTCCCTTCGGGTGTGAAATGCGGTGTGGGGCAGGCCATGGCCACCCCGGATCCTTTGGCTTTGACCAAAGACTCTGCGGGATCTTGACCAGCGTCACGTCGGCTTTCCCACAGGCAATGACTTCTGTCGAGGGGATTCGTGAGGGGGAATGCTGCAACTGCAGCATTGTCCCGCGCTTGGGCATGTTTTCGCCGCCCGAAGCCGGTTTTTGTGCACATTCCAGCCGGTTAGCGGCAGCAGCCGCTTTTGGAGGAGGGCGAGCGGGCCGCCGCCTCTCTCCTAGCGCCTGCGGTCGCGCCGCGCGCTCATCGGCTGGAAGGCCACGCCCACATGAGCCTCGCAATAGGGCTTGCCCTGTTTGACCGGCAGGCCGCAGAACCAGAAGTCTTCCGTCGCAGGATCGCCCACGGGCCATTTACACGTCCGCTCGGTCAGCTCCATCAGGCTCAGTTTCTTGGCCTTCTTCTCGATCTCATTGACCTTGGCGAGGGCCTCGGGGCTGATCTCATTGGCGGAGGGTTGCGGCGGCAGAGGCTGGCCTGCCGGAATGATCTGGTTGCGCAGCGGGCGGCTGGTCTGGGGGGCAATCGCGGGCTCTGTCTTGAGGTCGGGCTTGGTGGAGACAGGCTCAGGCTCCGCTTCGGGTTCCACCTCCGGCTCCTCGGCAACCGGGCTGGCCTCGGCCGCCGTTTTAGGGGCCGCTTTGGCCTTTGGCTCCACCTTTGGGGGGGGTGCGCCAGCGGTCGTGCGGTTCGAGAGGCCCAGCCGGTGGACCTTGCCGATGACCGCATTGCGCGTCACACCGCCCAGCTCTTTTGCGATCTGGCTTGCGGACTGGCCTTCGCCCCACATTTTCTTCAAAATCTCGACGCGCTCATCGGTCCAGGACATGAAAGCTTCCCTAGTGT
>Ga0136559_1000232_pt1 | contig 18997 bp, 19 predicted proteins | sample AntRauMeHopE1496_FD_104633 | JGI IMG/M metagenome (GOLD analysis project Ga0136559, IMG submission 104633) | Saline lake microbial communities from Rauer Islands, Antarctica - Metagenome Hop E1 #496 | ecosystem: Environmental > Aquatic > Non-marine Saline and Alkaline > Saline | place... | reverse complement strand
TGATGGGCGAGGCGCCCAAACTGACGGTCGAGGAATCACGCGATGTGGTGGCCGCGATCCTTGCGCGCGTGGCGGGCCGTGTGCCTGTGGTCGTCGGTGTCTCCGCCCCCGGCTTTGCCCAGATCGAGACGCTGACGCGCATGGTCATGGATCTGGGCGCGGCGGGTGTGATGATCGCCCCGCCCGGCAGTCTGCGCACCGATGACCAGATCGTGACGTACTACATCCAAGTGGCCGAGTTGATCGGGGATGTCCCCTTTGTGCTGCAGGATTTCCCGCTGGTCACTGGCGTGCAGATGTCGCCAAAAGTGGTCGCACAGATCATCAATGATCTGCCGACTTGTGTCTGCCTCAAACACGAAGACTGGCCCGGTCTGGAAAAGATAACCTATCTGCGCAAGGAGGGCATTTTGAAACGACGCACCTCGATCCTGTGCGGAAATGGCGGCATGTTCCTGCCCGAGGAGATGGCGCGCGGGGCGGACGGTGCCATGACCGGCTTTGCCTACCCCGAGATGATGGTGAGCGTGGTTGAGCACTACGCCAAAGGCGACCCCGCCCGCGCGCAGGATCTGTTCGACGCCTATCTGCCGCTCGCCCGCTTTGAGCAGCAGCCGGGGCTGGGGCTGGCCATCCGCAAGTACACGCTGGCCCGGCGCGGGATCATCGCACATGACGCATTGCGCAAGCCGGGTGCAGCGCTGTCGGCGCAGACCCGCACAGAAGTAGACGGGCTGATCGCGCGTCAGGAGCGGCGGCTGGCAGAACTGGGATAATCGCGCAGCGCACAGCCCAGCCGCGACAGACCTTCGGCCAGATTGACGCCAGCACCACCGCCCACCCCGAGGCGGATATGCTGCGGCTGGTCATACGCGCTGCCCGGCAGCAGAAAGGTGCGGTAGGGATCCGCCAGCAGAAAGCGCGCAAACGCCTCGCTGTCCATGCCCTCGGGCAGCTGCGCCAACCCGATCAGCCCTGCGCGGGGACGGACCCAGTTCAAGGCCCCCTGCCCCGCTAGCCATGCATCCAGCAGCGCCAGATTGGCTTGCCCTTCACAGCGGGCCTTGGCGATGCCGGCATCGTACCGCTCGGGCCGCAAGGCGATCTCGGCAATTACCTCGCCCATGATGTTCATAATCTCTGATGAATTTTCCCGCAGGATCACCGCATCACGGATCATCCCCGCGTCCGCGCAGATCATCCAGCCCGTGCGCAACCCTTGCAGCCCCAGCGCCTTGCTGACAGATCCTGTCGTGATCCCGCGCGCATAGATCCCCGCGATGCTGGGAGCGCGCGGGGCGTCCCATTCGAGGCCGGCATAGACCTCATCCACCAGCAGCCACGCGCCCACACGCTCTGCCATTGCGGCGATCTGGTGCAGCTCAACCGCGTCCAGCACATCGCCCGTCGGGTTGTTGGGATTGGTCAGAAAGATCATTTTCGTGCGCGCAGTGATCGCATCTGCCAACCGGTCGAGCGGCAGACGCCAGCCGCTTGCCTGCTCTCGCGTGATCCGTATCACTTTTGCACCAATCGCCTTCGCCAGCACTTCCGCCTGCGGCCAGCCGGGCGTCTCCAGCACAATCTCGTCCTCCGGTTGCAGCAGCTGCATGATGGCGAGGTAATTCGCCTCTGCCGCCCCGGCCGTGATCAGCACATCGGCGGACGTACAGATCCCCTCCAACCCCGCCTGCCGCAAGACATGCGCCTTCAATTCCGGCAAGCCGCTGAAATCACGGTTGTTCCAGTCGAGCGGCATCTGCGGATCCAGATCGCCAAGGAAATCACCCAAGCGCGGAGACTCCGCCAGCGAGAATCCCACAATCGCCTCCGGCTGTGCGCTTGTTGTCTCCAGCAGGTACTGGAACAGCGTGTGTATCTTGACTTTCATGTGGCCTACCCCTTTGTTCAGGAGATGAAAAACCATCTGCGCCTCAAGGGCAAACCCATTCGTCTGGCGATCCTCGATTACGGGTTGTTTCAGGTCCATGCCAACGGGCGGATCATCGGCATCTGCGGCTATGTCATCCAGACAGATGGCGGCGAGACGGTGCTGATTGACACCGGATTTCCCGAGAAATACGCCCATGATGCAGAGGCGGCAACGCTGGAGGACGGCTTGGGCAGCTTTGGCCGCGTGCTGTCGGTGACGCCCGACAACAGGCCGGGCGCGCAATTGGCCCTTCTGGGCCTCGCCCCCCGCGACATCACCCTGATGATCCAGAGCCATACCCACATCGACCATGTCGGCCATATGGATCTGTGCCCCCACGCCCCGATCCTGATCGCGGGGGCCGAGCGCGCCCTGCCCCGCCCGCTCTATTGGTCGGGCGCGCAGATGATGGACTGGCCGCAAGCGGAGTACAGGTTGGTCAAGGAGGATTTCACACTCGGGGAGAATTTCGAGGTGCTGCTCTGCCCCGGTCATGCGCCGGGGCAGCTGGCCTTTATGATTGATCTGCCCGACAGCGGTGGGGTGCTGCTGACCTCCGATGCGATCAGCCGCGCGGCGGAGGTGGAGGAAGGCTTTGCCGGATCATGGGATGTGCCTCTGGCCATCCATCACGGCGCGCGCTTGCTTGAGCTGGCACAGGCGCGCGATGCGCTGGTGATCTTCGGCCACTCGCCCGAGCAATGGCCGGAGCTGCCCAAAGCGCCCCACTGGCTGAGTTAACGCACATCACGCCCCTGATTGAGGATGATCACATTGCCGCTGGATATGTCGCCGGCAGGCGAGATCAGGAAGCCCACCCAATCGGCAATCTCGCTGGGCTGCATTGCACGGCCATGGGGCATCTGGGCGATGGCCTTTGCCAGCACCTCCGCAGTCACCACATTGAACAGCGGCGTCTCCGTCATCGCGGGGGCGATGGAGTTTACGGCAATCTTGTCAGTCGCATACCGTCGCGCAAGATCCTTGGTCAGCGTGTCCAGCGCCGCCTTGGACGCGCGGTAATGCGGGGGATCGAAGGCGTCGAAATTATAAGCACCGTTCGACGAGATGTTGACGATCTTGCGCACGCCCGCCCTGCCCGCCATCAACTTGATCGCCGCCTGACAGCAGTGAAACGCACCTGAGAAATTCAGCGCCATCTGACGCTCGAACTCGGCCACCGGAATGTCGGGAAATTCGGACATAAAACAAGTGCCCGCATTGTTGACCAGCGCATCAACGCCGCCAAAGACAGCGCCGATATGCTCGAACGTCTCGGCGATCGCCTCCGCATCTGTCAGATCAATCTCTATGCCGGTAAAGCCTGCAATATCGCCCATTTCGACCATCGCACCCCCGTCGATATCAAGGCCCACCACCTGCATCCCGTCCGCAACCAGACGCGCCACAATCGCGCGTCCCATGCCACCGGCTGCCCCTGTCACCACTGCAATTTTGTTCATTCTACGCCCCTCCGGCTGCACTTGAAACTCTGGGCCAATATTAGGCACGGTTTGCAGCTTCTTGAACCCCTCCCTTGCACGCGCTAGGTCCGGATTATGACAAATCCGCTTCCCCCCCGACACATCATCCTGCGCGGCGCGCACAACGTCCGCGATTTAGGCGGCTATATCACTGCCCAAGGGACGCCAGTGCCATGGCGCCGCTTTCTGCGGGCCGACAGCTTGCACCGCCTCGACGAGGGTGAGGGCGCCCGCCTCCATTTCGAAGGCTTGCGCATGGTGATAGATCTGCGCACCGCGCGCGAGGTCCGTGATGCGCCCAGCGTACTGGAGCGACAGCGCGGGATCGACTGGGTGAACCTGCCCATGTTCGATCAGTTATCGCCCGATGCGCTGGCGCAGGTAGAGGTGCCGGAGGGGCATCCGCTGCTTGCGATGTATGTGACTGCCGCCGAAACGCGCGGGCCTGCCATCCGTACCATCCTGAGCCGCATGTCTGAGCCCCGCGAGGGCACTGTTTTGTTCAATTGTACAGCGGGCAAAGACCGCACCGGCATCATCGCCGCCTTGCTTTTGGGGATTGCCGGTGTCTCGCATACCGATATCGTCGCGGATTACGCGCTGACAGAAAGCTTGATCCCCGAGTTGGTGGCAGAGTTCCTGAGCCAGTCGCGTGCCCGTGGCGGCAATACCCGCGACTATGCCACCCTGCTGGAAAGCCCCGCCTCTGCCATGGCAGCGTTTCTGGAGTATATCGATGGCAAATACGGCTCTGTTATGGGGTATCTCGACCATATAGAAGTGCCGGTAGCGGTGCTGTCGCGGCTACAAGTGCGCCTCGGGATTACAGGCTAGGACAGCTTCAGCTTTGCATAAACGAGGCGCAGACCGGCCAGCACCATATCCGTGCGGTCAAAGATGGTGGCGCTGATGCCTTGGGCCTGCAAGGCCTCGACATAAAGCGGCGTCAGCTCCTCTGTTGCGGGCGCGATGAGAGCCACGTTCTGACCCAGCCAATAGGGACGCGCCGCTGCCAGCTCCATCCCGATGAGCAACCCCGCCAGCCGCACATGCCCCGTTTTGGCGGCAGGGTGACCCAGCACAACCTGCGCGCGCAGGGAAAACAGCGCCGAGGCCACACGCTCCGGCCGCGACATCGCATCCGAGACGGCAGCTTTGAACTCTTCCATGTTGGCAGCGTCGTGATCGGGGTGATGCACCGCCAAAGCAGTGTAAAGCTCCCCCGTCAGAAAGCTACGAAAGCTGATCACCTCACCGGCGCTCACATGCGCCCAACGGCTGTGTAGCCCGGGCAGGCAAACGACACCGTCCCAATCAGGGTTCAGCGCCAGAAATCCGGCGATCGCCGTCTCCTCCCCTTCGGTGATATCAGGCGGATCGTTCTGCGACAGGCCCGGCACCGTAAAGACAGCTGCACGCGGATCGGTGTATGACACTGCGGCCGGCGGCCCGCCGACAGGCTGCGCAGGAACAAGGGTAAATGGCCCCCCTTCCCCGCCGCAACAGATCACTGTCGTAACAGATCCATCCCTCAGATGGGGTGTGATCATGTGGCGCAATGCCTCAGCTTCCGGCTCTCTTGCGTCCGCCATGAGGGGCTGCGTACTCTCGTCTGCTATTGCCCAACCCCGCAAGCCCCTGTTGCTGCACTCGACTGCTATCCACATTGCCCTTGCCTCCGCACGCTACAATTCTCCGGCCTATCTGGCATCGAGAACCCTCTTCCTGCAAGGCGCGCCCAATGCGAACGGCAGATCAATTCGCACAGCTGCGGCTCATAGCTCCCCTGCCTATGCAAAGCCTCAACAATATTAGTCATTGCATTGATGCGGAAACCTGCCCTAATACAGGGACTAAGAGGGGATACACCCTCCAAGAGGCAGACGGCCCTTCAATGTTTTTGGAAAACCAATGCAGGAGGGCGCATAGGTGAAACCGGTACGGGAGATGCAGTAAGAAACAAAACCCCTTTAAAACAAAAGGCCCGAATGGTTGCAGCCATCCAAGCCTTCACGTCAATGTTCGCGTGAACACTGTCCGATTACTTGTTCCTGACAGTATCATCACGCCCGAATCGCCGCAAGCCCTGCCTGCGGTGTATGGAGCTTTTATGTCTGAGATTCTTGATTTAGACCCCGCGCGCGGGTTTGTTGCCTTTCCGGTTGCCTTGTTTGACCTCGATCTGTCCCCCGGTGCCTTTCGCACGCTGGCAGAGCTGTGCCGCATGGCCAATGCGCATGGCCAATGCTGGCCATCGCTGGCGCAACTAGGCCGCCGCTTGGGCCGGTCGCGTGCCTCTGTGTCCGGTTACATCGCGGAACTGCGCAGCGCGGGCGTCCTCTCTACCGAAGAACAAAAGATGGCGAACGGGTATAACTACCGACTGCGCTATACCGTGACCTTCTGGCAGGAATGGCGTTCAGGGCTTGGTAAATCCTCAACACACAAGCATATCGAGACTGTACAAAAACCTGAACGCAGGGTTCAGCCAGATGAACGCCCGTTAAGAACTAAAAATCATAGCCATATAAAACAAACTTGTCAGGGTGTTTCATTTAATTTGGTTGACGGTTGGAAAACTGCTGTAGGCAAAGCGCCTTATCCTGAGTTTGCCGTATGGCCCTCTGAGGGATTACTTCTCGAAACGAAGGCCGCAGTTGTGAACATCACGCCCACCCTACCCCTCATATCCGCGGATATTGAGGTAGTGCTGCGAATGTTTTTGAATAAACGGGCGATGGTCTGGGATGGCGGACAAATTAGCAGTGCCCTGACTGCTCTGATTGCTACGCCCAAGAGATTGACAGCGCTGGTCAGCACTCTCGAAGCGGAATGGAAGCCGTACTGGAAGAAGCCGCCCAATATCTACCAACTAACACGCATCGTCGAAAGCTTACCTAAAACACAAGACGGTACTAGCAGTGTAAAACTCCTGAAATCCTATCTGCGACGCTGGGAGCTGTGCCAACGGAGCTTGCCCTCTGCGGCTATCCACTCCAAAGTCGCAGCATAGCAATATCCACGGATATAAAGATAATGGCATACGGGCAATTCGAGCAATTCATCCGCAACATGGGGCGGGTGATGGCGCAGGTAAACACCAAGCTTCAGCGCGATCTGACGATGCGGTCGCGCGTTTCTCGCCGCTTTTCACAAACGGAAGTGGCGGAGTTTCTTGGCGTGGACACGACATATCTGAACCGCATCGCCAAGGATGAGCCGCATTTCCCAGAAGGCGAGCGAAGCGGGCGGGAGCGCAGCTTTTCTCCATCCGAGATCCTGACCATTCGTGGTATTCTGGCCAGCAGGCCAGGTGCACGGCGTGATCATCTCTATTGGCGGCAAGCGGGTGATCCGCTCAAAGTTATTACGTTTGGTGCACAAAAGGGCGGCACCGGAAAATCCCTGACGGCGGCTCATTTCGCACAGTACCTGTCGCTCTTCTATGGCTTGCGGGTCGGGGTGATTGATGCTGATCCCCAAGCAACGGCCAGCCTCTATTTTGCAGATGCCGACCTGCCGCTGTTTGCGCCGGACACCCCGACGCTGGCAGAGTTTATGGGCGTCGACGACCCGGGCGCGTCTGAGCTGACACCGCGCACTGCCCAGGAGCTCAACGCGATATGGCGACCAACCCCTTGGCCCGGCGTGCGCCTGATCCCCGGGGGTGCCAACATCCAAAACGGCGACATCAGCCTGTTTTTCCTGTCGCAGCGCGGCGGAGTTCCTGTGTACCGTGTGCTGCGCGATGCGATTGCAGGCTGGGATGCCGCCTTTGCGCCGCGCACCACAATGGCCGATCTGCGGAACACAAAAGGCGCCTTTGATCCCCTGCGCTTTGACGCTGCATTGAACGAGACGCTTGATGTGATCGTGATTGACCAGCAGCCCTCGCTGACGCTGATGCAGCTCAACGGGTTGATTGCGGCGGACAGTGTGGTGATCCCGCAGACTATGAAGGGCTTTGATCTGGCGACGCTTGCGACTTACATCGGGAACATTGGCGAGTATCTGGAATTCATCATGGGGTTCGAGGCCGATTTGGAGATTGGCAAGGGCAACCATGTGGTCCTGCCGACAATCGTGCAGGAACAAAACAATCAGGATACCGACCAGATTGCAGACCTTTACCGCCGCGCGCCGCGCGAGATCAGTCAGGTCTGGTATACAAGGTCCGACGCCATCGCCAACGCGGCGGAGGAGTACAAGAGCATCTACGAGTATTTGCCGCCGCGCACGCGCCGCACTTCTGCGCGGGCGTTCATGGTTAATGCGAATGCGGTGAATGACAGCCTTGTGGCGCGGGTGCTGCCGCATTTGCCGACACGGGGATTTGCCGATGAATTTATTAAGGAAAGGTGGGGCTGATGGCACGAAAGCGCAAACTGGACGCGACAGCGGTTCCGCTTGAGGAGGAGCTGGGTGAGGCTGGTGTCCCCGGCATGGGGGGCATGTGGGGCGGCACAGCGATGAATATGCTGCGCCAGCGGCTGGAGGACACCCGCGCCTCTATCAGCGACGGCATCCTGAACGGCACCATCGCGATGGAGCTGTTGTCGGCGCAGATTGATGACCCGTCCGGTAGTGACCGGCAGAGCGGGTGGAAAGATGATCCCGAGTTTGCGGCGCTGGTGGAGAACATCGCCCGGCGCGGCCAGACGCAAGCGATCCGCGTGCGGCCTGTGGACCCCTTGTGGGAGCCATCGCGCGATCATCCGATGGACACTGCGGACCGGTTCATTATCCAGTCTGGCCGTCGCCGTCTCGCGGCCTGTCGCGCGCTGGACCGCAAGGTGGTGGCCGTGATCGCAACCGTGGAAGGGGAGGCGGCCCTTGCCGATCTGGAAGAGCGGTTTCACGAGAACACGATGCGCAAGAACCTGAGCGGGTTCGAGGAACTGCTGTCTGTGGGTCTGATCGCAGATGCCTTGGGGGATCTGAGCCAACAGGAGATCGCGCAGCGTCTTTCCGTCAGCCAGAATGACGTGTCGCTCGGGCGCGCCTGCGTCGAGCTTCATGACCAGATCGTGGCGCAGGTAAACATCGCCGAGACGCCCAAGCGCGCCTACCGCGAGATCATCCCGCGGCTGCGTGGCGGTATGGAGCAACCCACCCCTAAGCCTGCGCGCCAAGTCACCCATGCGGTGCAGGGCGCGGTCAAGGTCGCGGTCAAGGAAGGGGCAGGCGGTGCACTGTCCCTGACCCTGAAAGGCGCATCTGTTGATGCGGAATGGCTGGCAAAATCAGTGGCTGAACTGGTCGCGAATAAAACCAAGAACCAAAGGACATAACATGACACAGACCACCCTGCGCCAGCACCTCCAGCACCAGAGCACCGATACCGATCTGATGATCCTGATGGAAGACATCGCAACCGCCTGCCGGATGATCGCGGACCGCGTGCGCCACGGCGCCTTTGCCGGTGTGTTGGGCGCTGCGGCTACCCAGAATGTGCAGGGCGAGACGCAAAAGGAACTCGATGTCATCTCTGACGAGATTTTCCAGCAGATCGTGGGCGGCAATCCCGCGCTCGCCGCGCTGGTATCGGAGGAGGTGGACGAGGTGCACTGGTGTAAGGACGCGCCGCGCGCCGGTGATTTCGTGGTGTATTATGATCCGCTTGATGGTTCTTCCAATCTGGATGTGAACCTGTCGGTTGGCACGATTTTTTCGATCGTCCGGCTGGAGCAGGCGATTGCGTGTGATGCGGCTGCCGTGCAAATCGCAGGCACCGGGCAGATCGCGGCGGGATATGCGATTTACGGGCCGTCTACAGGGCTGGTCATTACGACAGGGCAGGGGGTGGACGGCTTTACCCTCCATCCCGGATCGGGGGAGTTTTTGCTGACGCAGGCGGCGATGATCATCCCGGCCGCCACGCAGGAATTCGCCATCAACGCCTCGCGCTATGATCTGTGGGAAGCGCCCGTGCGCCGCTATATTGACGAATGCATGCGCGGCAAGGTTGGCCCTCGGGCCAAGACGTTCAACATGCGCTGGTGCGCCTCTATGGTGGCGGATGTGCACCGGATTCTGACGCGGGGCGGGGTGTTTTTGTATCCTATGGACAGCGGCAATGCCGCACAGGGCGGCAAGCTGCGCCTGATGTATGAGGCCAATCCCATGGGCATGCTGGTAGAGCAGGCGGGCGGCGCGGCCTCAACCGGGCGGGGCCGGATCATGGAGGTCACTCCGACAGGTCACCATCAGCGCGTGCCTGTCATTCTCGGCTCCCGCGAGGAGGTCGCGGTGATCGAGGAATATCACCGTAACTAGGCTCTAATCGGCAGGTTCGAGACCACTGGCAATGTGGGAATGGCCTTGCAGGATATCATTATGGATCGCCTCGCCGACGGCCTCATAGTCACCATCGCGCAGCGCTTCGATGGTGACTTCGTGCATGTCGGGCAGCGGACGCGATTGGTCGCGGCGTACCATGATCCGCAGGGACGGCCCCACGCGCAGCCAGTGGGAGGCGGCGGTGGCCATTAGGATCTCCGCTTCCGAGTGGGCATATAGCGTCCAGTGAAAGGTATGGTTTTCGCGCAGATAGGCATGGATATCCCCTGCCTCAAGCGCTGCGTTCACGCGCGCATCAATCCGTTCCAGCGCATCGATGTCGGCAGGCTCCATCCCCACAGCAGCCAGCCGCGCAATCTGCGGCTCGATGCCCGTGCGGGCATAGGTCAGCTCCTGGAGCTGTTCCATCGTCAGCTCCGGCACCATCAGGCGGCGGTTGTCGCAGACGCGAAGCGCGCCCTCGGCTGTCAGGCGTCGAATGGCCTCGCGCGCAGGCGTGATGCCGCTGCCCAGCCGGGCGACGATGCCCTGAATGGTCACGGCCTCGCCCGGTGCCAGCTCTCCATAAAGGATCAGGTCACGGGCGTTGCGGTATGTCACTTCATGAGAGGGGAGGGGCATGTTGAGGCCTGTTCGAGGATCGGGACAATGGGGAGCACGCTAAACGGTAAGTGGCGGTGTGCAAGTGCAGGATGCAGTGTTTCACAGCGCAGCTTCCAGATCGGCCAGCGGCATTTTCGGGTAGGCCGCCAGCAAGGCAGAGACACAGCGCCTGCAGTCCTTGCCAGCCCATCCCGGTGGAAAGACATGCGGCGGCATATGCGGTGTCCGCAGGACAATCCGGCGCCATCCGTCCACAACCAGAATGCGCAGCGCTGCCGCCTCGAAAAAGTCGAGCGGCGGTGCACCGGCAAGCGCATCCTGGAGGTGCAGCAGCCGGGTGTGAAAGGCACGGGACAGCTGGGCTACCTCCGGCGGGCAGACCTTGTCCGCGATCCATTCGGGCAGTCGGGTATCCTTGTCCAGCAGCGTCTCGAATGCTGTCTGTCCCTGAGTTCTATTCAGCGTAATCAATATATTGGCAGTTACCCAGACGGAGGATTCATCATTCTGGGCTGGGGCGCCGGGATCCAACAGCACCAGCCATGCAGTATCGGGGGCAGGGTGCAGGTCATAGATGCGCGGAGTGGCTTGTGCACTCTGGTCGCGGCCCCACTCTGTCAGGGCATAGACGCTGCTGCGCCCGCGCCGCTCACTCTGGATCCAGCCGTCTTTGCGCAAGCGGTGCAGGGCGACGCGCACCGCCTCCGGCTTGATCCCCATTAACGCTGTCAGCCGTGCCATCAGCGTGCCGCTGATCTGTGCGTCAGCGTCCTGCGCCAATTCACCGAACAGCGATACCAGCAGGGACCAGACGCGGGGGGTCTGGTCATCTGTCAGCTGGCGTACAAGATCATCAAAGGTCACAGATATCATACGACCGTCATAGTGCGCCTATGCGGTGTTTCCAAGCGTCAGCTTGAATAGGCATTCATGGTCAGCAACTCGTATTCTGCCACCTGTTCGGCATGCTGGTTGGTCAGGGTCACGTGCCAGCGCACCTCGCCATATTCATTGGTACGCCGTGTCTTGTGTTTGACCGTTAGGCGGGCCCTGATGCTGTCGCCTGCCTCCACCGGCTTCATAAAGCGCAAGGCGTCGAGGCCGGTATTTGCCAGCACCGGCCCCTCGTTCGGCTCCACAAACAGGCCGGCGGCGAAGCTGAGCAGGAGATAGCCATGGGCGACACGGCTGGGAAAGAACGGATTCCGCCTGGCCGCTGCATCGTCCATATGCGCGTAAAACGTATCGCCGGTGAACTGTGCGAAATGCTCGATATCCTCCAGCGTGACGGTGCGGGCGGCGGTGTGCAGCGTCTCCCCGATCTCCAGCTGGTGATAGGTGCGCGTAAAGGGATGGGCGGGCGCCTGTTTCTCTGTTGCACCGGGCACCCATTTGCCAGTGATCGCAGTCAGAATATCGGGGCTGCCCTGAATGGCGCTGCGCTGCATGTAGTGCATGACACCGCGAATACCGCCCAGCTCTTCACCACCGCCCGCGCGGCCGGGACCGCCGTGCACCATATGCGGCATGGGTGATCCGTGGCCGGTAGACTGGGCCATGCTGTCGCGGTTGTTGAAATAGAGCCTGCCGTGATAGGCGCCTGCCCCGAGAGTGATCTGGCGGGCGATGTCCGTATCACGGGTGATGACGGAAGCGACCAGCGAGCCTTGGCCGCGATTGACCAGTGTGATGGAGTGATCGGTATCACGGTAGCCCATGACGGTGGCGACAGGGCCGAACGCCTCGGTGTCGTGCACAATGTCGGCGCTATCGGGAATGGCGCAGTGGAACAGCATCGGTTGCATAAAGGCGCCGTTGCCGGTGAAGGCATTGGCGTCGCCGAACACGCTCTCCGCCTGCGTGCCGATCTGCGCGGCCTTCTCCAGCACATCGCGCTTTTGCGCGGCAGAGACGAGGGCGCCCATCTGCGTGGCTTCCGCGCGAGGATCGCCGATCACGGTATCCCGAAGCTTGGCGCGCAGTCCCGCGATCACCGCATCCACCTGCGCTTGCGGCACCAAGATCCGGCGAATGGCGGTGCATTTCTGGCCTGCTTTCGTCGTCATCTCGCGGTGCACTTCGCGCAGGAACAGATCGAACTCGGGCGTGTCCGGCGTGGCATCGGCACCAAGGATGGAGGCGTTGAGGCTGTCTTGCTCGGCCACAAATCGCACCGAATTTTTCAAGAGCTTTGGATTGGCCCGCAGCATCAGCGCGGTATCTGCCGAACCGGTAAAGCTCACCACATCCTGCCCGCCCAAATGATCGAGCATATCGCCAAGCCCGCCCGAGACGAGTTGCAGCGCACCATCAGGCAGGATGCCGCTGTCGATCATCAGGCGCACGGCATGCTCGGTCACGTAACAGGTCGCGGTCGCGGGTTTGACGATGGCGGGCACACCGGCGAGCAGGGTGGGCGCCAGCTTTTCCAGCATGCCCCAGACGGGGAAGTTGAAGGCGTTGATATGCACGGCAACCCCTTGCAGGGAGGTCGCGATGTGCTGGCCCAGAAAGCTGCTATCGCGCGACAGCTGTTCAATCTCGCCCTCGACATAGATCGTGCTGTCCGGCATCTCGCGCCGGCCTTTGGCGGCGTAGACGAACATCGTGCCGATGCCGCCGTCGATGTCGATCAGATGATCGGATTGCGTGGCGCCGGTGTGGAAGGAGAGGTCATATAGAGACTTTTTATGGCTATTGAGGTGGGTCGCCAACGCCTTGAGCAGGCGCGCGCGGTCGTGGAATGTGAGTTGGCGCAGGGCAGGGCCACCGACATTGCGCGCATAATCCAGCATCGCCTGCACATCGAGGGCGGCATTGCCCGCGCGGGCAAGGGGCGCGCCAGTCGCGGCATCTTCGATCAGGCGGGCACCGTCATCGGGGGCGATCCAGCGGCCTGTGGCATAGCTTTGAACATTGAGCAGGCGCATGGAAATCTCCTTCGGGGGCTGATCCATAATTAATTGACCAAGCGGTCGGTCTATGCAAGGAATATCGGTGAAACCCCCGAAAGGCATCCCTATGACACCCTCCGAGCGCGCAACCAGATCCGCAGCCGCCATGTGGGAGAATGACCATGCGTCGCACTGGGCGGGCATGGTGCTGGTGCAGACCGATGAGGGTAGCGCCACGATGACACTGGAGGTGCAGGCGCACCACTGCAACGGGCACGGGATGTGCCATGGCGGCGTGATCTTTCTGCTGGCTGACAGCGCCTTTGCCTTTGCCTGCAACAGCCGCAATCAGGTGACGGTGGCGCAGCATAATATGATCAGTTTTATTGCCTCCGGCCAGTTGGGCGATACGCTGACAGCGCAGGCCACCGAGGTATCGCTGACCGGGCGTAGTGGCATCTACGATGTGCGGGTGACCAATCAGGACGGCGTCATCATTGCCGAAATGCGCGGCATGTCCCGCGCGATCACGGGTCAGCTGTTTCCCGAATAACCCCACAGGATGCGCGCGATGAAAGACCTAAGCCCCAAACCCGCCGATCTGGACCCGATCGAGATTGCCAGCCGTGACGAGATTATGGCGCTGCAGCTGGGCCGGATGAAATGGTCCCTGCGCCATGCTTATGACAATGTCCCGATGTACCGCGCGCGCTTTGACGCGGCGGGGGTTCATCCGGATGATCTGAAAGATCTCAAGGACTTGGGGCGATTTCCCTTCACCTACAAGGACGATCTGCGTGCCAATTACCCTTTTGGCATGTCAGCCGTGCCGCGCGAAAAGCTGGCGCGAATCCATGCCTCGTCGGGCACCACGGGCAAGCCAACGGTCGTCGTTTATACCAAAGGCGATATTGGTGTCTGGGCCGATACGCTTGCGCGAAGCTTGCGTGCCTCCGGCCTGCGGGCGGGCGATATGGTGCACAATGCCTATGGCTACGGGCTGTTCACCGGCGGCCTTGGGGCGCACTACGGGATTGAGCGGATGGGCGGTACTGTCGTGCCCATGGGCGGCGGTCAGACGGACAAACAGGTGGGGCTGATCACGGATTTCCAGCCCAAAGGCATCATGGTGACGCCCTCCTACATGCTCAATATCCTTGAGGGGTTTCACAAGGCGGGCATTGATCCGCGCAGTACCTCGCTTGAGGTGGGCGTCTTCGGTGCCGAGCCATGGACGAATGCGCTGCGCAGCCAAGTGGAGGAGGCCTTTGATATGCATGCCGTCGATATCTATGGGCTGAGCGAGATCATGGGGCCGGGGGTGGCCAATGAATGTGTGGAGACGAAAGATGGCCTGCACGTCTGGGAAGATCACTATTACCCCGAGGTTATCGACCCTAACACAGGCGAAGTGCTGGAAGACGGGCAGGAGGGAGAGCTGGTCTTTACCACGCTGACCAAGGAAGGCATGCCGATGATCCGCTACCGCACGCGGGACCTCACGCGTCTGCTGCCCGGTACTGCGCGGACCATGCGGCGGATGGAAAAGATCACGGGCCGCAGTGACGATATGATCATCCTGCGCGGTGTAAACGTGTTCCCGACGCAGATCGAAGAGCAGGTGATGGCGACCGGCGGGTTGGCGCCGTACTTCCAGATCGAGCTGTATAAGTCCGGCCATATGGACGCCCTGCGCGTGCTGGTCGAGGCGGCGCCGACAGCGGCGGACGAGCTGTCGCGCAGTGCCGCCGCGCGGATGCTGACCAAGCGGATCAAGGATATAGTGGGCATCAGTACCGAGGTGATCGTGGGTGATCCCGGCACGGTCGCGCGCAGTCAGGGCAAAGCGGTGCGCGTGGTGGATCTGCGGACCAAGGGCTGAGCCGTGGCGCGTCCGATTGCCAGCGACCATGGCGCCAAGCGGGCGCATATCCTGAAATCTGCAGCCAGAGTGTTTGCGCAGGCGGGTGTCGCACGGGCCTCTATGGCGCAGGTGGCGGCAGGCTGCGGTGTGTCCAAGGCCAACATCTACCATTATTACGACAGCAAGGACGCGCTGTTGTTCGATATTCTGGACAGCTATCTGAAAGCACTGCGTGACCGGATGCAGGGGCTGCCGCTGGCGGATCTGCCGCCGCCGGACCGGCTGGGCAGGATCCTCGCAGAAGTGCTGCACGCCTATGACGGCATGGACGCCGAGCATAAGATCCAGACCGAAGGGATCGCTTTGTTGGCCGAGCACCAGCAGCAGATCCTTAAAGGCTACCAGCGCGATATGGTGGTACAGATGAGCGGTGTGATTGCCGCCTGTGCGCCGGATCTGGCGCGCGATAGCGCCAAGCTGCGGGCTACGGTGATGTCCGTCTTCGGGATGCTCAACTGGTTTTATATGTGGAACGCAGGGGCAGATAGTGATGCCCGCCGCGATTATGCACAGCTGATGACGCGCCTGACATTGGTGGGTCTAAACGGCGTTTAGTGACTGTCGTAGGTCACTACGATCCGGTTGGTCAGGGGGTATGACTGGCACGACAGCACATAGCCGCGCTTGACCTCGTCATCTTCCAGCGCATGGTTGGCGACCATCTCCACCTCGCCCTCCAGCACTTTGCAGCGGCAGGTGGAACACACGCCCGCCTTGCAGGCATAGGGAGCATCAATGGCGTTCTCTAGTGCGGCCTCCAGCAGGGTCTGGTTCTTGTCCATTGCAAAACTGCGCGCAGCACCGTCCATCGTGATTGTGGCTTGGGTGGATTTCACCTGCTCGGTTGTTGCGGTCACCTTGCGGGGCAGGCGGCCTGTTTGCGCACTTGCGAACAGCTCGAACTTGATCTGCGCATCGCTCAGGCCATGCTCCTTTAGGGCGGCAACGATGGCCAGCATCATCGGCTCCGGCCCGCAGATAAAGGCGGTGTCGATGCTGGTGATATCGATCCATTGCTGGAAGAGCGCGCTGCATTTCGCGCCGTCGATCCGCCCTGTAAACAGGTCGATGTCCTGCGCGTCACTCTCCAGAATATGGATGATCGTGAGCCGCTGCATGTGCCGGTTTTTGAGGTCCTCCAGCTCGTCGCGGAACATGATCGTGTTGACGCCGCGATTGGCGTAGACCAGCGTGAAGGTGCTGCCCGGCTCGCGCGCCAAAACCGTCCGCAGGATCGACAGCACTGGCGTGATGCCCGACCCACCTGCAAAACCCAGATAATTCTTGCCCTGCGCAGGTATGATTGGCGTGTGGAACTTGCCTGCAGGCGGCATCGCTTCCAGCACCATACCGGGCTGCAGATCGGTATTGGCCCAGGTGGAAAAGGCGCCGCCCTCCACCCGCTTGATCCCCACTTGCAAGGTGCCATCGTCCAGCCCCGCGCAGATGGAGTAGGAACGGCGGATCTCAACGCCGTCTATCTGCTGCCGAAAGGTCAGATACTGGCCTTGGGTGAAGGTGAAGTTTGCCCCATCAGAGGGCGCAAGGCTGACCACGACCGCGTCGCGGATCGTCTTGTGGACGTCAGTGACGGTAAGGGTGTGAAAGCTGGCCATGGGCGTGCCTCTTTAGATGCATTTGAAATAATCGAACGGTTCCAGACAGTCGCCGCAGCGCCATTGCGCCTTGCAGGGGGTGGAGCCGAACTGGCTGATCCGGTGGACATTTTTCGAGGTGCAGCGGGGGCAGGATTCCGGCCCGCCGGCAGCGCGCGGGGGGGCGATGCCGTATTCCGTCAGCTTGGCGCGTCCCTCATCCGAGAGCCAGTCGGTGGTCCATGCGGGACTGATCTGCGTCTTGATGCGGACCGTCTCGATCCCGCGGTCGTGCAGCGCCGTCTCGATGTCCAGTGCGATGATCGCGGTTGCGGGGCAGCCGGAATAGGTAGGTGTGACGGCAATCTCGAGGGTTTCACCTTCCCACGCCACACCGCGCACGATGCCCAGATCGACGACCGATATCACGGGGATTTCGGGGTCCGGCACTTCGTTCAGCCAGCCCCAGATGGTTTGCGTGTCGGGCTTCATCCTACCAGACAGCTCCGGGATAGACGCGCTGCAGCCACTGCATCTGCGTCAGGATATGGCCCAGATGCTCTGAGTGTTGCTTGCCGGACCGCCCGCCTTTGTGGGCAAACCGGCTGTCCGGGAGGATCAGAGTCGCCTCTATCATCGCCTCGATCACACGGGCGTCAAAGGCGGGTCGCAGGCTGGTCGGATTGGGCGCAATGCCCGCCTGTGCCATCGCCAGATCTACCGCGTCCGGCACAAACATCTCGCCCACATAGGGCCAGAGCAAATTCAATGCCGCCTGCATCCGCGCATGGCTTTCCTCCGTCCCGTCACCAAGGGCGATCACCGTCTCGGCGGAGCGCTCGAGGTGATAGCTCACTTCCTTGACCGCCTTCGCGGCGATCTCGGCAACGCGTGGCTCGGTCGAGGTTTCAAGCGCGCGCAATGTCTCCAGATGCCATGTGTCAAACAGGAACTGCCGCAGCATCGTCTGGCCGAAATCGCCGTTGGGCTGCTCCACCAGCAGGCAATTGCGGAAATCCCATGCGTCGCGCAGCATCGCCAGCGCGTCGGCATCGCGGCCCGCTCCTTCGGCCTCGGCGGCGAGGCCCAGCCACATCTGCGTCTGGCCGATCAGGTCAAGCGCGGTATTGGCGAGGGCGATATCCTCCTCCAGCACAGGTGCATGGCCGCACCATTCGCTCACGCGGTGTCCGAGGATCAGGGTATTGTCCCCCATCTGGCAGAGGAATTCGAAGTATTCGGGCGAGGTGTTCATCACATCGCGCCCACGTCATCGGGGATGTCGAAGAAGGTCGGGTGGCGGTAGACTTTGGTTTCAGACGGCTCGTACAGCGGCCCTTTGTCCGAGGGGGAGGAGGCGGCGATATGGCGGGCCTGCACGACCCAGATGCTGACCCCCTCGTTGCGCCGGGTGTAGACATCGCGGGCATTCTTGATCGCCATTTCCTCGTCGGGAGCATGGAGGGAGCCGACATGACGGTGGCTCATCCCGTGCTGGCCGCGGATGAAGACCTCCCAGAGGGGCCATTCGTTGCGGGCCGGTTTTTGAGGATCGGCGCTCATTCTGCCGCGACCTTGAGGGCGGCGCGTTTGGCCGCGTGGGCCATCATCCCGTCGCGTACCCATTTGCCCTCGTCCCATGCCTTGTTCCGTGCGGCCAGCCGCTCGGTGTTGCAGGGGCCGTTGCCTGCCAGTACGTCGTAGAATTCATCCCAGTCTGGCTCGGTGAAGTCATAGCCGCCTTTTGCGTCGTTCCACTTCAGATCCGCATCCGGCACGGTTAGCCCGAGGTATTCGGCCTGCGGCACGGTCTGGTCCACAAACTTCTGACGCAGCTCGTCGTTGGTGTTCATCTTGATCTTCCACGCCATGGATTGCGTGGAATGGACACTGTCCTTGTCCGAGGGGCCGAACATCATCAGCGACGGAAACCAGAGTCTATTAAGGGCATCTTGGGCCATCCGCTTTTGCGCGGGCGTACCGTTCGCCATCTTCATCATGATGTCGTAGCCTTGGCGCTGGTGGAACGATTCCTCCTTGCAGATGCGGACCATCGCGCGGGCGTAGGGGCCGAAGGAGGTGCGTTGCAGCGGCACCTGGTTCATGATCGCGGCACCGTCCACCAGCCAGCCGACAGCGCCCATATCGGCCCATGTCAGGGTCGGATAATTGAAGATGGAGGAGTATTTCATCCGGCCATCGAGCAGCATCTCGGTCAGCTCGTCGCGGCTCACGCCTAGCGTCTCGGCGGCGCAATAGAGGTA
>Ga0136559_1000227_pt1 | contig 19109 bp, 19 predicted proteins | sample AntRauMeHopE1496_FD_104633 | JGI IMG/M metagenome (GOLD analysis project Ga0136559, IMG submission 104633) | Saline lake microbial communities from Rauer Islands, Antarctica - Metagenome Hop E1 #496 | ecosystem: Environmental > Aquatic > Non-marine Saline and Alkaline > Saline | place... | reverse complement strand
TACATGGATGTGGACGCGTTCTTAAAAGATGCTCCGGCCAGTGTCGTGGACTTTTGGACGGCATCGGCGCATACCGCCTACCCTCCCGAACCTTTTTTGAGACACCTAACCTCTACGTGAACCCCAACCCCCCCCCAACAACAAGACCGTTTGAGTTCAGACACTCAATTGCGTAAAGGAGCGGGAACGTGTTGTACATTACACTATACAAATAAGTACGTCGGTAGCCATATCTGTAGACATTCACACGTAGGCGGGTAGTAGGTTTCAAATAAAACTAGTTTTTTTTGTTGTGTTTGTTGTGTTTGTTGTGTTTGTTGTGTTTGTTTTTTTTTGTTGTGGTGTGTTTTGTTTTACTTTACTTTATTTTATTTTATTTTTGGTTTGGTTCGTTGGATGAAAAAACGCTCTTTATATACACAAGCGTAACACTAGATGTTCCATATCGTAGCAAGAATAAGAGGGAGGTCGTCACCTGTACGATATGGACCTGTCTTCATGTCGACTTTATATAATGTGCACTACAAATAAAAGTAACTAAACACGACACTGACACCCATGGAGTCTCTTCCCACAGAGTTAGTATGTATGATCGGACGCTTCTTAGGTCCCCTTGATCGTCTGAACTTGGCACAGATGAATCGTCGTTTCCGGTCATGCCTCCACGCGCTGGGTGGACCTGACACATTGGCCCAATGGGTCCGCGCAGACAATGGCGAGACGGTATCCACCTGTTTGAATGGACTTTTAACGGCCATCGTCCAAGGACCTGAGCAGTGTTTTAAAGGGGTCCCTCACTCAGAGTCGGGTAACCCTACGTACGCGCGTATAGTTCAGTTTAAACTGGGCCTTGAATACGACGGTCAGTTACGTACGCGCGACGCTCAACCGCTCCCGGACGATGCTCGTGCATTTATTACTGATTTAGTTTTCTATCCTGCCTTTCACACCGTGCCTATACAACAGATCGTTCATCAACGCTATCATTTACTGAGGAGTGCGCCAGCGCTCACAACCGCTCTATCTCGTTGGATTGATTGGCACCACTGGGGTCGAAGCCCGGACACTCTCTGGTCCCAATGGGTGCGCGAAGACGTCGTAGCCCTCACTCTGGCCAACCCGACCTTAAACCTTTTGAATACGAACCGGCTCCCTTACCATATCTACCGACTGTTTCCCAGTTATATTCTGAGTGCACCTAGTCGGGACTACTGTTCATGGTATAACTTATCCAATGCAACTATTAAACAACGCGACCTGTCTCTGCGCCCGTGTCTACCGTATAATCCCGCACTGATTCGGGCAATGCGAGACGTGACAGTGGAGGATTTAAAGGTGGTCGCACACAATGACCCTTTTGTGTATAAACAGGTCCTCCTCTATTTCCTGACCGGATGTTGCTTTACTCTCCATCTCTCCATGAACCTATGCAAAGAGTTTCTTACGTGGTATGTACATGGACGCCCGCCGGTGAGGGATGGTCATCTTCCATGGTACACACGCAGATCGGAAGGGGGTGTAGAAGTTATGGCCTACCTCCGCGAAAAGATGCATACGTTGACTCTACAAAGCAAAGATGTTCTGCCTCAGTTGTACGCACTCATTGCCGGTTCGAATCCTGTTGAGTTTTGCAAGACCTATCAACTCTCTGTATGGGATCTGAAGCGCGATCTGTGGACGGAAGATATCAGCCTTGCATATCTTAGTACATTGGGTCAGAAAGGCATTACATGGGACTTTCTGGCATGCCCTGTGTCTACATGGACCGACCTCTTTTTGAATCAGTGTGTTACCCGGTGGTATCCCTTGTCTAAACCTCTCCCGCGTCATATAGAGTATGCCCTGTATGGTATTGAACGATTAGTCAGTCATAATGCACCGGTGTGGTGTGATCGACTCTGGGGTATCATTGATAAACGGAAAGATATTCAGTCGGGATCGGGACATCTATGGGAACTGGAAAGTTTGCTTACTGGAATGTATCGTGATCGTGAAGCGACACCTCGGATAGAAAACGCGCTACACACAACACCCTGTCCTCGATGCGGGCGCTACAGATGCTGTCATCGCTCTGCCCCTCTTTCAAGAGTATAAGTATGCCTCAACTGTTGAGTATGCACCTCTGTTTTTTGTTTTTTGTTGGTGTGTTGTTTTTTGTGTTGTTTTTTTTTTGTGGGTGGGTGGGTTGGTTTGGGTTAGTTTACGTGCCATTAGCAAGTAGACGTGGTATGTATGAACCATGGCGACTCCTCCTGGTTTTGGTAGTTTAGATTTAAAATTAACTAGTTTAGTGAACACCACCCTTCGTAAAGAGGTGCCGAAAATAAATGCCACTGTCAATGAAGCCCAAGCTGTGTTGACCACGTGTAAAGAAACCCTGAATAAAGTTCGCGATATAACGGGTGAAAATGATATTGTCTCTGAAAGCGCTCTTCGTCACGTTGTCGCGGATTTATATGGACGAATGTATGCGTCAAAACTCGAACTAGTTAATGTTATGGATGTTATTCGCTATGTCGAAACTGTTGTACCTCAAGGAAACCACGATTCCACGGAGATACATGGCATGCAGCGAAACAATCACCGGGCCGCGTTTGTAGGAAAATGTATTTACGAGGACCCCGTCTTTAAAGACGCGCTGATAGCACGGATCACGTCTTTTACAGATGTCAACCAGCCGGGAACTGTACGTCTTGCGTTTCTGGCCATCGGCGACCAGATTCTAACGAGCACGTATAAATGTATACAAACGGTTGCATACGACAATATCGGGTTCCGAGAAAATGTAGCCGTGCCGTTGATAACTGCATATATACTTCACCGTGCATACGCCTCATTTGGCCTTTTCTTTGACGAGAGGAATCGCTTCCACAAAGAGTATTTTGACAACTTCAGCGAGCAAGACAAGGTCAACTCTCTACGCGACGACTTGAAACGACATCAGTATGCGTTTGACATCAAGGAAATGCTTCTTAGTCTTCATCTAAAATCGCCTTTCATGACAACGCTGGAATGTGATGTGCGTGGAGTGTGCACTCTTTTTCATGGTGATACACGTTACATTTATATTGAACTAGGTGAGATTAAATCCCTTCCTACCTGCAGGAATCTAGTCAAAGCAGCGTGGCAGCTTCTGCTTCGTCTCTATTTCATGGCTACCGTGGTTGGATACATTTGGGACGGCCCTCTTCAGTGCGCCGGGAGGATATTTACATATTACAAGAAAAAAGAAGTGATGCAAACGACAACGTATACTGAACAGAAGCAGGCGCTGCAAGACAAGATTAACAGTACTCTCTCGATTACATGCCGGCTTATTAAGCTTTTCTTTTCTCATCCGCATGGTAGCAACCGTGTACACTTTAGTCTAGCGCATGAATTTGTAAACGAGTAAGTACAACGATGTACCATCTACTTACAGTAGATGGTTAATACGATTCAATACAGTATTGCGATCATTGCGATCATTGCCGAACCATTTACTTTCAGAACCGGAACACGTGTCGGGTAGGGGGCCGTGGAAGACGCTTGCACGAACAGTGTGTTCGTCGCGTATAAGGATTTGGCGTCCAGGGGGACCTGATTGAAGAACGAAGAGTATATGTATACAGTCGGTATGAACGGCGCGTATACGTCTACATGCAAACCGATGGTCCCGAGAGGTTCGTCTGACTATGAGACGAAATCTGTTGCCGTCAAGTGGAGTGTTAAGATCAACCGTCGCATAAAAGAGGTTGGTATTTGGATATGTGTTTAGATACTGTCGTGCTGCGCGTAGAACAATGTTCGGTGGAGGTGCCATCGGGTCCACGTTATTAACATCCTCGACCTCATCCTCGTCATCATCCTCATCCTCATCCTCATTAATGTGTTCATCCACAGTGTTGTCGTCAGCATCCGCTTCCTCATCATTACCAGGGGCGTTGTTCTCATTATCCTCTTCCTCCTCCTCCTTCTCATCTTCATTAGTGAGTTCATTTGCATCACCATCGTCAGCGTCAGCGACGTCTTTATTAGTATGTTTAGGATGCTTATCGTCGTCGTCACTATCACTGCCTCCACCACGGGTGGTGACACGAACTACGACATTAAACTTTCGTGTAATCGACTCCATTGTTCGTAGACTACTGTAGTCTACGCTGTGCTAGTGGTTGTTGGGATACAATGGACTTTTAGGTACGGTATACAGGGTGAGTGACCTGTAGAGTGTAAGCACCTAAAAAAAAAAAAGAGACCCGTGTCGCTAGGCAACTATGTAGACAGGGTTATCAGCCTTACGTGCGCCACTGCATGGCAACGGGGAGAGGGGGGCACCCTCTGTTGTAGGAGGGTTCCTCCCCAGTTTAGAAAACCGCATTTTGCTTGCTTTTGCCTTTTAAGAGAGGGAGGAGTTGGATAGCAAGCAGTTCCTGGTCTCCCCAGACCATGATTCTTCCACGAGTAGGATCGTTCATTTCAATATATGCGGGGGTACATACTTAAAAAAAAAAAAAAGGGTACACTTATTTGTAGGTATGAACCAGTGTCTCGTATACGAGGCGCCAGTGCGTAGCCCATTCCGCTGGACCTGGGTACGCGCCAACGTACCGGAGAAGGAGAATAGAATGCTTCTGATAGATATGTGCCGTCATGGTTGGACCGGGCTGTAAACTGGACAGTCTATTAAGGTCTTTTATAAGGAGTAGCATTGGCATCGACAATGGCGGGGACGAGATAGTGTCGGACGGCGGGAGACGGGACCATAAGTCAGCATCCTGAGTGTTGTTGGGATCTGTCCATACACTATATAGGCGCAGAAGGGGTAGAGTGTCGTCATTTACGGCGTAGCGTGTGTCAGGAGGGACTACCATGGACAGGGTATGGTGTGTCCAGTCTTTTAAGGTTTCCAGTGGAACAGGGGCGGTCACTTGGTGAATAGCGGGAGCCGAACCCGTAGCTGTAAACATGGCCGGCCATGGTGATACAGGTGTAGGAGGGTCCTGGCTTTGGTAGAGTGACTTGGCATAGCTGTATGTAAGACACGCGATCGTGGGGTGTACGTCAGGCTGAATTTGAAGTAACCAGGGCATGGTCTTTTCGAGAGGGACAAAGACAGGTGGCGAGTCGGCCACATCCTGGATCATGCCCATGAAGTGCCGTATATGCTGCTCAAAGTGCCACAAATAACGTGTAAAAACGTCGACACCTGCGTCCACGTCAGCCGCAAGTCCAGGACGGTCCGTGTTTAAAATGAGCGCATACGGGAACCCACCGCACACGATCCATCGGAACTCGGTCGGTTCACGGTTTTCTACTATGGAGTCAGCATCGGGGGTGAGGAGATCGGTATTTGAAAAGGCAGTGTCAGCTGTCCGCATGAATGCATGAAGTCCGCGGGTGGAGGAGAGAGAGACAGAGGTAGTGGCGGGGGTGGGGGTGGGGTATGCCCGCGTTGCCAGTAGTAGCGGCCCGGTCTCGAGCCACTGAGGACCTTTAAATGTGGCTGGAGCATCCATCCAGCACTGGCGTACAGCCGTCCAGAGGTCACCAGGCGCATCTGAGAGTGAAGTATAGGCTTTCCACGGATACATACACAAGTGAGCTTGAATCTCCCGCGCGCGGAGTGCCCACGCTTGGAGTCCGGTGGAGAACGCACGGTCCGGCACGACAGGAAATGTTGACCGAACGATGACAACAGGGTCGCTACAGCATCGGTCAAGCTCGTGTCGGTACCCTTGGAGTGTAGTCTTGTAAACCGGTGGAAGACTAAATACAGGCCAACGTCCCCACGCCGGAAGCACGGTGTCGCACGTCAACGTAAGAGTGCTTAGGTTCCCTCGAAACGGCACGTTCCAGCGAAATACAACATCGTAACTACGTGGAGGTGTTTCTTGACGGTGGTATGGAAAGGAATGTACGTCTTGGTGAGTGAGTTCAGTCGTCCAGGCAAGGCCACCTGGCAGTGGAAACGGTAAGGTAACCGTTATTGCCATACTCTATGTACACGCCTTAGGGTTAGGATTTTTTTTTTTTTTTTAGGGTAAGGTAAACACACAGGGAGTTCTGTCTGTATATATGTATATCTGTCTGTCTGTCTGTCTGTCTGTCTAGTTTGTTCTCTTCAACAAGAAGAAGGTTGAGCTAGCTAGCTTCAGTCCTAGGGTAAAAAAAAAAAAAAAAAATAAAAGAAAAAGAAAACAAGCGGACAGGGCGTGGTTCATTACGACTACGACGCACTCAAGGCCGCAGTTTACATCTCAATGACCACTTCCATTTTATGGTACGGGACGGCTGCTACTTTTACGCCTTTTTCCCTGGACGCATTACACTGCCAGCTTGACACGTGTCGTGTCACCCGCTTAGACGCTGCTGTGCAGCGTGTGCATACGTCGTTGCAGGCGCACCACCTCCCCTTTGCACCACTGTGTGCGACACTTTACTCTCTATCAACGCAGGAACGTTTCCATTGGGTCGTAACCAATCTTCATACAACCACCTATTACGGTTTAGCGTTCAAGCAAGATTTGAACTTTTGGGCGCCCTTATTTACCGATAAGGATACAAACGACGCGGGCGTGCCAACGTGGGCTATTGTTCGCGCACGGTTTTGGTTTAGCTTCTTTTCACCGTCCCCTATTCCAGGCGGGTCAGACTGTCCTTTGGATTCACTGCACGCGGACGTGACGCTTTTAAAGACACTTCATCCTCATCCTGAACGGGCCGCCGACTGGAGTGTGGAGCTAGATATTGGACAGTGTTCTGCTACTCTTCCTTTAACGTACCTTCTGCACGTAGAAGCAACGAGTGCTATAGACCCTGCGACTCTGACAGGCTACGTCCAGACCCTGCCTGTAGAAACCCTTTACGTCACCAGTCAACGTCCACACCCTGAGACACCGTGGGACCTTTCTGGAGGGTGCGTGCTAACCACCTCGCCGCCTTCAAAGTCGAGCTCTTGTCCAAACGGTCTTATCCGCATCGACCGTCATCATGGTGTGTAAGCGCCAGTTGGACGCTTTGAGACTTTTATCTTCCGATAACAATGGCAGCGGTAGTAGCGCACGCGTGCCTCACATTCCGAACATGGATAGGCCAGTAAAGCTACGGTCCCTTCCGTCCGATTATGGAGGAAGCAGCAGCACGACGAGCAGCAGCAGCAGCAGGAGGACGATCAGAAGTAAATCTAAAAGGACACACAGCGTCTCCTCAGATGTTTCTAGTAGGAGCCATCAAAGTGAAACTACCGATGAATCAGCCATTGCGGACATCGCCCGATTATGCAAACACGTGTCGGCCGACCCTCATCCTCCTCCCCCGTCTCCAACACCAACACCTATACCCGTTGTAGCCGTTGTAGCCGGGTCAACCGTTCAGCCAGATGCATGGTCTACGCCGACGTCTACTTGCGTCCTCCGCTCTCCCCCCCCCTCCTCCTTTGTGGGAGCAAGTTCAGGATCCCCGCCCCCCGTTGCACCTATAGCAGTCCCCCCGCCTGTCAACATGGAAGATTTGGACCTAACTGTTCAACAGTATCGACCCTCGGTGACCGTTAAGGCAATCTCTGAAAAGTACGCTACGCAGCCAGCCTACCAAAAACACATGAAGAGTGTTCAAAGTGTGCTGAAGCTGTATTTAAATAAGCCGTACCAGTTTGCGTGCCGTGTGGCTGGGTTTACAAACCAAGATCTTCGGGAGTTTTTTACTGCCGTGGACCGGGGGTCAAAAGACTTTACCATGCTAGACTTGTTCCACACTGTTCAACAAGGACAGACTGGAATAGAGGCTGCCGCCGCCAAAGCACCTAAGGCCGACGCCGGCACGGGTGGTAAAGCTGGACCATCCGAGCCCTCTACTTTAGATTCGCCGATGAAATCGCTCGCTCAAAATAAAGGAGCAGCGGCGGTGCCTAAAGTGGATGCGCCTCTTCCCAAGTTAACGCCGGAAGACTTGACGGATATGTCGACCGTCATCAACTGGGTCATCCAGAACCAGCAACATCTGACATCCGACATTATCCGTGAACTTCATAAGCTTTACGACAAGAAACTACAAGAGCATGATCCCAACTGGTTCGCGGAGCCAGCGGTCGGCGGTACCGTGTTATTTTCCAATATGTACATGTCGATGTTGCAGACAGCACTGAACCGATTTCTGATCGATATGCGTATGAAGGAGCAGGGGTTAACTCCAGCTCATCTGATGTACAATGATGACGGCATTTCTGTTAAGTTTGCACAGTACGTCAGTAGCGTTATGGTCCATATGCGTGCTATCCGTGACACACGGTCTCCATCGTACGCGTCGTTGGCGATGCTTGGAAAGGATAAAATAGGGCTTGAACGAGATTTATTAACTCTTCTTGACCGGGTCTACCAAATCAAACCTGTTCAGGCGCAGGTCGTGACAGGCCAGGGCCAGATGCAACAGCGTCTTGCTTCATTTGGCAATAATTTTATGGCGCGCTATATGTTGTAAGTACACTCCTGTATTTATACTAAAGTGGATTGGACGAGGATGGCATGTCGAACCGAACCGATAATCATTAATAAAGATATGCCAACGAAACAAAAGCCGATTCCAAAAAACGTACTAAGGGTAGTTGGGACGTCAAAGTGATGCATTAAAACGAGTCCAGCAATGCCGCCGACGACTACCGCTATGAACAGTACGATCATAATAGACAGGCAGTAACGATATTTTTTATCACGGGCTAGGTCCTCAGCGGTCGGTGCTTGACATTCCAAACGGTATAAATGGGACCAGTTGGCTTTGCATATAGGACAGCATTGCTTATGGTGAGTGGCATTGAGCCACTGAACCCAGCAGTCAATATGCACCCGTTGATTTTTACAGTGACAGGGGACCAAACTAGGCCGGTCCAATGTAATGGTGTCAAAGCAATAATAGCAGTCGTCTTTTCCAATACACCCCGTTTCTATCTCTGTCGTTATTTCAGTCTCCATTGTATTTATTGTTGTTACAGGCGAAACATGTAAAGGCGTAAAGGCGTAAAGACGTAAAGACGCTGGGGCAGTATGAAGAGGTTCTTAAAAAAAGGACCCAACATGAAAACATACACCCACTATATACTGTAAACGTTGGCCCACGTGGCGACATTGCACCGTATCGTACCGTACACGTTTTTTTTTTTTTTTTTTCAATCCTGTGTGTGAAACTTCGGCCATGGGTTCTATAGGAACTTCAAAGTGAACACGAACACTGATTTCTTCTGTACACTAGACAACCTCAAAAAGCGGCTACTCCTTGGTGGATGCGACACTCTGGAAAAGACGTGTCAAACTAGTTGGGTGAGATAACATCGTCCTCAAAAAAAGGAGGACTTCACCTTCAGACACTGTTGTAAGCCATTCGACCTAGTCCAAACAGTCATAACTGCCATGTGTGCACTTGTATGTTTCCACAGCGTGTTTCCATTCGCAAGCTACAAGCTTGTATACTCGTGGTTTTTATCTGTACACACAAAAACCAGGGACATCCTATATGTTCTGGAAGCGTCTGGTACAGTCTGGTACAGTCTGTACAGTCTTCCAGTGTACAAGAATGACGTACAAGACGTATATCGTGAGCGTCGATCCACACTCTTTGTGTAGAAAAGAAAGTAACGTTTTTTTAACGATGACTGTGTTGAGGCTATATGTTCTGGAAGCGTCTGGTACAGTCTGGTACAGTCTGTACAGTCTTCCAGTGTACAAGAATGACGTACAAGAAGTATATCGTGAGCGTCGATCAACACTCTTTGTGTAGAAAAGAAAGTAACGTTTTTTTAACGATGACTGTGTTGAGGCTGTGAGTCTAAAGATTCACTGTAGTTGCAATGGCGACTACTCTTTCTGTTTGCTCTGATAACGTTGACAGTCGGCCAAACGATGACGATGACGATGACGATGACTGGGACGATTTAAAATTTGACTATATGCAGAAAGCTACTCACTGCATGACGCACACCGAGTTTAACCGTATCAGTACTACTCTTCAACGGTTGACTGACGCACACAACGACCCGCTACACGACCAACTGGAGTACGACTTAGAAGAAACCTATGCTAATTTCAAGGATGGCCAGACGTACGCGTGGCGTGGCGTGTTGTTTTGGAGTGAACAGTTTCGTTGGGCTGCCGTTACCTCATCTTTGGACGCCTCGTCTGATAATCATCCTGTGTATCAGCCATTAGTGGAATGGCTGATCGACTTAGCAATGTCCGAAAATGACGGCACTGCTCGTATGCGACAACGTGCATGGCTTGTCCTGGCACTTGTTGTCACTGTAACTCACCCGCTCTGGTCGTGGGACCAGCTAGGCAGTCTATTTCGAATGTCAATTAACCAGGTGAAAATTTCGTGTACCTTGGGGTCGACTGAAGAGCTGAGTGTTTTACCAGACGCGGTACGAGCACCTGGAGACGATGATAAGCTACACCCCTCTTCTGACGCTCGAAAGGTAGGACGTCCGCCTACTACTCTAGCCATGTATATTTTGCGTTGCAACAAGGCGATGGCAACGGCGTCAACGGCTATACCCAGCTGGCTTTCAACATGGACGACTCGTGTGAACGCACGGATCATCGCCCATCCTAATGCCTCAGCAGTGTATTCTCACCCCCTCATTTACTGCACCTGGGTGACAGCCCTGGGTATAGGGTCATCGGGTTTTAGTAGGGGTCAATCCCCCTCTCTTCTTACGTCGTTACTGGCTCAGTGGACACGTTTGCCGTTACATGTGACATGGCTGTCGCCTGCGCTAGCACGGGTTTGGGTGACAATGTGGCCGGTGTTTCCATGGACTTTAGCACGGGCATTCCAGGTGTGTCAGGAACTGCCTGCCGACTGGGCGCACCATTACCGGCCTCTGTTACTCGTGTCCATGATGCCAAGTCTTACTACATCTGCACACGATTCAGATGCGTCTCCAAGATCGATACCGGAATGTCTAGCAGACTATTACACCCAGCACCTTGCAGGATCAAGCGCGCAGTCGGCAGACGTGTGGGTCCAGACGGCGGCGTTGGCCATGTTCATTCCTTACGTTGACTGGACAGCTGACTGGATGGCGTCGTTGGCCGTTCTTCGTAACGGCTTGGTTGCACACATGGAGCGTGTGATGAATGTGTCTACTTTTATGAGCCAGGATGGTCAGCGCAGGACTTGGATTTTCCTAGGTGTACAAGCGTTATGGACATTGTTTGGCGGATCAGCCCACTTCCTTCAGCAGATGGGCAGTATCCAGCGGCGTTGGCTTGAGAACCTCGAATTAGAGACACTGTGTGATGTACTCGACGGCGACCCATCGATGGATACTGAGACCGCTCTCTTTTCACCCTGTCTGATGGACTACTTATATTTCACAACCTGTCTCCTCCGACTTACACACAAGCGGGCCTGTATCATCGACGCACCTCTTTGGCTGCGTCTTACACGGCTCGCCGCAGCATCGGAGAGTCCTAGCTACACGCGCGACATAAGTGTGTTATGTCTGCTTGAGTGGTCGTCGGTTTTTTCACGTAAAGGCAGAGAGCGGCAGGATGCGGGAAGTGGACCTACGCTCCCCCCTCATCAATTAGATTTTTTTCTTGCCGTCCTCGCGCGCTACAGCATCCTTTTAAACGACTCTAAACCCATTCCTACGACCACGCTAGAGGTGGTACAGTTGCTCATGATACGCATGGAAAACATGTGTGTGTCACCGACTGAGACGACCGAGGAGACAGCTCAACGCCGTCTCTCCTTTATTCAACTCGCGGACGGCTGGGCACACCCAGCCCGTACACACGTTACTAGGGACCATCCTCTCCTCCAAATAGCCACACGCATTTCACGGGCTTAAGTAGCCTGAGACAGTTTGTAATAGTCTATTCGTATACGAAGAAGAGCACGGTAGGCAACGCAATCTAATGTAGTGGGCCATGGGCGTTTATGAAGTATCGTATCGGCGTAGAAACAGGTATAGACACCGCAGTTGTAGCAGTCGTCCTGGCGCGGAATAGGCTGACAGACAATAAATAAAAATAAGAATAATTAAAAGAATAATTAAAAGACCTTGAGTGTATGTCCGTTCACCTTTCTCCCTTTAAATACATACCTCCACACGCTGATACTCGTCCATAGCAGGCCACTCCCCTGGTGCATGATGGGTTCGGAAATAGGCGTGTAGTTTCCTGACCACGGGCTCGTAGGTTCTATACGGACTCCGTAAAGAGTCGTAGATGTAACATCCTGAAGAATCAAAGTGAAGCAAATACCAGTGGTGATTATCATGCACCGGTACTAGCACCCCATGTGCTGACTGTGTGAATAGAGACTTTCGAAGAGGAGGTGTATTCGAGGTTACTATTCGACGAGCGTGGAGACTATCCAATAGATGGTAGGATGGCACGTCAGGGTCATCAGAGGGGGGACGACGGAGGTATATCTCTGAGAGTAGCTGTTGAAGGTAGAAGTTGACATGGGTGTCATCCAGCCACTGTGTATCTGTCAATGGACGAATATCAAGCATACGCGGGAGGGCGGATTTCCCGACCACCGCGGCCCGCCTTACGCGGCCTGCAGTGACCTTTGGACCCGTAGGTGACAAGGGAGTATCGTCTACAATAACAATAGGGTGTGTGGTCGATGAGGGAGCGACCACAGCTTCAGTTTGTGTATAAAAAGTCCTTTGTTCGGGTCGGTAGGGTGGAGGCGGTGACGTCACCGGCGAATCGACCTTAGACGACAGTCCACGATGAGTTAAACGAAAGTGTTGTTCCAACGACTGTCGAGTTCCCTCTGGCGAAAACAACGCTTCGTTGAGAAGCGCTGTAAAGGAGACATCCCATGCGTCCTCAGTAAGGCGAGTGTGTGGAACATTGGACGCGGTTACCGATGGCGAGGGTGGCGACGACACAGGCGAGGCAGTCTGTGACTCGTGTGTACCCCAGGTTTGTGAACCCTGTGTAGCCGTCGTAATAATGCAGTCTTCAGTCTGACATGCACGCTCACATACCGGGACAGGTTCAAACAGGGGACGTTGATCGCCGCCGTTGTCTACCGCTGTGGGTGGTTGGCTGACCAGAGGAATAGCCGCTTGTTGGTGTAGATCTCGGTATATACGTTCACTGGCAGCGTGCAGCAATACTGTGTAGGGATCCTCCATCATGAGCTGTCGAGGCTCATGGGTAGACCGCTTTTTTGTACGTGGTGGTACGGCGGCATCTACCAACATTCGTACGGTCTGCCATGTGCACGGATGCAAGCGGCTGACTAAGGCTGTTTGCGCAGGCGACGGCGGTGCAGACGCCACATCCAATCGAGCCTGTGCCCAGTAGAGTACTGTCCGCTCTAGTAACAGTTGAATATCAAGAGCAAACTCGGATACCGGAGACGATAATGCGACGAAAAAGTGGCAAGGTGTCACCGTATGACTCGCCTGATAGGTATGTAGCACGATGAGGTCGGCGTTGGGGAGAACAACGCTAAGAGACGGCTCCCAGTGGAGTGTTGGATGTAAGAGAGTAAATTCTAAGAGCCTCGGAAAGTATATACATAGCAAAGAACAGAGTGGCCCATAGGTTGCCCGTTCAAGTGCTTGTATTAACGATGCAGGGGGGACACTCCTATGTCCTTCAGACAACGGCGGCGAAGACACGGGTGAACGTACTAAATCCCATACTTCGTCGGAACAATACATATGAACCCTCTCGGGAGTAGGAACTAACCGAAGACCAGACACGCCCACTGTTCGCTCGAGTGTCCATGTTTTCAGTGCGGGAAGTTCTCGTAGCGCGGCTTCTATTACACAGTACCACTCACTTACAGTGGTGTCCAAATGAAGAGCGGCGTGGAGTGGAAGCTGCTGTCCCCCCGACGCGCGTGTTGACTGAAGCCAAGCGCGGTGGGAGGCAGTACACTGGTAAGGAAGGTACCAAGATGTGTTTTTAGACATGACTTTGCATTACGGGTCAAAAAAGTAGCTCTTACTTTTTCATCCATATATACCGTTTGGACACCTTTACGATATAGAGTACAAAGTGTCTGAACAACAAAAAAACAAAAAAACAAACAAAACAAACAAAAAAACAAACAAACAAACAAACAAAAAAACAAACCACTGTTACTTGTTTACTTGTAAAGGTTAATCAGGGTTTTTTTTTTTGGGCTTTCTTATTCGCTGGCGCCGCTCCTTTCGCATCCGTGACTGGTTCAGGCTCCCGCACTTCCTTTATTTTTGCTTTAATCCGGGTGCGTTTAAGTGTATCCAGTGGTTTATTGATCATTCTACTGGCATATTCGATCATATCGTCGTCATCCACCAGACCCTCACGGTGAAGAGAAAGAATCGTGTCAGTATCCGCGGTGTCCGTCGTGTCAAAGCGGAAGTAGAGAGGAGCGGGTCGTGACCGTTGAGTAGAACTGGACGACGCTGACGAAGCGTTTATAGGGCCATCTTCGTCCTTCTCCTTATCCTTTTCCTCGTGCTTGGAATGAGTGTATCCAGCCAGCATTTCTTGGTACGTATGTCCTCCTCTAGAGTGCGCGTTTTGAGACACGTTTAGTAAGTGTTGTAGTGTGGTTGGAGGCGGATGTAGACGAGCTACTTTGTTCTTAGACGGGGATTTATCCGATGCAGCTGGCTTGGGTTGCGCTGGAGTGGAGGTACCGTGCCATTGACGGTAGGTTTCTTCGTTATACACGGGCCGCGTAAGAAACAAGTCCTCCAAGTGTGTCTGGTACATTTCTTGATAGCCGCGCGCAAACCGCGCGTTATTCTCGGTGTTGGTTGTATAGTAGCCAGCGACGCGTTGGCCAGACGATCCATCACCTAGAATCAAATCATTGGGTACTCCCCATGCTGCACAGATAACCTGTACGGTGCGCAGATAGACATCATTGTACTGTTGCGGGAGCTGCGGGACAGGCCAGGGCTGCAGGTTCTGGTAGACGGCCAGAGGATAAGGCGCACGACGTGCGTACTGTGGAGGCAACTGCAGACCGCGAAAGTGCGAGGAAAACTGACGGTCATCATCGGCCGACTGAAGCATTTCACGAACACGTTCCTCATTCCCGGTCTGCTCCTGTACAGTTTGCTCCCATTGCGTGTTTTGTGCTTGGAGAAGGTGCGATATGGCCGCATTGGTCATAGCATCCATTGTACTTTTGTCGGGATTACCTTGGCTAGTTTGCGTACGTGCCATATCAATGTCTATCAGTGATCGATTGATATGTTCCGAGTAGTCGATCTTGGGCGTCGTTTGGATAGCCACCTCAGGCGTCTTCTGGTAGTACATCACCTCACGAAACGCGTTATTCTGTTCACGCAGGGTTGCCAGGCCGTCCTCCACTACACTTAGCCGGCTGATGATGGTGTCGCCCTCTGGGCCTAAAAAGCACTCCTGGCTTTCTCGAAAGAGAGCAACGTGAGTTAACTTTGGAGTCTTCGCCCAGTGTTCATCCGAATAACTGGAAGGATCGGTTTGATACACCCAGACAGGAACACAATCTGCATCTCCCGTCACACCTACATGGACAGTACACCGCTCTAACATAATAAGCTTGGGCACATGGCTGACTTTCAATTTCAGGCCTTCAAGACGCGCTTGCTCGATATCGCTCAGTCGGTCCACTGAGACCCACTGCAGCAGGTAAAATCCGTAGTAAAATATGTACTTTAAACTCTGCCGCAATACAGGCATGTAAAATATCTCAATGAGCTGATGCAACTCGGCAGGAGCTTCCATATCCTTATTCTTCCTTGGCGGGTCTACCTGCGATGGAAACGACGCGTACGCTTTGAGCGTAGTGCCGAAGATTTGTTCCATATAGACACGTAAAACCTTTTTTAAGATCCCCGGTTTAGTGTCTCCCAGTAGAGACAGTTGATGAAGACGCCCCTTATCCAGCGCCTTACGTGGCACGGACTTCCAGTAGCGAACATCACGCTCGGGGAGCTGGCGGATATTGGACGGCAATGCGTCTTCCTCCTTCGCGTCCATATAGACACTTTGTAATGAAGTCGTCCACGAGCCTTTTTTTTTCCCCCTAGTCTACAGCAGATGAGGGTGTTACACTTTAATAAACTTAGCCGAAAAAAAAAAGACACTGTACTACTCTACTCCACGCCGGCCCAGGGTCATGTTTAGGCTGGAATGGTATACACCCGAGCACTTATTTTGTAGCTGTGACGTAGCGTTACCGGTAGCTGGCGCGTTTGGCGTGTACCGAGATATCCGAGATATCCGCAACATCCGCGATAGTGCGGGTTATAGGAGTACGTTCATTGAACCAACGCAGTCCTCTTTAGACTCCGCCACTGTGTGTACTATTCCTTCAACCGAACGGTGGTCATCTACATCCATTCCCCACCTCGTAACGTGGTGTTCGAACTACCTTGTATGGGACGATCTCACCCAGTGTTTTATACCTACCGAGGTGATTGTTGGACAGGACCCGTACCTGTGGTTTACTTTCCGAGCTCTTCGCGGCGAACTCGCTGAGCTACTCTTGCTGGCCAGTTACCTTCAGCTGGACGCTTTCTCCTTTGCTTCTGCATCGTATTGCGTCGCCTGTGTATGCAGTCAGGCATCGGTTGACTAGATGCCGCGCCCACCGTACACGTTCCTCTCTGATCCTGCTGTTCGTGTCAACATCCCTGATGCCGAATGGGTCTATGTGATCCGCTTTATTGAATTCATACGGTGCTGTCTAGACGACTATTGTCGCATGCACCAATGTCATCAGCCATTTTATCGAGAGGCCTATCTAGCACTTCAGTGCTACGTCTCGTTTCGAGTAAACGACGACGCAGTCTCCCCCCGACGGCAATGTGTCTTAGCCTTGGCATCTCTTCATCTGGCCGCCGTACTACACAGTCGATGTCCACCCACTGAACTGGAAACAGGAATGGTTCATCAGGTCTGCCGTGCTATTGGCTGGGATGAACTGTCATTGGAATGTATTGATCGTGTCCAAGGGATCCTCCAAACGTACCCCACACCTACTGACATTTTTCTGGACACGCGTCTTACGGACAACGTTTATGTACATACTGCGCGTCAACTATGGGAGACCACTGCACCTGCCTGCCCGACATCCCCTCCTTTGAACGCCGTTGATGACACCTTTTCTGCGTCGCCTTTTTGCCTGCAAACAGTACACACAGGTGTGATGGCTTTATGGGCCACGTATACGCAGACGTCGGCACGCCGAGTGACGGGGTCACTGAACGATTACATTCATCAATCTGTTATAGCGCGTCGATTGTTGTTTACACGACAGCCAGAGTGAAGCTACTTACATGTACGTACATACCTAGGTATTCCAAGCAACTCGCCAGGGGAATACACGTAGCGTATGTGCGAGAATAAACAGTAAAAATATAAATACACCGAGTTTGCATAGTAAAACAATTATAAGCACCCAGCTTAACGAGGGCTGCTTTACTATCCACAAGGGAATGACGATGCTCCAAAAGAGGGCGCTGTGAGTCGCCACGAGAATCGTAATGCGAACAGTGTACGCAAACCGGTACGAAAGTGCAGACAATGCGACGTAGAGGATATGGAAGAACGTAGTTTGCGAGTGCTTGCGTACACGCGTGTCTAACATACTGGAATAGATGGCCGCCAACGCGCCTCCTACACCTGGTAATATAGTACTGATACTTAGCACTTTGACCACATGGTAAGCTAGAATCCCACCGCCGAGGAGGTAAAGCGCGACCCATCCGAATTCAGACACATCTCGTATCCAGACAAACGGGATAACACAGTTGGTGATGGTCTCTGTTAATGTAACGACTTCAATAACAAGAGTTTCATAGAGAACCCAGGCCTTCTTCTCTGTAGGGATGTAGGGAACCAACGGCGTACTATCGTCTGCGTCGGTGTCGACCGATAGATCATCTATCGGAACACTACTATAGTCAGGACGTTGCTTGAGAACCGATGCCATCTCTTTTTTTCTTTTTTTTTTTTTAGGGTCGTTTTTTTTGAGGAAGATACTTTGGGTTTCTGCACAGTGCAGAATGTACACTGTAGCCTTGCACTTGAATATCACTGATTTAAAAAAAAAAAAAATGTGCCAGTTTCCCTGGTACTCGTGGCTCCTTATCGCTGCGTTGCTTGCAGTTGTGGGGCTTAACGGACTATGGTGCGCTCACTTGTATCACCAGCGCAGTAATCCGGTCATCAAAGCATTACACTACCGGTTTCTCGCTTTAATGACGTTTAGTATGACAGGCTCAGCACTCATAGAACTCGGTCGTTACTCCTGGCAGATATGTGTTATAGCAGAAACAGACAGCCTTGAGTCCCCTGAATCCGTATGGATGGTACAGGGGGACATAGTTTGGCATTTGTTGATGGGGTTCATGGTCAACCTCATGATTTCTGCTAATCTAGGCCGGGTTTTTCAATACGTATTCATATTTTATCGTACCAGTACCCGTCCTGACCCTGGGTTGCGCTATTTCTGGGGCGGCATTTCTGTGTTCATGACCTACTGGGCTGTTACACGTTTTGTTTATATCCAAGGACGACTTGGACATTGGCCTATGCAATGGTATTCATATCTGTACCTTCTCCACATACTCCTTTACTTGGCCTCGGCTAGTGTCGCCTTTCCATTGGCGCTTCGTCGCGTGGCAACGCGGTATTTTGACGTAATTCTTCAATGTGTGGCATCGCTTGTCGTGTTCATCTGCAGTGTCATGTTTGCAGTGACGTTGGTGGTACTGGATGACAACATTTATGTAAAGAGCAGTGTGCGCGTTGGAACGACCATCACAACCAATCTGATTGTCTACCTATGTTTTTCGATCATACCCTTTACCACTCTTCGCATAACGTCTGATTCGTTCATCACGGATAGGGCACACGACACTGTCCTGACATTGACTGATGACAAGATTAATACCCTGTTCGTCGTTCCTATCCCTACACAAAAAACTGAAAGCAACACATCTCTTTTCTGAACTTTATGAAGTATACCCTAGTACCCTGCGTGTACTTTTTTTTTTTTTTTTTTTTTTTGGGGGAAGGGGCTAAACCCCCCCCTTTTTTTTTTTTTTTTATTTTTTTTTTAATAATTATTTTTAAATAACCCACACCCAAAAATAATGGACCCGTCTCCGGACATTAAAC
>Ga0136559_1000226_pt1 | contig 19147 bp, 20 predicted proteins | sample AntRauMeHopE1496_FD_104633 | JGI IMG/M metagenome (GOLD analysis project Ga0136559, IMG submission 104633) | Saline lake microbial communities from Rauer Islands, Antarctica - Metagenome Hop E1 #496 | ecosystem: Environmental > Aquatic > Non-marine Saline and Alkaline > Saline | place... | reverse complement strand
CGTGCTGAAGGTGGGCGGCTAGGATCCGGCCCTAGCGCATCGGGTTGAAGATCGCGTCCCTCAGCGTGCAGTCGCGGATCACATCCGCGCCGCAGGGCACGGGGGTGAGCGACCTGGACAGGCAGATCCGCGCTTCCTGAATGTGGCCGCCGCGGCAGGTAATGGTGATGCTGTCGGCGGTCAGGGTTGGGTTGTCCTTTAGAAAGGCCTCCTCGACCACCGCTGCGGGCAGCTTTACCGTGCGGTCGAGTGTGCGGAACACCTGCGGCCGCGTGATCGTTGCGTAAGCGCGGCGCGACAGGGCGAAGTAGTCCGGGGCCGTGAGGCCGGTGCAGGTACCATGCTTGTTCCACTGGTGCCATGCGAGACCGCCTGTGCCCATGATGTCGGCCATGGCCGCCGTCATGGTGCGCGAGGGCGGGCGGTTTGCCGTCTGGCAATTGGCGGGAAAGCCCCGGTGGTATTGCGGCCAGAGGCCATGCAGGATCCAGCCGTGATCCTCGCGGGCATCGCATTGCGGTGATTGGCGCGCATCCCCTTCCAGCGCGCACCAATTGGCCGACCAGCTGAGCGCCATGACGTAATAGTCGAATTCGCCTGCGCGGTCGGCACGGGCCGAAGCGGTTCCGAGGCAGAGGATCAGGGCAGCAAAAAGCGCGCGCATCTGGGGTCTTTCCTTTTGGTCACAGCTTCTTTATGGAGTACACAAGTTCCCCCAAATTGGAAACGGTTCCGGCCTCCGGGACAGCCCTTTCAGGCGACGGGGAAGGTGCGTTCAAAGGAGAGAAACATGGGTAAACCGATCATGGCAAAGGCCACCGCCGTCTGGCTGGTGGACAATACGACCATCGGCTTCAAGCAGATCGCGGATTTCGTCGGCATGCATGAGCTGGAAATTCAGGGCATCGCGGATGGTGATGTGGCGGCGGGCGTCAAAGGGTTTGACCCTGTGGCCAACAATCAGCTGAGCCAGGAAGAGATTGACCGCGCGCAGGCCAGCCCGACGCACAAGCTGGTGCTGAAATTCAATGCCGCCGCCCAAGGCGAGGAAAAGCGCCGGGGCCCGCGCTACACGCCGCTGTCCAAGCGGCAGGATCGCCCGGCCTCCATCCTGTGGCTGGTCAAATTCCATCCGGAGTTGTCGGATGCACAGGTCAGCAAGCTGGTCGGCACCACCAAGCCCACCATTCAGGCAATCCGCGAGCGGACGCATTGGAACATCTCCAACATCCAGCCGATTGATCCTGTGGCGCTGGGCCTGTGCAAGCAATCCGAACTGGATGCAATGGTGCAGAAGGTTGCGGCCAAGAAAGCAGCAGAAGGCGGCGTGATGAGCGACGACGAGCGGCGCAAACTGGTCAGCACCGAGCAGAGCCTTGGCATGGACACCGAGACGCGGATGCCGACAGCGATCGAGGGTCTGGAGACCTTCACGCTCTCCGGCACTTCCGATGAGGACGACGAGGAAGACGTGCGCAAGAAAGACAGTGATTTCGCGGATGCGGACAGCTTTTTCAATATTCCCGACAGCGATGACGAGGATGATGAAGACGAAGGCGGCCGTCGCAAATAGGCCGCAGGTCTGATGTGGACGAAGGTGCGCGCCTGACCGGCGCGCCCTTTTGTATGGGTCTTTTTGACAGGCTGGTTTTCATAGGCTGGTCAGGGATCAGACAGGCTTGCGCGCGCGCATCGCGGCGGTGATCGTCCCGTCATCGAGGTAGTCCAGCTCTCCGCCGATGGGCACGCCTTGCGCCAGCGTGGTCAGGCGCACCTGATGTTCCAGCTGGTCGGCGATGTAGTGCGCGGTGGTCTGGCCGTCGATGGTGGCGTTCAGGGCGAGGATCACTTCGGTGATGCCTTCGCTGCGCACGCGGTCGATCAGCCGGGGGATGCGCAGCTCTTGCGGGCCGATGGCATCAAGCGCCGACAGGGTGCCGCCCAGCACATGATAGCGGCCCCTGAACACGCCCGAGCGCTCCATCGCCCAGAGATCGGCCACATCCTCGACCACGCAAATCTCGCCATTGGCGCGTTTTTCCGATGTGCAGATGTCGCAAATTTCCGCCGTGCCCACATTGCCGCAATTCAGGCACTCGCGGGCGGTGGCGGCGACCGTCTGCATCAGGTCCGCAAGCGGCGTGAGCAGCAGCGCGCGCTTGCGGATGAGGTGCAGCACCGCACGCCGCGCCGAGCGGGGGCCGAGGCCGGGCAGTTTGGCCATCAGCTCGATCAGGGCGTCGATGTCGCGCGTTGAACTCAAAAAGGGATGCTCCAGTGTTGGGGCCGACACCAATTTTTCAAATTTGGTGCTAGAATGGCAGCTTCATGCCGGCGGGCAGGCCCATGTCTTCGGTCAGCTTGCCCAGCTCCTCCTGCGCGCGGTCTGAAGCTTTGCCCTGCGCATCCTTGATCGCGGCAAGGATCAGATCCTCGACCACTTCCTTGTCGTCGCCGTTGAAGATCGAGGGGTCGATGTCGAGGCTTTTCAGCTCGCCCTTGGCCGAACAGACGGCCTTCACAAGGCCCGCCCCGGATTCGCCGGTGACCATGATGGAATGCATTTCTTCCTGCATTTCGGCCATCTTCGTCTGCATTTCCTGCGCTTTTTTCATCATGCCGGCCATGTCGCCAAGGCCGCCCAATCCTTTGAACATGCTGTTCTCCTGTTGCTGTCCTGTTGTCTATATGTGGGCTTGGGGCCGGGGCACAAGGTGTGCTCAGCTGTCCTCGAAGGGGTCCCATTCGTCCTCGACCTCCGGCAGCGCCTCGCTCACGGCGGCGGCGGCGATGTCTTGCGCGGTGCGGATCGCGGTGATCCTGGCCTGCGGAAACTGCGCCAGCACGGCCATCATCAGCGGGTGGCTCTGGGCATCGGCGCGCAGGGCGTTGTCCTTTTCGTCGCGCAGGGCGGCAATGGTCGGCGCGCCGCCGGTGTTGACCAGCGTCACGGCCCAGCGGTTGCCGGTCCACAGCTGCAGCTTGTTGCCCAACCGCTGGGCCAGATCGCGCGGGGCGGCATCGGTGGGCACGAATTCGATCCGCCCGGGCTGGTAGGCGGCCAGCTGCAGCGATGTCTCCACCTCCACCAGCAGCTTCACGTCGCGGTTGTGGCGGATCAGTTCCAGCACATGCTCGAACGTCGGATAATGGGCAAGGGCAGTGGCCGGATTATGGGCCAGCGCGGTGGTCTGACCTGCGGCGTTGGGGGCAGAGACCATCCGCGATTGCGCCTGTTGCACGGCCTGAGTGCCGCCTGTGGGGGCATTGCGGGTTGTCGGCATCGCGTTACCGCCGGTACGGGCAGGCGTATTTTGCAGCGTGCGCACCAGCTCCTCGGGCGTGGGCAGGTCGGCCACATGGGTCAGGCGGATGATCGCCATTTCGGCGGCCATCATCGCGTTGGGCGCGCTCGCCACTTCCTCCAGCGCCTTGAGCAGCATCTGCCACAGGCGGGTCAGAACGCGGATCGGCAGCGTTTCGGCCATGGCACGGCCCCGGTCGCGCTCCTCGGGCGAGATGGTGGGATCCTCGGCGGCGCCGGGGGTGATTTTCACGACGCTGACCCAATGGGTGATCTCGGCCAGATCGCGCAGCACGGCCATCGGATCGGCCCCTTCGGAATACTGCGCGCCAAGCTCCGTCAGCGCGCCCGCCGCATCGCCGCGCAGGATCATGTCGAGCAGGTCCAGCACCCGCGCGCGGTCCGCCAGCCCCAGCATCGCGCGCACCTGCAGGGCGGTCGTCTCGCCCGCGCCATGGCTGATCGCCTGATCCAAGAGCGACGTCGCATCGCGGGCGGATCCCTCGGCGGCACGGGTGATCAGCGCCAGCGCATCATCGGCAATCTGCGCGCTCTCGGAACCGGCGATCTTTTGCAGCAGCTTGATCATCACCTCAGGCTCGATCCGGCGCAGATCAAACCGCTGGCAGCGCGACAGGACGGTGACCGGCACCTTGCGGATCTCGGTGGTGGCGAAGATGAATTTCACATGCTCCGGCGGCTCTTCGAGCGTTTTCAGCAGCGCGTTGAACGCCCCGGTCGAAAGCATGTGCACTTCGTCGACGATGTAGACTTTGTAGCGCGCGGAGGCGGCGCGGTAATGCACGGAATCGATGATCTCGCGGATGTTGGCCACGCCTGTGTTGGAGGCGGCGTCCATCTCCATCACATCGACATGGCGGCCCTCCATGATCGCGGTGCAATGCTCGCAGACCCCGCAAGGTTCGGTCGTGGGCTTGCCGCTGCCGTCCGCACCGATGCAGTTCATCCCCTTGGCGATGATGCGCGCGGTCGTGGTTTTGCCGGTGCCACGGATGCCCGTCATGATGAAGGCCTGTGCGATGCGGTCTGCGTCAAACGCGTTTTTCAGCGTGCGCACCATGGCTTCCTGCCCCACCAGATCGGCAAAGGTCTCGGGGCGGTATTTGCGGGCAAGCACGCGGTAGGCGGTGGCGTCTGACATGGGGATCCTGCGCAGGGGATTCGGAAGGGCTGTGCAAAGGTAGGCGCTGGCGGCGGCAGGGGCAACGGGGGAGGGGAGATTTGCGGGCATGACCGCCCAACTGGCGCAACTGGCGCACTGGGCCCACTGGGCGCACTGACTGGCGCAAAGGGCTGCGCGCAGCAGATCGGACCCCTGCACGGGACGCGCGCCCTTGACTTCATGCTGCGCGCGCGATGTAGCTGCGCACAGAAAAAAATCCCGCTGACCGGACTGCCGGTGCAGCTTTCGACACACCGAAAGGACCCCTCCATGCACGCTTACAGAAGCCAGACCTGTGCAGATCTGACCGCAAAAGATGTCGGCACCACTGTGCGTCTGTCAGGGTGGGTACACCGTGTGCGGGACCATGGCGGCGTTCTGTTCATCGATCTGCGGGATCATTACGGCATGACCCAGCTGATCTGCGATCCCGACTCGGCGGCATTTTCCGAGGTTGAAAAGCTGCGCTCCGAATGGTGCGTCCGGATCGACGGGGAGGTGAAGGCGCGCGCGCCCGAGCTGATCAATGACAAGATCCCGACCGGCGCGATCGAGGTGTTCATCCGTGAGGTCGAGGTATTGGGCCGCGTGAACGGCGATCTGCCGCTGCAGGTGTTCGGCGATCAGGAATACCCCGAAGAGACGCGCCTGCGCTACCGCTACCTCGATCTGCGTCGCGAGAAGATGCAGCGCAACATGATCCTGCGGTCCGATGTGGTCAGCTCTATCCGGCAGCGGATGTGGACGCGCGGGTTCAAGGAGTTCCAGACGCCGATCATCACCGCCTCCTCGCCCGAAGGTGCGCGTGATTTTCTGGTGCCTTCCCGCCTGCATCCGGGCAAGTTCTATGCGCTGCCGCAGGCGCCGCAGCAGTTCAAGCAGCTGCTGATGGTGTCGGGGTTTGACAAGTACTTCCAGATAGCACCCTGTTTCCGCGATGAGGACCCCCGTGCGGACCGCTCGCCCACGGATTTCTACCAACTCGACCTCGAGATGTCGTTTGTCGAGCAGCAGGATGTCTTTGACACGATCCAGCCGGTGCTGACCGGTGTTTTCGAGGAATTCGGCGGCGGCAAGCCTGTTGATCACGACTGGCCGCAGATTTCGTACAAGGATGCTGCACTCTGGTATGGCAGCGACAAGCCCGACCTGCGCAACCCGATCAAGATGCAGGTCGTCTCCGAGCATTTTGCAGGCTCCGGCTTTGCCATTTTCGCCAAGCTGCTGGAGCAGGAGGGCACCCAGATCCGCGCGATCCCTGCGCCGACGGGGGGCAGCCGCAAGTTCTGTGACCGCATGAACGCCTTTGCCCAGAAGGAAGGCTTGCCCGGAATGGGCTATATTTTCTGGCGCGATCAGGGCGAGGGGATGGAGGCGGCTGGCCCGCTGGCCAAGAACATCGGGCCAGAGCGTACGGAAGCCATCCGCCAGCAGCTGGGCCTCGGCATTGGGGATGCGGCCTTCTTCCTTGGCGGTAAGCCGAAGGCTTTTGAAGCAGTGGCAGGGCGCGCGCGCAATGTCATTGGCGAGGAGTTGGGCCTGACTGACAAGGAGCGCTTTGCCTTCGCATGGATCGTTGATTTCCCGATCTACGAGCGGGACGAGACGACCGGCAAGATTGATTTCGAGCACAACCCGTTCTCCATGCCGCAGGGTGGGATGGACGCGCTCATGGGCGATCCGATGGAGGTGCGCGGCTATCAGTATGATCTGGCGTGCAATGGCTATGAGCTTGTCTCGGGGGCGATCCGCAACCACCGGCCTGAAATCATGTTCAAGGCCTTCGAGATTGCAGGCTATGGCGAGGAGGAGGTGCGCAAGCGCTTTGGCGGGATGGTCAATGCGTTTCAATATGGCGCGCCGCCCCATGGTGGCTGTGCCGCGGGCATCGACCGGATCGTGATGCTGTTGGCTGAAGAGAGCAACATCCGCGAGGTGATCCTCTTCCCGATGAACCAGCGCGCCGAAGATCTGATGATGAATGCGCCCAACGATCCGATGCCGGATCAGCTGATGGAGCTTGGGCTGCGCGTGATCCCCAAAGAATGAGCGGAGCGCTGCAGGAAGCTGCAGCGGATCCGGCGCAAGCGCGGGGGGACACATCCGGTCAGATTTCCCTGCGATGCAGCACGCGCCGGACACTAAATCAGCGCTTGGCACCGCGTAGCCGGGCACCTATCACTGGTGTATGGATATCAAACACCCGTCAGATGCGGCGCTGGGCGCTTTGGTGGAGGGTTGGAGCCCTCCCGCGCGGCCTGATTGGCTGACGCGGGAGGGCCGCTATGTCCGGCTGGAGCGACTGGAGCCGGAGGCGCATGCGGCGTTGCTGTTTCAAGCCTTTGCAGGCCATGATGCGGTCTGGGCCTACATGCCCTACGGGCCTTTTTCGTCTGCATCGCAATATCACCGATGGGTTCGGGACCATGCCGGACAGGACGATCCGCGCTTTTACGCCATCAAGAATTTGCAGTCTGGTCACTGGGAAGGGGTCGCCAGTTATTTGCGGATTGCCCCGGAAGCAGGGTCAATCGAAGTGGGCCACATCAATCTGAGCCCGGCGCTGCAGCGCACGCCGGCTGCGACCGAGGCGATGTATCTGATGATGGAATGGGCCTTTGAGGCGGGCTACCGCCGTTACGAATGGAAATGCAACGCGCTGAATATTCCCTCCCGACGCGCGGCGCAGCGTCTGGGCCTGAGTTTCGAGGGCGTGTTTCGTCAGGCAGCGGTGGTGAAGGGGCGAAACCGCGACACCGCGTGGTTCGCCGCGATAGACGCGGAGTGGCCAGCGCTCAAGGAAGCCTATGCCACATGGCTGTCGCCCGCGAATTTTGACACCGAGGGCCGCCAGCGCGAAAGCCTTGCCGACATGACCCGCCTTGTGCGGCTGTGCGACGACCCGGCACTGCTGCGCTAAAAGGGCCGTATGTGCCGTAGGCGCACGCTAGATCGCGATTTTCAGGGCGAGGCGCTGTTGGATGAGGCCCGCGATCTGTGCAGTCTCGGACAGGGCTGATTTGCCCGCCGCACGCTTGCCCGCCAATGCGCGTGCAGCTTCTTCCATCCGGGGATCAGCAGCGGAGCGTGCAACGCCTTCGAGAAATTTCGCAATATAGTCCAGCGACTGATCATCAGGCGCATTCTCGAGCAGATCGGCCGCATAGTTGATGTCGTCGTGATACGCGATCTCGTCCGGGGATACCTGTTCATCCACGACGATCCGCAGGCCGGGTGGCTGGCGGTCTGCAGGCAGGGCTGCGAGGATCATCTGCTGAAACACGGCCAGCGAGGTGATCGGCTTGCCCAGAAACCCCTGCGCACCTGCGGCGAATGCTTCGGCTTCGCGCGTGTCGTCGCCGGAGGTGGCAAGCACCACACTGCGCTCCGTCTCGACCTGTGCGAGTTCTGCGATCAGGTCGGCCCCATTGCCATCGGGCAGGCCCATATCCACCACCACAACCGAGGGGCGGTACACTTGCAGGTGACGGCGCGCAGAGCGGATACAATCCGCCCGCCGGATCCGCGCCCCGGAGCGCAGGCACAAAAGTCGCATCGCTTCACAGGCGTAGCGGCTGTCCTCAACCACAAGAACGGTCAGGCCCAGCAGCGGGCGTGCGGCCGTGGGGGCGGGATAATTTGCCGTGAAGGGGTCATTGCTATCCATGGTGCTCTCCGATTCCCTGATATACCTTATCGTTACGCAGGCTTGCCTAACGGATGGTTAACGCGTCGCATTGCGCCCAACAGAATTGCGCCTCATAAGCGCGGAAATTCCAAAATCGTGAGGAGAAAACCATGATTGGACGTCTTAACCATGTGGCCATCGCTGTTCCCGATCTGGAAGCGGCGGCAAATCAGTACCGCAATGCGCTGGGCGCTACTGTAGGTGCCCCGCAAGACGAGCCGGACCATGGCGTGACGGTGATCTTCATCGAATTGCCCAATACCAAGATTGAGCTGCTCTATCCGCTGGGTGAAAACTCTCCCATTCAGGGCTTTCTGGACAAGAACCCGTCAGGCGGCATCCACCACATCTGCTATGAGGTCGAGGATATCATCGCCGCGCGCGATCATCTGCTGACGACCGGTGCGCGCGTTCTGGGGGGCGGAGAGCCCAAGATCGGCGCTCATGGCAAGCCGGTGATCTTCCTGCACCCCAAGGATTTCAACGGCGCGCTCGTTGAGCTGGAGCAGGTCTGATGGGGCCGGTCTCTGCCATTGTTCTCTATGCCATCGTCTGGTTCATGCTGTTTCTGATCATCCTGCCGATCCGGATCCAGACGCAGGGTGATCTGAATGAGATCGTACCGGGCACCCATGCGGGCGCGCCGGAACATCACCATCTCAAGAAGAAGGCGCTGTGGTGTACGGGCCTGTCATTCCTGATCTGGGGGTTCTTTGTGGCCGTAATCCTGTCTGGCGTGATCAGCGTGGACAATCTGGAGAACTGGGTGGGCCGGGGCGTCCCTGAGGCAAGATCTGGAACAGGTGAGTAAAGGTAGCAGCACCGAGTATCGGGATCACGAGGTTCAGAAGCGGCACGGACAGCGGGATCGCCATCAGGATGCCGGCGGCCCAGATCGTTGCGAAATGCCTGCGCCGCAATTCGCGCGCGCGTTTGCGCCCCACCCGGCGCATGGCGGCAAGGGTGTAATACTCCCGCCCCAGTAGAAAGCCGTTGACCGCCCAGAAGATGAAGATCGCGATGGGGGCCAACAGCACATAGAGAATCAGGGCAAAAAGGTTCACGATCAGGATCACGCCCAGAAACCCCAGCGCATCGCGCAGCCCTTCGCCAAAGGGCGTGCGCGGCTGCTGGTTCAGCGCTGGATAATGCACCGCCTCCACCGCGTCGGCCACATCGTCGAGAAACATCGAGGTGATGGCAGAGGCGACCGGCACCATCAGAAACACCGACAGCACCATCACAACCAGTACGGCGCCCCAGCTGAACAGGGTATCGGCCCATTGCACCTGCCCGATAAAAGGCAGCCAGATGCCATCTGCGGCCCACCATCCGACAAGGGCCGACAGCGCCCATGCAAAAAGCACCAGCAGCACCACCGCGCCGCCCACCCCCAGCAGCAGCACCCGGCGAAAGCGCGGATCGCCCGTCTGCCCCAGCGCGAGGCCAAAGGCTTTGAGAACAGTGCCTAGAGCCATGTGGTTATCGCATCCAGATCGGGGCGGGGGCGGTCCGGCGGCATGCTTGTTTCCGTCGCGATATAGATGATGCCAGCGATGCGTTCATGCGCCTCCAGCGCAAAGCCTTCCTGCATGAACTGCCGGTCATGGCTGGCCCAGCCGGTGAGCCAGTTGGCACCCCAGCCTGCCGCCAGCGCCGCGTTCAGCAGTGACAGGCAGACCGCCCCGGCGCTGTAGGTCTGCTCCAGCGCCGGGATGGCATCGGATGGCCTGGGCACTTCGATCACCGCGACGGCCAGATGGCCCTGATCGAACTGGATCCGGCCTTTGCGGATCTGGCCGTCATCATAGCCCAGCGCCTCGCCGCGCTTTTGCACCAATGCGGCCAACGGGGCCATTGCCGCGCGTTCGATCACGATAAAGCGCCACGGTTCCAGTTTGCCATGGTCCGGCGTGCGCGCAGCGGCCGTGAGCAGCTGCATCAGTTCTGCGCGGTCCGGCACCGGCGCGCTCAGTGTCTTTGCCGGGCGCGACCGGCGGGTCAGCAGAAAGTCGAGCGCCTGTGGGTTGGGTGTGGGCATGGGGTATGTCCTTGTCAGCGGGCCTCATTCCACCCCTCATACCGCCAAACGCAGCCCTGCGAAAGACGCGGAGGCGTTTGTGCGCCGCTCGTTACAGACGGCGCAGCAGCAGCTCGGCGGTAATGGAGATCGGCGCGTCCCCGCGCCTGACCGTGCCGCTGTAGATGTCCTTGGCGATATCGACCGCAGAGAGGGTGATCTGCGCCTGCCCGTCCACCAGCACACCGGCGCTGATGACAAATTCAGTGATGGCGCTGTGCATGGGAGGCGCATCGGCAAACCGCGCCCCGTTTAGACTGCCGAGCCCGTGGATATGCCCGTTTGTGATGCCGTGCTCCCGCGCGGTCTGCTCGATTGCTGTGCAGAGATCCGTATTCGGGCGCAGGGTCAGCAGGACGGCATTGGCGGCGTCTGCGGGCAGCGAGGCCGGACAGGCGCGGAACAGATCGAAACAGGTCTCGTCATCTCCCAGCCGGTCGAGCCGCCCGCCGTTGTAGCCGGTGGCCTTCAGCGTCACAGGCTGTGCCACGGTGCAATCGCGCGCCAGCATGTGGCCCAGCGTGGTGTCGCCAGCGGAGGTCCAGATCCCGTGGCAATGGGTGAAAGGGCCGCCCTGATGATGGCCGACGGACATCCCGCCCATCTCCACCCGGGTGGTGCCCGCAGGCCGGTACGTCTGGCTGTACCAGGCGACACGGGTGCCATCGGGCGAGCGGTCGGGCATGACAAAGGCAAAAGGTGCCGCATCCAGCCCCGCCATATCCACCCATGCGCCGTCCAGACCCGCAGCCGCCACGGCGGCGCAGATCGCCTCCTCCACCTGCTGGCCGGGGATCAGGGGGATGTCGAGATCACAGGCCTGTACGGCAACGGCATGGATGCGCCGGGGGTTGACCGGGCCGGGGTGGCGCATCGGCGGATTGAGCGGGGGGGCAGGAGTGGTCATGCGTCTGCCTGCGCATTCAGCAGCCCGCGCTGCTCCAGCGTCTCGCGGATCATCTTCTTGGTGATCTTGCCGTAGGCCGATTTGGGCATTTCATCGAGGATGACAAAACGCTTTGGCATCTTATACCCCGATATCTGGGGTTTCAGCCACGCCTGCAAGGCCTCTGGCGTCACCTGCGCGCCGCTGCGCAGCACGCAGACGGCAATGCCCGCTTCCCCCCAGACCGGGTCCGGCACCCCCAGAACGGCGGTCTCGCTCACGGCGTCATGGGTGAGGATCTTCTCCTCGATCTCACGCGGATAGATGTTGGAGCCGCCCGAGATATACATATCGGATTCACGCCCGGTGATGAACAGATATCCCTGCGCGTCGACATAGCCCAGATCGCCGGTGCGGAACCAGCCGTCGCGGAAGGATTTGGCGTTGGCCTCGGGGTTGTTGTAGTAGCCCGCGAACACCGCAGGCCCGGTCACGCAGATCTCGCCTTGCGCGCCTGTGGGCATCTCGCTGCCGTCTGTGGCTTGAATGGAAATCTCGATGCCGGTGCGCGGATAGCCGCAGCTGCCGATGCGCATGTCTGCATCTTCCGCGAAATGCTCCGACGGGGGCAGGACGGTGATGTTGCCTGTCACTTCGCCCAGGCCAAAATACTGCACCAGCACCTTGCCAAGGACCGAGAGCGCGAATTTCTGATCCGCGCGGTACATCGGCGCGCCCGCATAGATCACGTGTTTGAGCGATGACAGATCATAGCGCGCCGCGCTCTCATGCTCCACCAGCATCTTGACGATGGTCGGCACGGTGAACATGTTGCTGATCCCGTGCTCCTGCACCAGCTTCCATGCGGTTTCAGGATCGAAGCGGCCCGGCGGGAACAGCACGGTCGCAGCACCGGCCACCACCTGCGTCAGCTGATGCACGCCCGCGCCATGGCTGAGCGGCGCAAGGCACAGCGAGCGCGCCTGCGGCGTGGTGCCCGGCATCAGATCATGAAGGTGGTTCAGCAGCACAAACGCCATCTGCCCGTGGGTCAGCACAGAGGCCTTGGGCCGCCCGGTGGTGCCGGAGGTAAAGAAGAACCAGCACGGATCGTCGCGGTCCACGGCCACGTCCGGTACATCCTGTCCCACATAGGCGTCCACCAGCGTATCAAAGTCACTGTCGTCGCCATTCGTGCCGCCGATCAGCAGCGTGAACCGCCGCTCCGGCGTGGCGCAGGCCGCAGCATGATCAGGAAACTCCGCGCCGCAGATCATGCCGCTGGCCCCGGAAGACTGCGCCAGCCACGCGACTTCTTCGGGGGTCTGGCGGAAATTGGCAGGCACCCAGACCGCGCCCAGCCGGAAACAGGCCAGCATGGATTCGAACATCTGGTTGCAGTTCTGGGATTGGATCAGGATCCGGTCGCCCTTGGTCACGCCAAAGCGGTCCTGCAATCCGGCGGCCAGCGCGTTCACCCGCGCGTTCATCTGCGCCCAGGTCCATTCCTGCGTGCCCCAGACCAGGGCTGTCTGGTCGCCCAGCCGCCGGGCGTTGCGCGTCAGATGGTTGGCGAGGTTCGAGACCCGCGTGCTGGACGGGGCGATGCCGCCTTTGGGATCGGCAGTCGGAGAGGTCCAGCCGCTCATCTCACACGCTCCAGCACGGACATGTAATTGGCGACCGCAGCGCCGCCCATGTTGAACACGCCTGCCAGCCGGGCATCCTTGGCCTGCATGCCTTCCGGCGCCTCGCCCGCCAGCTGCATCGCGGCCATGACGTGCATGGACACACCGGTGGCCCCGATGGGATGGCCCTTGGACTTTAGCCCGCCGGACAGGTTCACCGGTAGCCGCCCGTCCCGGCGGGTGATGCCGTCCCGGATCACATCGGCGCCCTTGCCCGGCTCGGCCAGGCCCATGGCCTCATATTCCAGCAGTTCCGCGATGGTGAAGCAATCATGCGTTTCCACCAGATCGAGATCATCGAGAGTGAGTTTGGCCGCCTCCAGCGATGCCGCCCACGCCCGTCTTGCCCCGTCAAAGCGGGTGATGTCCCGGCGCGACAGGGCGAGCGTCTCGTTTGTATGGGTCCTTGCGCGGAAGGCAATGGCGCGGCGCAGACCGGCCGCCACCTCCGCCGAGGCGACGATCAGTGCGGCCGCACCATCCGACACCAGCGAGCAATCGGTGCGCCGCAGGGGGGCCGCCACATAGGGGTTGCGGTCCGTGACCTCATTGCACTGCTCAAAGGTGAAGGGCTTTTGCATGTGGGCATAGGGGTTATGCACGCCGTTCTCATGGTTCTTGGAGGCGATCATCGCCAGCGCATCGGAGCAATCGCCGTATTTGTCAAAATACTGTTGGGTGATCTGGCCGAACAGCCCTGCGAAGCCGCCCGTGACATTGGCCTCCTCATTGCGGTAGCAGGCCCCCAGAAGGATGTCGCCCACATCGGCTGTGGGCAGCGCGCTCATCTTCTCGGCGCCCACAACGAGCGCGATCTGGCCGCGCCCGGATTCGATGAAGTCCAGCGCGCAATAGAGCGCGGCCGAGCCTGTGGCGCAGGCGTTTTCCATGCGCACGGCGGGCGTCCTGCCCAGCTCCTCCATGGCCATGCCGACCAGCGCGCCCTGAAAGTCCTGTTTGGAAAAGCCGTTGTTCATGACGCCCACGAAGATCCCGTCGATGTCTGCCGCGCCGACGCCTGCATGCTCCAGCGCGGGTCCGACCACTTCGGCCATCAGGCTCTCGGTGTCGGGGGCGCTGGATTTTCCGAATTTGCTGTGCGCCCAGCCGACGATCTGTGCCTTGCTCATGGTTTCTTTCCTTTTTTCAATTTGATGAATATTTTCAATGGGGTAACGGGTCGTCAACCGGCCATTCTGCCGGTCTGAGCCATGGCGTTGCGCGGTGGCGAGGTGGTGCGCAGGGCAAAGCTGTTGACCATCCGCGCCTCTATCCGGGCAGTTTCGGCCAGCAGGGCTGCGCCCAGTTCCGCCTGCCGGTCAGGGCCCATGCGGCTGTCGATGGCGGCGATGCTGATCGCGCCGGTGACGCGCCCGCCGGGCATCCGGAATGCGGCCCCGACGGCCCAGGAATTGGTCAGCACCAGACCGGGGTTCACGCAATAGCCGTGCTGCACAGCGTCCCGGATCAGCGGGGCCAGCGCCTGCGGGGTGCAGCCGGGAAAGCTGCGCGCCAGCAGATCCTTGTTGCGCTTGAGCATTTCGGCGCGTTCCTGCTCGGGCAGGGCGGCAAGCATCGCCAGAGATCCAGCACCCACGCCCAGCGGATGACGCCCGCCCACCTGCAGCGCATGGGTCCGGATCGGAAACGCGCCTTCTTCCTTCTTGAGGCAGAGCGAGAATGAATCGCGCCGCACGGAGAGGAACACCGTGTCACCACTCAGCACGGCAAGATCCGTCAGACTGTCCTGGGTCAGATCCATCATGTCAAAGCGCTGGGCCGCCAGCACGCCCAGCATGTAGGTTTCCTCCCCCAGGAAATAGCGCCGTGTGGTACTGTCCTGCTCCACCATCTGGGCGCGGATCAGGGCCAGCAGCAGGCGGCGTGCGGTCGGACGGCTCAGCCCTGTGCTGTCTACGATGGCGGGCAGGGCGATGCCTTCGGCGGGGTGCCGCCCGATCAGCGACAGCAGCGCCAGCGCACGGTCCACGCTCTGCGCGCCAGGGCCGCCGGGAGGCATATCACGTTCCATCATTGCGCGGCCTTGTCCCTTACCATCCATGATATGGATGCATGATCTTCCATCTTCACAGGTCCATTCAGGCAAAGCGGATGCTACAGTCAGAGTTTCAAGTAATATTATGCGTGTTTCAAGGCGGAAAATTGAAACAATCGATGTCTGTGGCGGATTTTCCCTTGCAAGCCTATCCAAAATATGGACGTTCTGACGGCGGAAACCTCCGGTCGGGAGGATGGTTAACGGGAGGAGCTACCATGTCCGGAATGAAATATGTCTTCGCAGCTGCATTTTCGGCTGCCACTGCCTTTGGCGGAATCGTGCATGCCGAAGAATTGCGCCTGTCGCACAATACCGGCGATACCACGTCGTGGCACAAGGGATCCGAGAAGTTCTCGGAGCTTTTGAGTGAAGCGACAGGCGGCGAGATGAGCGTGCGGGTGTTCCCGAATGCGCAGCTGTCCGGCGGCGACCAGATGCGGCAGGCCGAGATGGTCGGGCGCGGCGCGCTGGATTTTGTCGTTACATCGGCGATCAACGTGACACCCATCGCGCCTGAAATGGCCGTCTTCTCGCTGCCCTATCTCTATTCGAGCTATGAGGCCGTGGATGCGACGACGGCGGGTGCGCCGGGCGACAGAATGAAGGAAATTATGGCCGGTCACGGGATCGTCGTGCTGGCCTGGGGCGAGAACGGCTTTCGCGAAGTGACCAACAACGTGCGCCCGATCAAGACGCCCGCAGATCTGCAGGGTCTGAAGATGCGCGTTGCAGGCCCGATGTACATCGACGTGATGAACGCATTGGGTGCAAACCCCCAGCAGATGCAGTGGGCCGAGACCTTCAGCGCGCTGCAGCAGGGCGTTGTGGACGGTCAGGAGAACCCCATCGGCGCCGTGATCGTGCCCCAGCGTGTCTACGAGGTCCAGAAGTACATCACGCCATGGCATTACTCCTATGACCCCATTTTCCTCGGTGTGAGCCAGGCAAAGTGGGACGGCTGGGATGCAGAGATGCAGGGCAAGGTGCAGGCCGCCGCCATCGAGGCAATGGACTTCCAGAAAACGGTCACCCGTGAAGCGACCGCCGCCGGTCTGGACAAGCTGCGTGCCGAGGGCATGGAAGTGCATGAGCCCACCGCCGAGGAGCTGCAGGCCTTCCGCGAGGCGACAAAAGCCCCCTTCGATCTCTGGTCTGAAAAAGTCGGCCCCGATCTGGTCGCACTCTTTCAGGCCTCCATCGACAGCGTGAACTGATCCACGTTGCTGCTACGCGCTCCGCTGTCTGCGGGGCGCGCGTTTGTCCTGTCGCGCTGATGCCTGCGTGTCCGCAGCAGGCCGGCTGTCCCTGTCAGAGGTGCTCCTCATGCCACATCCGCTACTCAAAGCGACAGATCGGCTGGAGGAGTACATCTGCGCCGCCATCTTTCTGGTGATGACCGCCATCGGATTTGCCAACGTGCTGGTGCGCTACCTCACGAATTATTCCTTCGCCGCAACGCAGGAGATCCTGCTCAACGGCTTTTTGCTGCTGACGGTTTTCGGAGCAGCCATTGCCGCCCGGCGCGGCGAGCATCTGGCGGTCACGCTGTTCGTGGATCTGCTGCCCCGCCGGATTGAGCCTTTTGTCAGGTGGTTCGCGGTGGTCCTCGGTGTGGTGCTGCTGGCGCTTTCGGCGTGGTATTGCGCGCAGATGGTGATGCAACAGCGTGCCAGCGGGGTCACCTCATCCGGGTTGCAGATCCCCTCATGGTATTACTCATTGGGCCTGCCGTTTGGCTTTTTGCTGGTTGCGGTGCGCCTGATCCAAGGCGCGCTGGCCGGTCAGAGGGTGGCACCCCATGTTTGATCTCGATACCGGCACACAGATGCTGGTCCTGTTCGCCATCCTGCTGGTGATCCGCGTGCCCGTGGCGTTTTCGCTCGGCCTGTCGTCGTTGTTTGCCATGTGGCAGATGGGCTTCGGGCTTGATCTGGTGGGTGATCTGCTGGCCAGCGGGATCACCAAATTCTCGCTTCTGGCGATCCCGTTCTTCATCCTTGCCGGTATTCTGATGGGGGCTGCGGGCATGGCCGACCGGATGATCCGGTTCTTCCGGGTGCTGATGGGCAGCTTGCCCGGGGGCATGGGCGTGGTCGGGGTGGTGGTCAGCCTGTTCTGGGGGGCCGTGTCCGGCTCCGGCCCGGCATCGGTGGCGGCAATCGGCCCCATGATCATCCGCGGCATGGAGGAAGACGGCTATCCCAAGGCTTTTGCCGCGGCGATGGTCTGCACCGGTGCTGCCCTGTCGATTGTCATTCCGCCCTCCATCGGTCTGGTGATCTACGGCGTCATTGCCGAGGTCTCCATCGGGGATCTGTTCATTGCGGCCATCCTGCCCGGTGCGGTGATGGGCGCGCTGATGCTGATCGCCCTGCCTTTCGTCAGCCGCCAGCGGGCTGCGACGAAAGCCTCCAAAATTCTGGAACTGGCGCCGATGCCCTATGGCGAGTTCGCCTTTCCCAAGCGGGTCTGGCTCAGCTTCAAGGATGCGATCTGGGGGCTGCTCACGCCCGTGGTGATCCTTGGCGGGATCTACTCCGGCATCTTCACCCCGACGGAGGCCGCGATTGTTGCGGTGGTCTATGCGCTGTTTGTTGGGTTCTTTGTCTACCGCAGCCTGACGCTCCCCAGCCTGTTCACAGCGCTGGGCGATGCCTCTGCTTCTTCGGCGGTGGTGATGCTGGTGGTGACCTTTGCCAGCCTGTTCGGCTGGGTTGTGACCGTGGACGATGTGGTCGGCCGTTACTCCGAAGGGCTGCTCGCGCTCAGCGAGTCGCAATGGACCATTCTGATCGTGATCGCGATTATCTTGCTGATTGCGGGCATGTTCATGGATGCGGTGACGATCATGTTCATCTCGCTGCCGATCTTTCTGCCGGTGGTGCGCGCGCTGGAATGGGATCTGGTCTGGTTCGGGGTCTTCCTGATGATCAACCTCGCCATCGGGCTGTTCACGCCGCCTGTCGGCATCAACCTGTTCGTGGCCGCGAATGTGGCAAAGCTGTCGCTGGAGCGGATCGCCTATGCCGCGATCCCGTTTCTGGTGACCAGCAGCATCGGCCTGCTGATCATCGCGCTCTGGCCCGATCTGACGACCTATCTGCTGGTGTGGATGCGCTGAGAGAGGAGACAAAACGATGACCGATAAGGTAGCATTGGTGACAGGGGCCGCGCGGGGGATCGGGCTGGCCACGACTGCCTTGTTCATTGAGCAGGGCTGGCAGGTCGCCATGATCGACCGTGATGCAGACGCGTTGCGCACGGCGGCACAGCAGTTCAATCAGGCGCGACCGTTCGAATTTGACGTCTCGCGCCCCGATGAGGTGGACCAGATGATCGCGGAGGTGATCGCGGCTTTCGGGCGCATTGATGCGGTGGTGAACAATGCGGGCGTCGCAGATTTTCACCCGCTCGAGCAGACCAGCTTTGCCGCATGGCGCCGGATCATGGAAACCAATCTGGACGGTGTGTTTCTGGTCTCACAGGCGGCCATACCGGCGTTGCGGGACACCCGGGGCGCGCTGGTCAACATCGCCTCGATCAGCGGATTGCGCGCCTCGACGCTGCGGGTGGCATATGGCACGTCCAAGGCCGCCGTGATCCACCTGACCAAGCAGCAGGCGGCGGAGCTGGGCGAATACGGCATCCGCGCAAACTGTGTCTGTCCGGGCCCGGTACGCACAAAGCTGGCGATGGCCGTGCACACCCCGGAGATCATCGCCGCCTATCACGACACGATCCCGCTGAACCGTTACGGCACGGAGCGCGAGCTGGCCGAGGTGATCACATTCCTGTGCTCCGACAAGGCCAGCTATGTCACGGGGCAGGTCATCGCGGCGGACGGCGGGTTCGAGAGTACGGGCGTCGGCCTGCCTGCATTGCGCGTCTGAGGGGGCATTGCGCGCGCCCGGTGAACGGCCTGCTGGCCGCCCGGGAACTGCCAGCCCTGAAAAATTGGCTTGCCGGGGGCTGTGCTGTGGTTAATATCCGACAGCGCCCCTGTACATCCGCTTTGCTGATTGTGTAGACGGCACAGATAAAAAACAACCGGGAGACCACCAATGACCCTCTTTGCACCGCTCGGACGTCCGGGCATGGCTGCCAAACTTGCAACCTCTGCCGTGGCGCTGGCCATTTTCGCAAGCAGCGCCAGCGCCGAATCGATCCGCTGGGCGCGTGTTGCAGATGCGCTGACACTCGATCCGCACAGCCAGAACGAAGGGCCGACATCGACCCTGCTCCACCACATCTATGAGACG
>Ga0136559_1000225_pt1 | contig 19208 bp, 17 predicted proteins | sample AntRauMeHopE1496_FD_104633 | JGI IMG/M metagenome (GOLD analysis project Ga0136559, IMG submission 104633) | Saline lake microbial communities from Rauer Islands, Antarctica - Metagenome Hop E1 #496 | ecosystem: Environmental > Aquatic > Non-marine Saline and Alkaline > Saline | place... | reverse complement strand
TCGCTTACAAGCTGCTACTAGAAAACACTTCATGGCACGGCTTTAAACGCTGCTACTTGCTGGGCTCCCTGGTTGTTTCTTTGGCCATCCCTTTTATAGTGGTTAAAACGGTTACTGTACCGGTAGCGATGTTTGTACCGGCCATAAATTACACCGCAAATGGTACGGAAACCTTAACGGTTGCGGTTATTGACGAACTCTTCAGTATAAATTGGCTTACTATAGTTTTAGCAATTTATGCGCTAGGAGTTATTATAATGACGGTACGTTTTGTAAAAAACCTGCAAGCGTTTAAGATGCGAGTAGGCGACGAGCAAAGCATGTACTGCGCTTATAAACTTATACTGCGCAAGAGCATAACCGTGCCGCATTCGTTCCTCAACCGCATTTTTGTTTACGGGAAAGATTACCATAAGGATGCTATTCCAGAGGTAGTTCTAAAACACGAGAAAGCACACTTGGACCAGCGACACAGTCTGGACATTATGGCTATCGAGCTGCTTATCGTGCTGCTATGGTTTAACCCTTTAGTGTATCTTATTAAATACAGCATCAAATTAAACCACGAGTTCCTTGCAGACCGTGCCGTGCTGCAGCAAGGCATAGCAACCGCAGCTTACCAAGAAACCCTATTACAATATGCATCACGAGGCTACCAGCAGGCCATGGCGAGCACCTTACATTTTCCAATAATCAAAAAAAGATTTACCATCATGAAAACAAACACGTCACCCACCGCCGGACTTTTAAGAAGTCTTATGATTGTTCCAGTTCTCACATTGCTCGTTGTGGCTTGTGGGAAGGAAGAAATTTTATTTGAACCAACGAAAACAGACAGCGCTGTGATCATTGAAAATGGCGAAAACGTATTAATTAGTAAACTGATAACCGTTGACCGGTCTATTCCAAATGGCAACCTAACCGTTGACGAAAAATCATACTACTACAAAGTTACGGACGATGAAATTCAAATATTTGATTTAAAAGGAAACCTTCAAAATTTTAAAAAACTAGGGTTTAAAATAATTTTTAGTGATGACATTGAAGAAGTTCAAGAAACAATAAACCTTACTATTAAGGAAGTTAAAGAATACAACAATCTTGCTGCAAAGTACAAGGCAGCATATGCAAAACATCCTACGTATATTACTGTTAATGACGAAACCAAGAAAATGCAACGTATTTATAATGCGATGACCGAAACGCAAAGGAAAAGTGCAGCACCCATACCATTCACGTTTAATATAGATGAAATAAACGGCATCGCTGTACCGCCCTCACCAGGTACCGCACTTGAATATATCAAAGCAAACAAGGCCGATTTAAACTATTACTTAAATAACGAAACAATATCTGCGGAAACTGCGATTCAAATTATCAAGCAAATAGGTCAAAATGGTGTAGAAATAAGCCCAGATGCCAGTGGAAAATCATCAATCAAAATAAAAGCAACATCTGATAACAAGCATTTATTGCCACCACCGCCGCCACCCGAAAGAAAAAATTCGCAAACTAGCACATTTATGAATTTGAAAAAAGATGTGCATTTGAAAGAACTAGATGACGCCAGTTTAAATGTTATACTAACGCCTAAAACCAATGAAGGACTTCATATAGTAACCAGCTATAAACAATCAAAATTAGCCGTAAACGATACAGTCACCTTTATTAAAGACTTCGACGATAAAAACAAAATGCTGGTACCGCAAGATTTTTTAAATGGTCTTGCAAACATGGTGGAAAAAGATAACGCCATTGTTTATCTCGCTGGAAAAAAAATAAATTCAAAATCTCTTAGAAACTATGGCGAAAACTATTCACTAACTACAAACTCCATAGCTTTAAAAGATGGTAAGTACATCGTGAACATTGACTGGATTGTACGAAACTAGATTTTGAACATGCAACGCATCACCGTAAACGCAACGGCTTGCTTGCCCGAGATTTCACGCACATGTACATTGTAACCTAAGGACTGTGCATAAAGCTAACGGATTATTAAAACGGTTGCCCTATGATAACTTCTTACTAAAGCCTCAGCGGTTTAAGGACGTTACCACATAGAAACATCAAAATAAAATTACTGCAAAAAAAAACCTCTGGAGCAACGTAACGTTGCCCGTACAAACGATATAAAAACAATCACCGTAAAAAAACCTACTACCACAAACCTTTGGGGTTGCGCATACTGTTGTAGCTACAAGCCCCAAAGGTTCCAAAACTCACAGCTCAAAAACTCACAGCTCACCACTCGTCGCTCACCGCTCGCAGCTAAAACGGTACACAACTTGTAAATCTCCACTCGCTCCTATCTTTAACGGCAACCACTGTAACAAACTGGACCATAACACGTTTATTAAAATACACAACACAAGTACATGCAACACTTTTTTATCTTTTGCAGCGGTGCAGATCCTATTTTACTAAAAAATGCAGCGCAGGCGAGCGCACAAAATATGCAGGTATAGGCGCGACGATTTTCTTTACCGCACTCATGGCGTTTTTTGCTGCCAGTTATGCGCTTTTTACGGTTTTTGACAATGCCTATATTGCCACATTTTTTGGTTTTATTTGGGGTTTACTCATCTTTAACCTAGACCGGTACATCGTCTCGACCATAAAGAAAAACGGCAAACCATTTAGTGAGTTAGGTCAGGCCTTACCGCGTTTAATTCTTGCGATAATCGTCGCTGTGGTTATCTCTAAACCATTAGAGCTCAAGATATTTGAGAAAGAAATTAATGCAGTCTTACAAGAAGAACGCAACGCCATGTTATTAAAAGACCAGCAGCAAGTGGCAGCGCTGTATGCTGTTGACGTTTCCGCTTTCGCGAAAGCAAAACAAGAACTACAAAACGCCATCACGACCAAAGAAACCGAAGTAAACGCACTTTACAGCACCTACATAACCGAAGCCGAAGGAACCTCGGGCACCAAAAAACTGGGCAAAGGACCCGTTTACGCAGAAAAACGCAACAAGCACGACGCCGCACTTGCCGAGCTCGCAGCACTCAAAGAAACAAATACCTCAAAAATAGCCGAAATAGACGCGCAAAAAAAAACCGTGAAAGCCACCGAGGCAGCCCAAATTGCTGCAAACAAACCTGTGATCACAAACATGGACGGGCTTATGGCACGCATTAAAGCGCTTAACAAACTGCCGTTTATTACCAGCTTTTTTATCTTTTTGCTATTTCTAGCCATAGAAACATCGCCTATTATCGCAAAATTACTGGCACCACGCGGCGAGTACGACTTTAAGTGTACTGAGCATGAAGACCTTGTAAAAAACTGGGTGCTGCAACAAAAACAACAACAAGACCTTATTTTAACAACTGACCAACAAGTAAATAACCGCGTTTACAGCGACATTGCCGAGGAAGACGCATTCTACAACTACAAGAAAAGCATAGCCCGCGAGCTCATGAAACAACAAGCCGATGCGTTTTATGAGAAACAAAAAGGAATTTTGGGGTAGTTTTAATGCTGAATTACGACAACCGATTTCACAACGTTTTTCACACCGAGTTGCGAGGTGTCGCATCACGAGCATCGCTAATTTAAAACAAACCACTCGTTGCCAACATGCCAAGTATTTTTTCTTGGCATGTTTGGTTATAAAAAAAGAGGGTATTGTAATACTATTTTTGATACTGATTTACCCGTGATCGTTACGGGGTTTCTTGCTGATTCAATATTGAGGACTTTTTTTGTTATGACGACCGACTTCCTGACGACCCGCGACTGACTTTTTCAGGTCGTTTGATAAAATAATAATTTATTGAAAACAAAACTGTGTATCGTTAACGTGCTCTTTTGGGAAATACCTAACGCAATGGCGCTACCTCTTTTTCAGAACCGCAAACTTTTAAACTAAAACGAGCCTAACACATGCATGGTTGCAGACTTAAGTCCGCACCTATGAACGCACAAATTATTGCATCTGATACTGGTGATTATCGCAAAAAAAACGGGTCATGAAAAAAACCGCACTTCTTAATTGGCATCGCTCATTTCAAAACCTCAAACCTTAAACCTGAATCCCTAAACATCTACAATCCCCATTTTACGTAATAAGAAACTCGCATTCATGTTTGTAGCAACGCCGGTTTTAAAGGTGTAGTCGAAGTGTAGCTCGTCGTCCACAATCTCTGCATCAAAAAAATAGTTTGAAATAGTATCGTATTCTTTTCCAACTTCAGTTAAACTCAAGTCATGTGTAGCGATAATGCCCGTGGCGTGTTTTCTAGATAATTTTTCAATGAGCTTTCTAGATCCGTTTGCTTTATCCTGGCTGTTTGTACCTTTTAAAATTTCATCTAGGACTATAAAGTAGCGGTCACCTTCTATTTTGTCTACGATATATTTTAAACGGGTAAGCTCGCTAAAGAAATAACTTGCCTCGTCAGTTAACGAGTCGCTGGTTCGCATGCTGGTAATAAGCTTTATAGGACTGTAATTCATGTGCGTTGCCCAGACTGGTAAACCTACATTTGCGAGGACAATGTTCATGGATACAGTGCGCAAAAAAGTGCTTTTGCCAGCCATGTTTGCGCCGGTAATGATAAAAAACGCACCGCTCGTTATCGCAATATCGTTTCCTATTGCTTTTTCTGGGTCTAGTAATGGGTGCTTTGTATCTGTCGCTTGCAGTGCAAAATCACCTGTTTCTATTTGCGGAAACACGTGGTGTTTGTGGTTAAAGGCATAGGTTGCTAGTGAGTTGTAGGCGTCTATTTGCGTTACTGTGTCTACCCAGTGGGCTACTTCGGTCGCGTTTTGTGCAAGCCAGGACTCTATGGTATGCACTTGTTTTAAATCCCAAAGACCAAAACCGTTTGCTAAAAAACCAAATAACATATTATTGCGCTGGTCCAGCCTGCCTATAGCGGCTGCAAGAATCGCAAATCGCTCAGATGCCGGCTTGTCTTGTGTTTCTATTGCTGCTTTAAGTTCTTTTAAATGCAGGCTAGTAAACGCCTCTTTTTCCACTAAAAATATGAGCTGACCATACTGATTAAAAAAACGCTCCAGCGAACTTATAAACTGCGAAAGCTCGTTTACTTTTTTCACGTACATGCCTGAGACTACAAGCCCGGTTGCAAACAATGCAGCAGGCATGTAACCGCTCACAAAATCGTTCATATATGCAACAATGGACACTATAGAAAATGCCAAAAGAATGTACGACGACCAGCGGCTCCACGATGGTGCAAATGCCTTATAATCGTTGAGCCATGCGAGCATAGCCTCTGGTTTTTCGGTATTGTCTAGAAGTGATGCTGTGGCGGTTGTTTGCTGCCTGAAATCTATCTTTTGAGCAAGTTCCTTAATTGCCTCCTGTCGTTGTTCTATAGCTGTGATATCGTTTGCTATCAGTTTTTGGGCAAGGCATGCTGTACCGTTTAAAGTAGCTGTTCGGTTTAGATATTGGAAAAAGGAACGTTTCCCAAAAAGGTCTATGTCGTGACTGTATTCGTGCGACGGGTCTATAAATTCCTCACCAGTGGGCAACCCAGTAAAATCGCCGGTTCCCACACGCAGTTCTAGTTCATTCTGACTTACGAGTGCATCTTGAAAATCCTTTTTGCGTCGCAGGTTTTCATGTCTGGAAACTAAAAAAAGGAAAACCGCAAACACGGCAAAACCAGTTAAAAGAGCAAACTGCCAGTTGTCGCGCAGTAAATAAACTAAAAACGCTCCTAGTGTAAATAAACTAAAACGCAAAATGCTCGATGCGAGCAGTTTTTTAGAAAGTTGCGTTGCCGTGGCGTTAAAGGTGTTAACGCGGTCTTGATATAAAGCTTGTAATGTAGGTTCCAGATTATACGTTTTTAAGTGATTCTTTTTCCCCTCGTGTGAGTTTTGAGGCTACGAGGTCATAACTGTGGTCTATCCACGTGCGCAGCTCCCTTTGTGGTATGTCGCGATTTAGTAAAACGGTATTCCAATGTTTTTTGTTTGCATGGTATCCAGGCAATACGCCACCGTCATACTGTTCTCGTAAGGCAACGGCTTTTTCTGGGTCACATTTTAAATTAATAGACGGTTCACCACGTTCAAAACGGTCTAAACCAGCCAGACAAAACATTTTGCCCATCACTTTAAAAACAAGCGTGACCTCGTCAAAAGGAAACGCTGCCGTGACCCCTTTTTTGGCCATACAATAATCCTGCAACTCATCTATGTGCATACAACGGTATTAATTTATTAGTTTCTCGCGGCGCAGCTAGAATAAGAACAGTATAGGCTAGTTTCTGCACTATCGCGTCGGCAAGGCTTTTTATAAGTTGGTTAGTATTGCGCGCCTCTTTACGCGCTTGTTCGAGCAAACCACGTTCAGGAATATTGTCTATGGCATGTTGTTTTGCATTGCGATTAACAGCAGTCAGGCCGCTGCCTGTTAGATATTTAAGCCAGCCTGCAGTCTTGTCATCATATTTAAAGTCGGTTTCTATACTCGTTATCTGTGGTTGCAAGAAACGTGTGAGCCTTGTGGTGCGCGTGCCGGTATCGCTATCCATTCTAATTTGCGTAAGGTCCAGACCTGTGTGCGCTTTGGAGTTCATAAGAATAATCGGTTTTTGCTTTCCCCGCAGTATGTTTACAAGCTTGTCCTTTAGGTTCTCGTCTTGATAAATAATTGCAAAGTCGCCTTTTACAGCCGTAATTTTGCAAACCGAGCGTATATTTTCTGGCCGTACCAAAGCGAGCTCGCTGGTATTACCGGTTTTTTTAAAACCAGCATTGCACCTCATAATAAATAACGATAGTGCCCCGCTAGCCGCAAGACCTATAAAAACATACTCCATGGTACAAAGTTAGCGATTAATACGGTAAAGTATGGGCCTGCTAGGCGCCGCGTCGTTCTCAATGGGTGCGACTTGTAAATCAAGTATGTACAAACCGTCCTTGACCTCATCTGGCACCATAATAAACTCCGTAATGGTAGCGTCTAAGCGCTGTTTTCCATTAAAATCCCAAAATGCTTTGTGTGCCAGCAACGCGCCATTGTCCCTTTCTTTATCGACACTTGGTAAATCTATAAGTAGGTGTTTTATACCGCTTTCGCGAAAGCGTAATGCCACTTCCTCCAGCAAATAAGGCGGATTTGTATTAGAATAATTTCTTGTTGCTTTGCCTGCTTCGTTAGGTAGTGTACGTATCGCAACCGCCTCTATACCAGTATTTAATACATCAAACATCGCTGCGGTAATAACGCGATCATCGCCCAGCTGGGCTGGTGTGACGGTAATTAATTGGGTTTTAAAAAAGGTCTTTTTAAGAGCCTCATTTACGCTATGAAATTCTTCAGTAATATGCCCGATGCACTCGGTATGCGTACCGTGCGAGTGCGGATTAAATGCAATGTCATTAAAATTTGTCGAGCCACCAAGCGCGACTTTTCCTACATAACCGTGTACCTCAACATGCGTTATTTGTGGCTGGTCTATGTACCATGCGCCTACTCCAGCATTGTTTTTTATGGATAAACTTAGGTCTATGGGATCGTTCAAGTTAATAGTTACTTGTTCCTTGTTAAACTGTAAAGTGGCTTTCATAAGTGAGGTTTTTTGTTCTGGTTGCGGTGCTGCTTGTTGCTGGCAAGCGTGTATCGATACCATGCACAATGTACCTATAAACCATTTAATTAGCTGTTTGTGCGACATTAAAATCTATATTAAAATGATCCAAATAATCTTGCAATGGCGGCATGCTCATCATGGCGCGACGCGCATTTACTTGTGCAGGTTTATCTAGATTGTAAAGTTCATAAACACCAGCATCTGTTAGCACTAACTGTGTCCCATAAAGCTGCGGTTTGTTATAATCCATAAGCATCTTATCTTGCATAAGTGCAACGTCTTCACGCGTTAAAGCGGCTGTTTTTGTAGCCTCAATCACTTGTGGAAAATAAAGGCTTCTGGTTTCTTTACTTGCGTCTTGCAGCAGGTTCCAAGTGGTTTGCAAGCCCGCTTCACCTGCGGTTTGTACAGTTGGAAAACCACAGGTTTTTAAAATGTATTCTAAGGCTTCTATATTTTGATTTTTTAGCAACTCGTTAAGCGTCTCAGCTTTATTTTCTATGGTTGCTCTATGCTCCAGCCGCGCCATAGTTGCTTTTAAGTCGGTACAATTTACCGTTGCAAGGTCTCTGAGTACGGTCTTTTCTCGCAACTGCGTTAATGCCGCTGGGACATCGAGTAGCTGCACTTTTACAACCGCGTTATCGTCGTTTACAAACCAGGTGGTGGCTATGGGACTTAACAAAGATACATTACCTACATTTTTAGCGATCAGGCTGCCTTCTATACCATAATAAGGAATATCTGCTGGCACGGTGAGCTTTTTTTCTAGCAGTAGCTGCTGCATCTGGTCATAAGTGATACCGCGCAATTTTTGCACCTCTTCGGGTGTTGTTTTACAGGCAATGAGCATGCAACAAACTAGCAAGCTCAACGGAATTAATTTTGATAAGAATATTTTCATCTAAATAGCACTACATGTGTTTTGTTAATCGCAAAAGTTTATTAATCGCACATTAAATTTTTATTTACTAGGTCTTAAAGGCTAAAAAAGTAGTGATGAACAAATTCATTTTCAAAATCGCTACAAATCAAAACCGCAAAAAAGTTTCCAAATTGCTTTCCCGATCGGGTACGCTTAAACTGTTTTAAAAATAAGCTTTCGTTACCGTTCCCCGACCGTCAAAAGTGCGGAAACCTCAAATTTTATGTACTCACATGTTGCAGAAACCTCACCCTTTAGACCTGCACTGTTCGAGTCGTGACAGCTGGGAAAAAAATTCTTCGCTATTTTAACCCACCTAACCTGCTTAAAACGTACCCAAAAGGAACTTCCGTTTCCGTTTCCGTTCACCTACCCTTAAGGGTGCAGAAACCGTAATTTCGAAAATCTGGCCTAAAGAAACTCAACATGGAAACTCAAACCTATATCGCTACCGCGCCCTTTATAGCAGGATGCGGGTCATAGTTTTCTAGTGTAAAATCTTGAAAGGTAAAGTTAAAAATGTCTTTAATGTCTGGGTTTAATTTCATGACAGGTAGTGCGTGTGGCGCTCTAGAGAGCTGCAAGTTCACTTGCTCTATGTGGTTTGCATATATGTGCACGTCGCCAAAGGTGTGTATAAAATCGCCATACTCTAAGTCGCATACTTGCGCCATCATCATAGTAAATAGCGCATAACTTGCGATGTTAAAGGGCACGCCCAAAAAAACATCGGCGCTGCGCTGGTAAAGCTGGCAGCTCAGTTTGCCATTTGCTACATAAAATTGAAAAAACGCATGACATGGCGGTAACGCCGCTTTGCCGTTTGCCACGTTCTCACTAAAACTCTTTGAAGTATCCGGCAGCACGCTGGGGTTCCAGGCACTCACGAGCATGCGGCGGCTGTTAGGGTTTGTTTTAAGTGTGTGTACAATATCTTTTATTTGGTCTATCTCTTCACTATTCCAATTGCGCCACTGGTGTCCATAAACAGGCCCTAAATCACCTTGTTCGTTTGCCCAATCATTCCATATGCGCACGCCATTATCTTGTAGGTATTTAATGTTTGTGTCGCCGGTTAAAAACCACAATAACTCGTGTACAATAGATTTTAAATGCAGTTTTTTAGTAGTGACCATGGGGAAACCTTCTTGCAGGTTAAAACGCATTTGGTATCCAAAAACGCTGCGGGTTCCCGTACCTGTGCGGTCACCTTTATCTATGCCGTGGTCTAAAATGTGCTGTAGTAAATCGTGGTATTGTTGCATGTGCGGTACGTGTGTCGTGTTTGTTAAAAGCAGCAATAAAAATAAGGGAAAAAACCGACCTACAGCCAGATTTGGGATGGCTAATTATGTTCTTCTACCAGCAACTGTGCCCAAGCGATTGCGCTGCTCATAGTCTTAAAAAAACCGAAAGAACCGTTGTACAGTTTTTGCTCTTCTGCTGCCTGTGCGGCTTTGCTGCGCTCTTTACTTACAATGGCTATACCTATGAGTTTTTTAGGATTCACCAGTTTATATATAGACAAATCTACGCTGTGATCTATCTCTCGGTTTGAGATGTAGACAACTTTTTGGTTGTGGTAAAAACGGTCTATATCTTTCAGAATACGGGCAGCGGTGGCTGTGTCTACCAGGTATTCTAAATTAATTTTGCCCACAACAAAATTTGGGTAATAAAAAATAGTCCCAAAATCGTATTGCTTTTTATCTAGGTAGTTCTCGTGGTTCAATGTATGATTCCGATTGTTAAAATTAAGTTAACAAAGTTAAACAAAAAAGAATATAAATCGATTTAGCCAAACAACATTCCTGCAATGGTCGCTGTGAGTAGTGCTGCGCAGGTGCCACCTATAAGGGCTTTAATACCAAAGGCAGCTAATGTTTTGCGCTGTCCAGGTGCAAGTACGCCTATACCGCCTATTTGAATGCCTATAGACGCAAAGTTTGCAAAACCGCAAAGTGCATACGTTGCGATGATAATAGATTTAGGATGCATGATTTTACCTGCTTCTTTTAAATCTTTTAACGACCCGTATGCAATGAACTCGTTAAGTATGGTTTTTTCACCCAGTAACTGACCTACCAGAACAATATCGTCTACATGCACGCCTATAATCCATGCGACTGGTGCAAACACATTTCCTAAGATATACTGCATAGAAAAACCATCATAACGACCGTTACTAGAACTTTCTATAATGCTATTTAAACCGGTGTATTCGCCTATTAAATCTTTAAGTCCAAAGTTTACTACTGCGATAAGTGCCGTAAATACCAATAACATGGCACCTACATTAACAGCTAGTTTAAGCCCGTCAGTAGTACCACGTGATATAGCGTCTAGAACGTTAGAACCTATTTTGTCTTTAGAAACTTTAAGGGAACGGTCTATGTTTATCTCGTCATCTTCTGGATACAATATTTTTGCAATAACGATGGCGGCAGGTGCGCTCATAATAGATGCGGTAAGTAAGTGTTTGTAAACAAGATTTGCTGTGCCTCGCTCTCACCACCTAGAAAACCTATAAATGCTGCAAGCACGCCACCAGCTATGGTCGCCATACCACCTACCATAAGACATAGCATCTCTGATTTTGTCATCTTTTCTAAATAGGGTTTTACAACAAGCGGTGCTTCGGTTTGTCCTATAAAAATATTTGCTGCCGCAGCAAGTGACTCGGCACCGCTCAATCGCATGGTTTTGCTCATAATCCACGCAAGTACATAAACTACTTTTTGTAAAACGCCCAAGTAATAAAGTAATGAAGTAAAAGCCGAAAAGAACACAATCGTAGGCAATACTTTAAAAGCAAAGACATAACCCCAACTGCCGCTAGCGTCTATAAAATTTCCGAAAACAAATTCGGCACCAGCCTCGCTTACATTTAAAAATTTTACGACACCTGTAGAAACAGCATCAAAAATATAGGCCACACTCTCAAATTTAAGTACAGAGATGGCAAAGACCAGTTGCAAGGTAATCCCAACAAGCACGAGTCTCCAGTCTATTTGTTTTTTGTTCTTGCTCAATAAAAAACAAAAACCAAGTATAAAGATCATGCCTATCGCACCGCGGTACAGGCTTTTAAGGCTAAAACCTATGTCCTTAGGAATCTCCGTGTTTGTAGTGGCTATGGCAATTTCTTTTTTTGCCAGCAGGTCATACGTAATACCCTTGTTTTTAAGTGACAAACCGTCTGCTGTTTGTTTTATTACTTCAAACTGGTTTTGGGTAGGTTGTGCACCACTGGGATAAAGCGCAAGAAAATCACCTTGTAAGATAAATTTACCGCTGCTGTTTAAGCTGTCTGTGCCGGTAAAAAGTTGGTAATTTTGGTTCTTAAAAGAAATACTGTCCAGTTGCTGGCTCGTGTTACGTGCCGTTGAATTGCTGTTAGGTTGGACAACCCATGTGCCTTCTACAGCGGTTGTTTCTTGGGCGAGGCTTACCAGTGAAAAACCCAAAAATAAAAAAGCACTAAAAATGCGGATTATCGTAAATCTCATAGGACTGGTTGCGTTGTTCTCTTAAAGTAAATATCAGCGTGCAAATTATAACATTCCTTTGAAAATAAGTGTAGGCACGGTTTTTAATTTAACTACTTGTTTAGTCAACTATCTGTAGATTGCTGATGCGCTATAGTTAAAACCCAAATTTAGACCAGCTACTTACTATAATCTCAGTTTTATCTATGAGCTCCCCGCTATTTAAAAGTTGTTTAAGCGGTTCTTTAGCTATTTTGTTAGGTATTACTATCTCAAAAGTATGCATTACACCAGCCGTGTTAATTAATGTAAGCTGATTTTTATTTCCATAACGTGCGTGAGACTGTCAGCTGCTGTAGTCTGCATAGTTTAAGGAAATGCGGTCTAGGTTGTTTATGGCTATCGTTTTGGGCACTCCGTTCTTGTTAAAGATAATTTCTTCTTTAGAAAGCTCTAAATCTCCTGGCTTTTTAAGTTTAAGGAACGCAGGTGTGGTAACCAGCCATAAAAGCGAAATACATTATAACCGAAAGATATCTGAGATACACGTTTTTGTCATCGCTATCATATAAAAACAGGTACTAGGTGGCTGGTAAGAATATGATTACTAGCGGAAGCGTATACATTTTCTTAAAAGTGAGGGCGTCAACAATTTCAGTCTTAAACACCATAGCACTATCTCAGTAATCCTTATCGTTTCGAGATTTCGTCACGCAATCGTGCGGCAAGCTCATAATTTTCATTTGTGACAGCCTGGAGCAGCATTTTGTGCAGCTCGTCTAGCGACACGTGCTCAAAACCTTGCTCGTCCTCATCGTTTGCACTGCTAAAAAGACTTTCTAGGGTCTCGTTGTCCTCACTATCATAAGACCGCAGCTCTTTGTCGGGTCGTATGTGCTGTTGTACGCCAGCTTCTTCTAGTATGTTCTCGTAAGTAAATACGGGTGCTTTAAATCGCACGGCTAGTGCGATGGCGTCGCTTGTGCGTGCGTCTATGATTTCTTCTATCTTATCGCGCTCACAAATAAGGCTGCTGTAAAAAACGCCGTCTACCAGTTTGTGTATAATCACTTGTTTAACGACAATGCTAAACCGCTCTGCAAAGGTTTTAAACAAATCGTGGGTAAGTGGTCGCGGCGGACTTATCTCTTTTTCTAGCGCTATGGCAATACTTTGCGCCTCAAATGCACCTATAACTATAGGCAACTGTCTATTTCCATCTACTTCTTTAAGCACAAGTGCATAAGCACCATTTTGCGTTTGGCTGTAGGAAATACCTCTTATATTTAATCGTTTTAGGCTCATAATAGAAAAGCTGTGCAAAAGTGAGTGTTTTTCTCAAATCTGCACAGCTTAAAGCTAAGAATTCTTAATTTAAATTATGCGTTTGCTGCTTTAAAAGCTTTTAATTTCTCGATTAGGGCAGGTACAACCTCAAAAGCATCGCCTACAACACCATAGTCTGCTGCCTTAAAAAAGGGTGCTTCGGCGTCTGTATTGATCACTACTTTTACCTTACAAGAGTTAACACCTGCAAGATGTTGTATGGCACCTGAGATTCCTATCGCAATATAAAGGGTAGACGCAACGGGTTTACCAGTTTGTCCTACGTGCTCACCGTGTGGTCGCCAACCCAGGTCACTTACGGGTTTAGAGCAAGCGGTTGCCGCTCCCAAAACCTCTGCAAGTTCTTCTATCATCGCCCAGTTTTCTGGCCCTTTCATCCCGCGGCCTGCGCTTACAACCACTTCAGCATCTGCAATAGTAACCTTGTCTGCTGCTTTATCCACAGACTGTACCTGTACATTAAAATCGCTGTCTTTTAATGCAGGCGCAAATGCCTCAACAGCACAACTTACTGCATTTTCCTTAAGACCATAAGCGTTTTTAGAAAGTCCTATGAGTTTTACGGTTGTATTTATTTGGGTATTGCTGTATGCCTTATTTGTATAAACGGTACGCTTTACGACAAATGGGCTTGCGCTTTCTGGTAAAGCGGTCACGTTTGTAACATAACCTGCCTCTAGGTGCACACTAAGCAACGAGCCTAGGTATTTTGAGTCGGCAGTAGAGCTTATAATCACTACCTGGGCATTTACGGCCTTTGCTGCTTGTGCGATCGCGTCGGCATATGCTGCGGCAGTAAACTTTTCTAGTTTTGCCTCGTTTACGGTTAATAATTTGTTTACACCATAAGTTCCTAGGTCACCTGCCTCACTTGCGTTAAAGGCTATTGCGGTCACGTCGGTTCCCATCATGTTTGCGATGCCTTTTGCATAGCTGGCTACCTCGTAGGAGGTTTTTTTAAACGCCCCATTTTCTGATTCTGTATATACTAATACGGACATATTTTTATTGTTTTGGGTAGCACCTTTGCTGCTGGGACTACTGTTTTTTTAATGTGTTTGCCTGCTTGTTGTTGGTATGCTTTCGCGAAAGCGAACTCCCTAAAAGCACTCTTCTTATTGTAAACCTTGCGGTAGTTAGGCGTTTAGATAACTTTTGCCTCGTTGTGCAGCAAGTCTATAAGATGGTCTAAATTACTTGCGTCTACTAAGGTAACGGTACCTTTGGGTTCTGGTTTTTCAAAAGAAACAGTCTGAGTCTCGGCATTTGAGGCTACTGGTGGCACCACCGTAAGGGGTTTCTGACGTGCCATCATAATACCGCGCATGTTTGGTATCCTTAAGTCGCTTTCTTCTACAAGTCCTTTCTGGCCGCCTATGATAAGCGGTAGGGCAGCGGTTGCGGTTTCTTTACCACCGTCTATCTCGCGTATGGTTGTTGCTTTGTCGCCGTCTATTTCTAGCGATATACAGGTGTTTACAAAGTTTGCGCCTGTCATTGCAGCGAGCATTCCCGGGACCATACCACCGTTATAATCTATAGATTCGCGACCTGCAATAACAAGGTCATACCCACCATTTTTTACCACTGCGGCTAGCTGCTGTGCAACGGCATAACCGTCTAGCGCTGGCATGTCCACACGTATTGCGGCATTTGCGCCTATGGCAAGTGCTTTTCTAAGTGTAGGCTCTACGTCTACAGTACCTACGATAACAACGTCTACCGTTGCACCTTGTTTTTCTTGAAACCAGATGGCTCTTGTCAGGCCAAACTCGTCGTTAGGGTTTATTACATACTGCACACCAGTTGTATCAAAGGTTGTGTTGTTTTCTGTAAAATTTATCTTTGACGTGGTATCAGGAACGTGACTGATACATACCAATATCTTCATAGTTAACGGGCTTTAAGTCATTTTGCAATCGATTGCGAAGATACGACACAAAGCGTAAATAAACTATGCATGCATAGTAAATATTTTTAGATCGCTTATTATGCGATAGCCTAGTGAGTAGTATCAGCAGCAATTTTTAATTAAAAGATAATCGTGCTAAAGAGGACGGTGCATAGCAGGATACATGGACGACTTGTAAAAGACAACTTCATGCTAAGTTTCCATTCCCCAACCCAAAACGGCGCGGAAATAACAGCCTTATTTTTAAAAAGAGTTCTTTTAAAACACCATGTAGAAACGGCACCTTTTAGGGCTGGGGAAAAGGTTTCGGGCCAGTAACATTAATAAAGTGATTCCTACAAAAACATTGTTTCCGTTTCCGTTCCCCGGCCCTAAAGGCTTGTGCTGAGCATTGTCGAAGTAGCACGGAAACAACAGCCTTGTTTTAAAAATGGTTCTTCTAAAATACCATGTAGAAACGGCACCTTTTAGGGCTGGGGAAAAGGTTTCGGGCTGTGAAAATCGATAAAGTGCTGTAGACAAAAACATTGTTTCCATTCCTGAACCCGAAACGGCAAGGAAACAACAACCTTGTTTTTAAAAAGAGTTTTTTTTTTAAAACACCATGTAGAAACGGCACCTTTTAGGGCTGGGAAAAGGTTTCGGAGTAATCTCTTACTTAGGAGGTTTAAAATATCCCAGCAACTGTGATGCGAACTCTTAAATAACAATTCTCGACTATACATTAGGACGCTTATTTTTTTTACAGAATATTTCAAAGCGTTTGTTTATATGCCTTATTTTTGCGGCTTAGTTTGCTATATATAATAAGGTATGAAAACGATACAATTTCGTGAGGCTATATGCGAGGCGATGAGTGAAGAAATGCGCCGCGACGAATCTGTTTATTTAATGGGTGAAGAAGTAGCCGAGTATAATGGTGCTTACAAGGCGTCTAAGGGAATGCTGGACGAGTTTGGTGCAAAGCGTGTGATAGACACGCCTATTGCCGAGCTGGGTTTTGCAGGTGTAGCGATAGGCAGTACCTTAACGGGTAACCGTCCTATTGTAGAATACATGACCTTTAATTTCTCACTGGTAGGAATAGACCAAATTATTAACAACGCCGCAAAAATCAGACAAATGAGCGGTGGGCAGTTTAAATGCCCTATTGTTTTTAGAGGTCCTACTGCAAGCGCTGGTCAGCTGGGTGCGACGCACTCACAGGCTTTTGAAAACTGGTTTGCAAACACGCCAGGTCTTAAAGTGATTGTACCGTCTAACCCGTATGATGCAAAAGGTCTTTTAAAAGCAGCGATACGCGACGATGATCCCGTTATTTTTATGGAATCTGAGCAAATGTATGGCGATAAAGGCGAGGTTCCCGAAGGAGAGTACGTACTCCCTATAGGCGTTGCCGAAATAAAACGCGAGGGAACAGACGTGACCATCGTTTCCTTTGGAAAAATCATTAAAGAGGCGTATAAGGCTGCAGACGTGCTAGCAAAAGAAGGAATCTCTTGTGAAATCATAGATTTACGCACTGTGCGCCCGTATGACAAAGAAGCTATTTTAAAGTCGGTTAAGAAAACAAACCGTTTAGTGATATTAGAAGAAGCATGGCCTTTTGGCAACGTATCTACAGAGATATCGCACATGGTGCAGGCTGAGGCTTTTGACTACCTAGACGCGCCTATTTATAAAATAAATACCCAAGACACTCCAGCACCTTACAGCCCAGTACTGTTTGCTGAGTGGTTGCCTAACGCAGACGACGTGGTAGAAGGCGTGAAGAAAGTGCTTAATAAGAAGTAGGTTTCTTTCGAAGTCATGAGTTCAGAATTTAAATACAAGACCGCAAGCCGTTATGATTTGCGGTTTTTTTGTAGGTTCGCTTTCGCGAAAACGTAACAAGTTAAACATCATTGTAGACAACCTACCTCGTAAACAACGCTCTAAACTTGTAGGTGAAGCGCTCCAGTAATCTTAAATCTTCAGTAACAATATCGGCAGTGGCGATGGCCTCTTGCTTGAGTTCAATCTTTTTATCATACGTGGTTATGAGTTCTTTGTTTAAATCTACCGTTGCTAGGTAAAAACCATCTTTGTTTGCTGTTTTAGAAAGGCTTTTAACGCTGCCTGTGAGACTGCCAAACTCGGCATCTGGATAGTTGGCAAGTTTAATATTGACACGCTGACCTGCTTTAATTTTTCCTGCATTTAATGCTGGTGTGTTGAGGAGTGCAGTGAAGGCAGTTGTGTTTTGCGGGAAAATGGTGAATAGCAAGTCGTTTTGATTTACAAAAACCCCTTCCTGCCAGTTATTACTAAAACTTACTACGCCTGTGGTTGTTGCTTTAATGATACAGTTGCGCTCATAGTCTGCAATGGCACGTTTAAGGTTTATAAAAGACTGGTTTGTTATTTTGCGCAAGGAATAAGCTGCTGTTTCATTTGCTATACTCGTCCCCAGCATGCCGCTGGTGGTGTTTTTGATCTGGCTGCGCAGTTGGGATATTTGCGATTCATAAGCGTCGTAATTTCTTTTAAACTGCATGTTTGCAAGTTGTTTCAACTCATATTCTTGTGCTGCAATAACGCCTTTGTCATAGAGCTGCTTGTAACGTTGCAGTTCTTTGGTATTTATTTCTAGCTCTTTTTTATTGGTCTCGCGCTGCAATGCGAGATTTTGCAATTGCAGTTGCAATTCTTCTCTGCTCATATTTTGAGCACTTCGCGTGTTATCATAAGGTTTTAACTTACGATTGAGTTCGTAGTTTAAGTACGCATTTTCAAAAGCGGCATAATCTTGTTCTAAGATTCCTAAATACAAGACTGGCAATTTATCTAACGGAAAAACAAAAGGTTCCGCATCTAAACTCAGCGTGTCCATAGTTTGAGACAATCGTTGAACATCGCTATAATTTGCCGTGTTTTCTAAAATCATAATGAGATCACCAGCATTTACAAACTCATTATTTTTAACGAGCAATTGCTGAATTTTTGCACTGGTTTGCGCTTGTTCTTTTTGCGCAAGTGTGGTTGTGGTCACGATGGCATCTGTTGTTATAATATCTGGATATTTTATAAACCACGATACTGCAAGTACAAGCACAATCATTAAAAGCAAGCTTGCGCTGCCATAACGTATAATGGACGACGGCACTTTGGTCAGTATCTCCTGTACTTCGTCACTGCGTAGTTGCATTTCTGCTAGTTTGTCTGTGTTACTCATTTTTTTTTGATTTTGTCACTTTGCGCAAACACCCATTGTCCTGCGGACATTTCCCTTAAAGGAAAAACTTTAACCTACTTTTTACTAGTTAATTCCTCGCGCACTATTTTAAAAAGTCCCTTCCGCTGGAAGGGATTTAGGGTGATTTTATTTTTGTTCTTTAACTCGTTTGTTGCTCACTTTGCGCAAACACCCTTTGTCCTGCGGACATTTCCCTCAAGGGAAAATTCAGATGATTCTCGCTGCGCTCGTGCTACTCTCTTATTATTTTATTATAACATTTAAAAGTCCCTTCCGCTGGAAGGGGTTTAATGTTCGTTTTATGCACATTTTTTCCAAAACTCATACTCGTAGCTCATAACTTGCTAATTGCCTAACTCCAGCTGATTCTTAACTAATTCATAATACGCTCCTTTTGCTTTAGTAAGCGTATCGTGATTCCCTGTTTCTACGATTTTGCCTCGTTCTAGGACGACTATTTGGTCTGCATTTTTAACAGTGCTTAAACGGTGAGCAATAACCACTACGGTTTTATTTTTAAAAAAAGTGTTGAGGTTTTCCATGATGACTTTTTCGTTATTTGCGTCGAGTGCGCTGGTTGCCTCGTCAAAAAACAAAAAATCTGGATTTTTATAAACGGCTCGCGCAATGAGTAAGCGTTGTTTTTGCCCCGTGCTTAAACCGATGCCCTCCATGCCTATTTGGGTATTGTAAGATAAGGGTAGCGACTCGATGT
>Ga0136559_1000224_pt1 | contig 19254 bp, 23 predicted proteins | sample AntRauMeHopE1496_FD_104633 | JGI IMG/M metagenome (GOLD analysis project Ga0136559, IMG submission 104633) | Saline lake microbial communities from Rauer Islands, Antarctica - Metagenome Hop E1 #496 | ecosystem: Environmental > Aquatic > Non-marine Saline and Alkaline > Saline | place... | reverse complement strand
GGAATAAAACTATTCCTTATTTGATCAATTTCTTGAAGATTCTTGATTTTTACGTTTAAAATGGATGCAGAAATTACACTAATGCTGTAATCAAGATTGATAGTGTATGAATTTTTAACCGATTAAATTCCTTAAATGTGGTTTAATCATTTGAAAAATGATAATTTATCCATTCAATCATTGCCAAAAATATAATTTTATGAATCTTAGACTCAACTCAGAATTTGGTACGCTCAAAGCGGTTTTGATGCATCGCCCGGGCCGGGAAATTGATCGCCTCACACCGTACAATAAGGAGTTTTTGCTTTTTGATGATGTGCCTTATCTTGAGGCGTTGCAAAAGGAGCACGATACTTTCTCCAATTTGATCAAATCCTCCACCGGAGCGATGGTCTATCAGCTTAGGGAACTCCTCATAAGGGTTTTGTACGATGAGCAGATCTTACTCAGACTGATGCAAAATGCACTTCAGCGATCCGGATTAGTACATTTAGCAGAGGCGATTTTGGAGCGCTACTCTACAGCAGAATGCGCAATCATATTAACAGGTGGTTTGAAAATCCATGAACTGAAGCGCAAGATTCCGAATCTCAATCCAGGTGAACTGATGGATTCCGCATTTGCAATTTCTCCTTGTCCCAACTTGTATTTTCAGCGAGATCCGATGGCAGTGACTCCCGGAGGGATTATTTTTTCCAGTATGAAGATGGAAGGCCGTCAGCGTGAGGCGGATTTGCTTCGAACGATTTTTGAAAATCATCCAGAATTCAAAGATCATATCAATAAGCTTTACCCCTTGGAAGGGATGCATAGCCCACCGAGCATAGAAGGCGGCGATATCATTATTCTTTCCAATAAAGCAGTAGCCATTGGCAACTCAGAGCGAACAGACGAAAAAGCCATATATCATGCTGCCAAAGCACTGCTTGGCGAGGGAACTGTGGAGCGAGTCTACGAAGTGCATCTTCCCCAAAAGCGGCAATACATGCATTTGGATACGGTCTTCACGATTTTAGATGAAAATCTGGCTTTAACTTACCCCGATGCATTGAACGCAGTATTGCAAACATCGCTTTACACATTGAAGGAAATCCGGGAAGATAAAGTCATTATCAAGCGCGAAGTGCTGAAAGAGTCCTTACTAACAATATTGGAACGAGAAATCTCACATTTGGAGATTCTGCACACGGCAGACGGCAATCCTGATTATGCCATGCGAGAGCAGTGGTTTGATGGAGCAAATGTCTTCGCAATCGGTCCGAGGAGAGTGATTTCCTACAATCGAAATATCCATACGAATAGAGCTTTGCGAGAGATGGGAGTGGAGGTATTGGAGATCCCATCTTCCGAACTCTCACGTGGTCTTGGTGGCCCGCGATGCATGACGATGCCAATAAGTAGATCTAAAGTTTAGACTTTTTCAAAAAATGAAGTTTTTGAAAGACTGAAGACGGAAGTATAGTCAGGAGTTGAAAACCCTACGAATTGCAAACGAATTAAACGCCTCCCTTAAGCCAAAAGCATTTTGGTAGGCGTAAAGAAGATGGAAAGCATGATTGGGCATTTTGTAGAAATGCAGAAACAAGGAGTGAATAGAAAATACAACCATCAAAGCAAAATTATAAAATCTATCAAAGACCTCGTAAATCGCAAATCGCAATTAGTCATTCGCCATTCTGTCAATCTCCAAAAATCAGGAATCCCCAACTTTTATCTGTCAAAAAATGATCTTCGTCTCGAAACTTTTAGGTCCTGAAGAAGACTTGACTTAACTCGAATATCAATATTGTAAGAAGTAAATCGACCGAAAGGAACCCAGTTCACAGTCATCTGCCAGCAATGCAGATCTCTTGCAATTCCGATCATGGTCTGTGTCAATTCTCTCGTTTGCGCATCAAACCCGGTGTTGAAATTGATTTTCCACTTTTCTGAAAATGAAATATCCCCACTCATATTCACAGTCTGAGTGACATTTTCATTACCATTAGGCTGCTTGTTATACGATAGATTATAACCAAAAGTCAGATTCCAGGGTATATCCCAATCTATGTATTGGCTGGGATCTGTGGCAATTCGGTTGATTTCGCTTTCCACAAACTGGTTCATTCTACCACCATCATTCAGAAACTGATTGGTCAACTCATCCCTGACTTCGCCTTGACTTTGCGAGCTGTTGGGATTGATAGAAGCATTCATATTCAAGCTTGCATTGCGGATAGCACCGATGCCTTGCCCATTTTTCCAAGCAAATTCATTGATGGTGCGGATATCTTCCACCCCGACTTCATTGGAAAAATTTCGTGTGGCATAGGGATCAATCGTGCTTCTCAAGTTGACGGAGACTCTTCTTTCGAAGAAGCTAGTTCGTGCACTAATCGAAAATGGCGCGAGTTGAAAGGAGTCCGCAGCAAAATTATAACTGGTGTTGAAATCGATACTCTCCATAAGCGGGACTTTCTTGGTAGTCGCCTCGGTAGAATCAGTCTGAGAAAGAACCTTGGCTTCCAATACGCTTCGAAGATTGAAGGTCATTGCACGGGATTCTCCTCTAGGCGCTCCACTGTAAATAAATCCTTGATGTCTGGAAAATAATCGGGTTTCACCTGATTCATTGACCTGCACATTCTGATAGTATCCAAAGCTGGGATCTGAAAAGTCAGGCGTAAAGTTAAACCCAACCGATGGAGTGAGAAGCTGCCGTATAGTCTGTATTTTTCCTCTCTTGAAATTGTAAAATCCATAAAGGTTGGTATTCAAATTGAACGAACTGGTGTAGAAGGTCACTCGGTTAAATCCGTCCTCTACGATTTGATCAACACGTTGTTGGGCTGGATTATAGTAGAAATTCAATCGCTGAAGATACCAAAGCTCTGTTAAGCTGACTGAACCTGTCGCGGTGAAATGCTTGAATAATCTGAAATTTGAACTGATTGGAATTCGATGCTGAGCTCCGTTATTTGCATTTTGTAGTAAAGTACTGAAGTTTTCCAAGGTGAATGGAAGCAGTGCGGGCGCTTGCGAACCTCCGGAAATATCTCCTCCAACACCTAGGTTTGGAGTAATTCGGTTGGAGATAGAGTTTTGCAAATCAAAAGTATAAGCGATATTCAACGTCTTCAGCGGTTCAAATTTGAGGTTTTTGAATGGACTTTGTCTATTCATTGCCACGTTGAAAGTTGGCAGGCTCAAGTTGACCTCCCCGGTCTGCACACTCTGCGAATGTCGCATACTGGCAGACATGGTAAAAGGTGTTCCGGTAAATGTCTTCGTGTAGTTGATGTTGGAAGATAGATCTGAAGTGACGTTGTTCTGAAAGTTATTTGGATTGATTATATTATTGAAATAGCTGGTACTTCCGGCGTTGACTGAAGCAGCAAATCTACTATTTCCACGACTTTCTGGACTGTGAGTCCATGCGATTCGGAAAGTATTGTAGTCGATTGGAATTTGTTCAGTGTCAGGAGATAGAAATTTCTGAAATTCCAAATTCATCGATCCACTATATCGATAGAGTTTTTTGTATGCAGTTTGTGATTTGACACCCCAGCCTCCGTTGGTAAAGAAATCTCCTGTCACCCGCGAATGGACGTAGTCATTGATGGCAAAATAATACCCGAAGTCCCGTAAGAAAAGCCCTCGCTTTTGCTCTTGACCGTAGCTGGGGAAAATAATACCTGAGGCTTTCTCCTCAGGCGTGTCAGGAATAATCCCAAAAGGCAGTCCTAAAGGGGTAGGGATACCGTTGAAATAAAGATTGAAAGGACCTGAAACGATCGACTTTCCCTGAATGGACTTGATCTTATTGGAAGAGATATGCCAGTGAGGTGTGGTCAATTTGCAGGTGGTGTAGTAGCCATGGCTGAGGTAGACACTGCCATCTTCGGTTTTTTTGATGGTCTCACCTCTCAATATTCCGTCTTGTTGCTCAGTGACAACATCTTTGATGATCGCTTTTTGGGTTTTGAAGTTGTATCGCATTTCCTTGCGTACCTCATACTCTGTCCCATCTTGTTTGAAAAAGGGATTACCGGTAATATTACCAAGGCTATCCGCCTGGCCACTGGCGTAGATTTCTGACTTTTCCCAATCGATCAAAATATAATCTGCATCCAACCGCATGTCTCCATATTCAAACCAAGCTTCTTTATAGAGGATCAACTGGTTATTTGGAAAATCAGCAACTATCGAGTCTTCAGCGAAATAGGTAATATCTGTTTCTATACTACTCCTAGGCACAATTTTTGTCGAGTCAGACAACGAAAGTGTATCGGCAGGGATAATTAGCGAATCGCCTGAAACTGTACGAGGAGGCTGAGTAACTAGGGTGTCTGGAAAAGTCAGCACTCGCTCTCTTTTCGGCTTTACAGGGTCTTGAGCATTCGCAAGTATCGGCAGGAGGACTAGCCCGAAAAAGGAAAATAATAAGAACCTTAATTTCTGCACTGCTGCTTTCGCTTTATTTATTTGATGAAATTTCGTGTAAAGTTAATTTTATTGCCCTCATGGTACGATCCAAAAACAAAAATTTTCTGCTGACTTTAGTTTTCTTAACACCTTTTATTTTCGGTGGTTATATTCCAAATGAATCCATGATGCCTGCATTTAGGATGAAAAAAATCGTTTTGGATGCAGGGCATGGTGGTAAAGACCCTGGGAATATAGGGTCAAAAGCAAGAGAAAAGGATATCAATCTGGCTGTTACGCTTCTTGTCGGGAAATATATCAAAGACAATATGCCTGATGTCCAAGTTGTCTATACACGAGATGATGATAGCTTTCCCTCGCTCAAAGAACGTCCTCAGATCGCCAATAATAATAAAGCGGATCTTTTTGTCTCTATACATTCTAATTCTGCTCCCAACAAATCGGCATTCGGTACAGAGACATTTGTAATGGGTACGAAACATTTCGAATCCAACTTTGATATCGTAAAGCGAGAAAACTCGGTGATTTTGTTGGAGGAAAACTACGAGGAAAATTACGAAGGCTTTGATCCAACTTCGCCTGAGTCCTACATGATGTTTAATTTAATGTCAAAAGCACACTTCGCAAACTCGGTGACCCTTGCCGATCAGATCGAAACACAGTTTCGCGATCGGGTCGGTCGCAAAAGCAGAGGCGTGAAACAAGGACCCTTTTATGTGCTATGGACCCCATCTATGCCTTCGGTACTGGTGGAACTTGGCTTTTTGTCAAATTCTGAAGAAGAACGATTCCTGATGAGCGATGCGGGCAAAGAGTACATGGCCTCAGCGATCTACAGATCAATTAAGGACTATAAAGAATCTATTGAATCGAAATAATATACTTTAATCATAATCATTTAGCCCTTTTTCCCTTGGAGAAAGGGCTTTTGTTTATCTTCAAAGCCAAATTCTTTCAATGTTTGAAGAGTAAAAAATTAGGAATTGAATAAAAAATATGAACCCAAATACTACCCAAAAACCTGAAACCATGGAGCAACTATTGCAAATCCTGGAAACCAAGAATCAGCAAGTCAAACTCGGTGGAGGACTGAGTCGAATCAAAAAAGAACATGAAAAAGGCAAACTAACTGCTCGGGAACGAATTGATTATCTGATTGATGACGAATCGGAGTTTTTGGAGGTAGGCGCATTTGCTGCCGATGGGATGTACGAAGAAGAGGGAGGATGCCCCTCTGCCGGAGTGGTGACAGGGATCGGTTATGTGAAGAACCGAATGTGTATGATTGTAGCCAATGATGCTACCGTTAAAGCTGGCGCTTGGTTTCCCATGACTGCCAAGAAAAACCTTCGTGCACAGGAGATAGCCATGGAAAATCATCTCCCGGTCATTTATTTGGTAGATAGTGCAGGAGTTTTCCTACCGATGCAAAATGAAATTTTCCCCGACAAGGAGCATTTTGGAAGACAATTCCGAAACAATGCAAAGATGTCTGCCATGGGAATCGTACAGATAGCCGCAATCATGGGGAGCTGCGTGGCCGGCGGAGCCTATCTTCCCATCATGTCGGATGAGGCGATGATTGTGGACAAGACAGGTTCGATCTTCTTGGCAGGCTCGTATTTGGTGAAAGCTGCGATAGGAGAGTCGGTGGACAACGAAACTCTTGGAGGTGCTACTACCCACTGCGAGATATCAGGTGTGACTGATAATAAATATGATACCGATCAGGATTGTCTCAATGCAATCAGGAATATTTTTGATAAACTGGGAAGTAATCCCACCGCAGGCTTTGATCGGGCTGAACCGAAAGCCCCGGCGATATCAGCTGAAAGACTGGTGGAGATTTTTCCAATGCTACGAGTGAAGCCTTATGATATGAATGAGGTGATCAGTGGATTGGTAGATGGAGGTGAGCTTGATGAGTATAAGAAGGATTACGGCAAAACGCTAATCTGTGGTACTGCCCGAATCGATGGTTGGGCTGTCGGTATCATCGCCAATCAGCGAAAAATCGTAAAAACTGCCTCAGGAGAAATGCAAATGGGCGGTGTGATCTATTCCGATTCTGCTGACAAGGCAGCTCGATTTATCATGAATTGCAATCAGCGAAAAATTCCTTTGGTTTTCCTTCAGGATGTCAGCGGTTTCATGGTAGGGAGCAAGGCTGAGCATGGCGGCATCATCAAGGACGGAGCTAAGATGGTAAATACAATGGCCAATTCCGTAGTGCCCAAATTCACGATCATCCTGGGAAATTCCTACGGAGCAGGTAATTATGCGATGTGCGGCAAAGCCTATGATCCACGCTTGATTTACTCTTGGCCGACAGCTCAAATGGCGGTTATGTCAGGTGCATCCGCAGCAAAAACACTTCTTCAAATCAAAGTCGCTTCCTTAAAGAAGAAAGGACAGGTGATCTCTCCAGAGGATGAGAAAATACTTTTAGATGAAATAACCAACAAATACAATGAGGAATTGAGCCCATATTACGCCGCCGCTCGGCTATGGGTGGATGGCGTAATCGATCCACGCGAAACCCGAAAAGTGATCAGCATGGGGATTGAGGCGGCTAATCATGCTCCTATCACTGAGCGATTCAATGTCGGTGTACTCCAAACCTGAGATGATATATGAGTATCTGCAATGATGCCAGTAGCTTTATTTTCTTCGCTTTTTGGGACCGAAGACGTCCCAATAGACATCGGGAAGGTCCGCCATAGCGCGGCAGTCCGAAACGCCCAATTATCAATTATGCCCAACTATATTCTTGCCTCCTCTGGCTACTAGAAAGTAGCGGATAATCAAAAAATGATTTATGAAATCTTTGGAGTATACTCCTTTGCTCCTCCGAAATAAAAGAAATGATTCATCTAATAGTTGGCAATACAGGTTCAGGAAAAACCACTTACTCCAATGAACTGAAAAAGAAAACGAAGGGAATTATTTTCTCAATCGATACCTGGAACAAGACTCTTTTTCTAGCAGATAAGAAACCGGAAGATGGACTAGAATGGTTTCTTGAACGAATTGATCGAGCGGAAGAACTGATTCTCAATTTGGTCACACAGTTGGAAAGTTCAAAGACTGACTCTATTCTGGACTTGGGACTTTCCAAATTTGAGCATCGAGAAAAATTCAGAAGATTTACAGACCTTCATGGATTTAAAGTAAAGATTCATTTTCTGGGTATCTCCAAAGAGACTAGGTTCAGCAGAGTAATGAGCCGAAATATCGAAAAAGGGGACACATATGAATTTGAAGTAAGTATGGAAAACTTCGATTTCATGGAAAGTTGGTTTGAGAAACCGAGCGAAAAGGAAATGGTAGGCGGTGTAATTATAGTTGAATAACTATGGCGGAAAAAACTTGGCAAGACCGTTTCCCTTGTGACCTCAGCTATGAAAAACATCTGAAAATCCATCCCTTTAATTTTATTTGCGTAATTTATTGTTCAACCCAAAGCCACCAAATCATCACAATCAGTTTAAATCCATTATCAAAAGATTTAAGGAATGAGTGAATTAACACCTGGAGAGTTGAATGCGCTGGTTTCGCTACTGGATGATTCAGATCGCGAAGTGAGACTTCATGTGCGGGATCGGATTATTTCTCTTGGGAGTGATATTATTCCGTTTTTGGAAAAGAAATGGGAGAATAGCTTCAATCCTGATATTCAGAAGGAAATCGAAGAGATGGTGCACGATCTTCAGTTTTCCCAGTTGAAGCAACGGCTGGAAGACTGGAAAAATACCGAAGATCGAGATCTCTTGGCCGGTCTTTGGATCATCAATACTTATCAATATCCGGATATTGAATTTGAAAAGCTAAATGCGGATATGCACCAAATCTACTTTGAGGTTTGGACTGCATTCTCCAATGATTTGCAGCCTTACGATCAAGTTCGCACTATTAATAATGTGCTTTTCAATACACTTCGATTTGCGGCAAACACTAAGAATTTCCACTCTCCTGCGAATAGTATGCTCTCTTCAGTCTTGGATTCCAAGCGAGGCAATCCATTGACTCTTTGTTCCATCTACCTGCTTGTAGCAAGAAAACTTGGCCTACCTATTTATGGGGTGAATCTTCCAAATCTCTTTGTGCTGACTTACAAATCCATCGATTATAATTTTTACATCAATGCATTTAACAAAGGGCTGATTTTTGGTAAAAAAGATGTGGGAAGCTATCTGGAACACCTGAAAATCGAACCTCGGGATGAGTATTTTGAGCCTTGTTCACATTTGGCTATTATCCTCCGAATGCTTCGAAATCTTGGTCAGTCGTTTGAGAAGCTCGGTGAACAAGATAAAGTATTGGAAATACGAGCTTTGATTTCACTCCTCGAGGATTAGTAGGTCGTAGTGCGTCGGGTTCTCAACCCGACCTTTAGTATCTTTTTCACTTCGGGTTTAAAACCTGCTAAACTTTTTTTTCATGTCGGGTTTTGAGCCCAACGTACTGTATTAGAATGTCCTGATATTGCATCCTGTGGCCCTGACTTGGTTGGGAGTGGGGACTTCACCACGAAGGACTTGATTCATTGCTTTTTCCAAATAGCGATCAGAGACGCTCGATTCAGCTTGAGGATTATTGTCTATGGCTCCTTTATATCTCACTTCCAGACCATTTGCTCCCATACTTAAAAGCACCGCCTCGGGGACTTTGGAAATCCGGAAAAGCTTAGTCAACTCCTGATTTTCGTCCATCAGATAGGCGGTATTGATACCACTTTGATCGATGAAGTTCTTTAGCGGAGTTTGTTCCTCTGGAGTAGATCCAATCTCAGGGTTGACTAGGATAAAGTTTATCCCCTGATTTTGAAATCTGGTTCTTAGATCTTTGATTCTAGATTCATACATTATGGCAAAAGGACATCCCAGTGAATGAAAAATAATAACCAAGCCTTTATTCCCTGCTTTGCTGGCAACATTGACTTTGCCGCCGGTGACCGCATCGATCAGGGTGATTTCAGGGAGCGTCTGTGCCGAAAGAGAAATTGAAATAAGAAAGACGAATAGCGAAAGAAGCTGTTTTTTCATATTACCAAATGGTGTAAGTGAGTACTGTTTGTTCGATTAGGCGAACCTTGACCTCATAGTGATGGTCTGCAAAATCCGTTCCCCTGATTTTTCCTTTGATCGTGGTTGCATTCATATTGAAAGGTTCCAGCAAAATATTTTCCCGAAAGGAAACCCCTTTTTTTCCTTGGCATTTGAAAATTGACTCTTTGGCCGACCAAGCCATGGTGTAATGAGTGGGATCATCGTCCAGAAAATCCAATTCCGTGCTATCTAAAAATCTAGCGCCAATTCGAAGGATTTTTTCTCGGATCAGATCCATATCTATGCCCACAGGACTCGAATGATGATAAATCGCAGCTGCGTAGCCTAAAGTGTGCGTCAAGGATACGAAGCCACCGCCATTCATGGACTGGGACTTGCCATGTTCATCTTTGAAGAAACCCGGATAGGGAATGTGCAGGGATTGCAAAGCATCGAAAATCGCTTTTCGGGAAGAAGCCCATTCCTTTCTTTTTTCAGGATGGGAAATATTTGCGTAGGCTAATTTTTCCCTAAAACTTAAGAAATCCAAATCACCTACCTCATGGGATTCAATTATCTTGATGGCCAAGGCTGAGTAAGCGTCAATTTTTTCTATTTTTGTTTGCATAGGCCGTAAGGGCAACCCTAGTCTCGCAGCAATATATGTCAAAAATCGAAGTTAATAAACTACAAACCCTCGTTGGGCACAACGATTGTATTTACGCATTGACGGAAGGGAGTGACCCTCGCTTTTTTTACACCGGAGCTGGAGATGGGATGGTAGTAGAATGGGATCTTGACCACCCAAAAGATGGGAAATTGATCGCCAGGTTGACTACCTCAGTGTATGCTTTGGCGATAGATCAGCTTCGCAATTGGCTATTTATAGGTCAAAATTACCAAGGAATCCACGTCATTGACCTCCACGAAAATAGAGAAATCTGGACGTTGAAGTTGACCGATCAAGCCATCTTTGACATCAAAGTCGTCGGCAATGAAGCTTATGTGGGTACTGGAGATGGAGTATTGATCATAGTGGATATTGAAAAGCGGGCGATCCGGAAGCATATTAAACTAAGCTCAAAAAGTATTCGAGTATTTGCAGTCGCGACCGACAGACGGCATCTGGCAGTAGGAATGAGCGATCATACCATCAATATTCTCGATTTGGCAAATGATTTTCAACCCATAGCAAATCTTGCTGCCCACACCAATTCGGTTTTTGCACTGGATTATTCACCTGACGAAAAAGTCTTGATCAGTGGCGGCAGAGATGCTAATTTGAAATTCTGGGATACTTCCAATTACAGGCAGATTCAAAATATAGTAGCTCATCTTTACGCAATTAATTATTTATCTTTCAATGAGGACGGTACCTTCTTTGTCACCTGCTCTATGGACAAATCCATGAAGATCTGGGATGTGGCGGATCAAAAACTCCTGAAAGTAATCGATAAAGCAAGAAATGCCGGTCATGGCACTTCAATCAATAAAGTGGTCTGGAGCACTTATAAAGGAGATATTATCTCTGTCTCCGATGACCGATGTATATCTATTTGGCAAATTTCAGTAAACTAACACTATGAAGATCACACCATCAGCTATTAGACAAAAATCCTTCGAAACCGGTTTTAGAGGTTTTGAAAAAAAAGAAGTCGCCTCTTTTTTGGAAGAAATCAGTGAAGTAGTAGACGCCCTTCACAAGGAAAACATGGACTTGAAGTCCAAACTCCAACATACCGAGTCTGAGGCAAAGCGGCTCAAAGACGTCGAAGACTCTCTATTTCGAACGCTGAAAACCGCCGAGGATACGGGTGCAGCAATCATCGGGGAAGCCAATGATGCCGCGGATCTTATCATCGCTGAGGCCAATGAGACGGCCGAATCAGCTACAGCTCACGCAAATAAAATCTTGTCCTCTGCAAAGCATATCGCAGAGCGGGATGCGGCTCTGCTCATCTCCGCTGCAGAATCAAAAGCGAAAGAAACCATCGTAGAACTCAGAGAAAGCATGCAGGGACTCGTGAGATCCTACGAAGGCTTAGCAGAACAGCGCGAAGTCATGGTAAAAAGTCTCAAACGAATCGCTCAAGACTCCCTGAATCAGATTGATCTGTCTGAAGCTCATTTTTCACGAATCGATGCTAAGGCCCATCAAAGAGCAATCGAAGAACTGAGCCGCTCTCAGGCATTTACCTTTGCCAATCTTGCCAGCCTTACCGAAGAAGTAGGTGAGGAATTCGTGCCCGAAATCACTGGTGAATTGGATCCTTTGGCAGAGATGGAAATTATCAAAGAAACTTCGCAACTGGAAAGCCACGATGACTCTTCCGATATGGAACTGGCGGTAAAAGAGGAAGTAATCGAGATAAAAACAGAAGCTAAGATCGAAGTTCCTGCCGCGGAGGAGATAGAAGAGGAGGAGCAGATAGAAGAGGAAGAACCGGTCAAAAATGAAAAACCTCGCAATGAAATCCAGAAACCTAAGCAAAGTACGCCTGAAGAAATGCAGATTAAAAAATCGGAAGCCCCGAAAAATGAGTCAGGTTCCTTCTTTGATCAACTGGACTAATGGGTAAAGTCACGCTTGAGGGAATTGAATTTCACGCTTATCATGGAGCATATCCTGAGGAATCTATTCTTGGAAATCGCTTTACAGTCGATTTGGATTTGGAGACGGATTTCAAGACGGCTATGCTGACTGATGATTTGAAAGAAACGGTTGATTACGCCAAATTGTACAAAATAATCAAGTCCCAGATGGAGCAGAAAGTCAAACTGCTAGAGCATCTCGGCCATCTGATTGTGACTGATATTTTAGAAGCTTATCCAAATTCTCAGAAGATACGAATCACTTTGAAGAAGCACCATCCAGCCTTAGGCGGCTTGGTGAAGCATTCGGCAGTGACTATTTTTTATCCAGAAGATTATCAATAAGTATGTATTCAAAGGCTGAGACCTCTCAGATCAGAACGGAATTTTGGATTAAGTTTGGTCAGTATATGAAGCCGGTGCCGAGTGTCTCCGGATATAGAGTGAATTGGCCAAATTATAAGACAGGTGTCCGTGATATCTACTTTCGGATGAAAGCGGAGCAAAATTTCGCCTCGATTGGAATTGAGATTTGTCATTCGGATACCGAGCTCCAAGAATTATATTTCGACCAGTTCGTCCAGCTCAAAAACCTTTTTCATAACAGTGTGACTGAAGATTGGGAGTGGAAGCTTATGGTTATCAATGAGTTTGGGCAGCCGATCAGCAAAATCGAAAAAGTACTTCCCGGTGTAAATGTGATGGAGGAAGAATATTGGCCTGAAATTATTTCATTTTTCAAGCCTCGAATAATCGCCTTAGATGAGTTTTGGGATAATGTAAAGCCGGGGTTTGAAAGTTAAAGTACGCCTTTGCGATAGGATAATTCTTCAATGATCTGCTTCCCGTTTTCCGTAATTGCTAAGTGAAGTTTGATCTCATCACCGATTCGGATCATAGTCAATCCGTCAAACCAGACGGCATTTTCGCCGACTTCTATCAGTCGAAATGTAGTCCATTCCTCGTTTGCCTCCCATCCGGTCAGATCAGGATTGAAGTGTTTGAGCTTCAGTGAAAAAGTATCACCTTCCTGAACTAGATTCATGAATTCAGAGAAAATCAATTTGCCCTCAGACCAAAAGCGAAATGTCCCAATGATGTGACTATCCACGAGCGGCATCCAAACTTCCTCACATTCTCCACCAAACCCTTCGCCAGTCCAATAACCTGTCAACCATTCCATCTGACTGAGATTTCCTTTGCCTGCTTCCTGATCTGCTGCAAGTTCTCTAATCTGTGCCTGTGCCTGATAGAAAATGAAAAATAAGGTGAAATACAGTATCGTTGATTTCATAGTATTCGAATTTTTATTGCTATGAAATTAACGAAAAATTATTGATCGTGTCGCTTGGGGATATCCGGATTGATAAATGTGAATCCTCTCGCTTCATCTCCCTCAAAAAAATCTATCTGCATCCCGATCAAAAACATGTAATGTCTTTTCTCGATCAAAATAGGAATTCCATCAAGCTCAAATTTCTGATCTTCTGCTTTAGGTTTGTCAAATCCCAACGCATACGACATTCCCCCGCAGCCGCCACCTTTCACTCCCACACGAAGGTGGTAGTCAGCAGGAATACTTTTGTTAGCCATGATATTTTTGATCTCGGCTTCTGCTTTTGGAGTGATTTTTATAGGGACAATCATGCGGAATAAATGAAATCTCTCTCGATTTGGTTCGTTTAGAATTCAAATTTACGTGCTGCTTTATTTTCTGGCGTGATTTATTTGTGCAATTTCGAGTATTAAACTACCACATGGACTACATCGCTGAATTATTGAAAATTTTACTCCCTGCCGGAATCGTTCTTTATGGAATGTATCTGGTAGTGGTTTCTTTTTTATCCAAAGAAAAAGAAAAAATGCTGGTAGAACTGAAAACCAAGAATACTGAAGTGGTTTTACCGATTCGCCTTCAAGCTGCTGAGCGACTTTGCCTGTTTCTAGAGCGAATCACTCCAAATAACCTGGTGAGAAGGTCAAATCCCTCGTCTTATACCATCAATGAATTGTACTCTATATTGATGAACGAGGTCAGAGAGGAGTTTAACCACAACTTTTCGCAGCAGGTTTATTTCTCAGAGGAGACTTGGGAGGCCGTCAAGCGAGCAGTGGAGGAAGTGACGACAATTATCAATCTGAGCAGGCAAAATCTGGAGAGTGACGGCAAGGGAATCGATTTGGCAAAATCGATTTTTGCGCAATCCCTCGAAAGACAAAATGATGCCATTCTGTATGCATTGAAGCAAGTAAAATCTGAAGTAAATATTTATTTTTAAATACGAAAATGATCAAACAAAACGCGACCGAAATGCTGGAAAAAGCTAAATTCATGTTTGGAAAACAAGCGGAAAATCTTGCTAAACATGAGGAAAAAGTGCGCGCTTTGATATCCGGTGTTGGGAGGAAGCTTCTGGGGTTAGGGCAAAGCCCAACATTTAAAAGGCTGGTGGAGCCGGTGTCGGTTTTTATCCGGATGATTAAGGCGCATTTCAACGGAACTCACAAACTGGCGGGTAGTACGGTAGGTTTGATCCTTCTTGGCCTGATCTACTTTTTGTCTCCTATTGACATTATCCCGGATTTTCTGGGATTCGTAGGCTTTGCTGATGATATTTCTGTGGTCTTGGCGATCTATGCAAAATTAAAAGACGAAGTCAGTGATTTTTTGGAGTGGGAGAGAACTCAAATTTAATTGTCCCTGTTCTGGTCACTTAATATTAAAAGTATGCAAGACCAACTGAATAAACTGATCACATCCGAATTGATGGGTAAAACGCTAACCTATGCCGCTTATCGAGAAATGATCGACCAACTTTTAGCTGAAAATAAAACCACTGGAAGTATCCACACTGAAGCATATCTGGAGTATACCCGGATGAATGTAAAGCGAATGAATCGATGGGATAAGACTGCTAAAATTTCGCCAGAAACCGAGAAGGCGATGAAATCCATTCCTATATCGCTGACCTGGTTGGTCATCACTGAGGCTTGGTGCGGCGATGCAGCTCAGAATATCCCTTTTTTAGCCAAGCTTGCTGATTTGAATCCTCAAATAGAGCTCAAGTTGATCTTGAGAGATGAGCACCCGGAGTTGATGGATGCGTATCTGACCGACGGTGCCCGATCGATTCCAAAGCTGATTATTTTATCCGAAGATTTATCGGAGGTACTGGGGACTTGGGGTCCAAGGCCTGAAATTCTTCAAGATCGGCAAAGAGCCTACAAGCTAGATGACTTGGGCGTTTCCCCCAAAGATTTTTCTGAAGGAACACATCTGTGGTATGCGAAAGACAAGAATGAATCGTTGGAAAGAGAGTTAATGGAATTGTTAAGGTCTATCTTTCTACTATGAAAATCGCTATTCTATCCGGAACCTCTGGTCTGGTTGGCTTGCAGCTGCTGCATCAATTATTACAAAATCCAGCCTATGACCAAGTAGTAAGTATCGGGAGGCGTAAGTTGTCCCTAAAGCATGGAAAGCTAATCCAAATCTCAGGTGATATGAATATGATCAATACTTGGGATATCGATTCTAAGCTATCTGAGAAAGATCTGGGGGGCGAAAATCATCAAATCAGAGTAGCCCTAGAAGATAAGAATGCAGAGATCCACGCCTATTGTGCACTAGGTACTACGATCAAGCAGGCAGGATCCAAAGATAATTTTATTGCCATCGATCATGATATGGTTTATCAATATGGACTGTTTGTTAAAAAACTGGGAGCTTCCAAATTTTTGCTTGTCTCGGCTTTAGGGGCTGATGTTGGTTCCAAGGTATTCTACAATATGGTAAAAGGCAAAACGGAAGACGATTTGAAAAGCATTAAATTTGACTATCTGGGCATTTTTAGACCTTCACTTTTGCTGGGAAATCGTAACGAGTTTCGACTGGGAGAAGAGATTGCCAAGATTTTCACAAAGCCTATGATATGGCTCAAGCTTTGGAAAAGTGTGCGTCCGATATACGATCACCAAGTTGCCAAATCAATGGTCAAGAAAGCCAATGCTGATTTTTCCAGTCCGGTAGAAATCGTATTATCTTCAGAAATGCAAGACTTGACCAGATGATAGTTGTGATTCAACGAGTTGCCGAAGCTTCGGTGACAATCCATGACAAGGTGAAGTCTCTAATCGGAACAGGACTGGTGGTGCTCGTAGGCATAGAAGAAGCTGATTCCAGGGATGATATTGACTGGTTAGCTAAAAAAATCGTCAATCTCCGGATTTTCCCAGATGAAAATGAGGTAATGAATAGAAGCCTACTGGATATCGGGGGTGAAATTATTTTGATTTCCCAATTCACACTTCATGCCAGTACCAAGAAAGGAAATCGTCCTTCCTACATCAAAGCTGCCAGACCTGAGACAGCCATTCCACTGTATGAAATGATGATCGGAAGTATAGAGAATGAATTAGGTAAATTAATCTGCACCGGCGAGTTTGGTGCCGATATGAAAGTTGCGCTAGTCAATGACGGTCCTGTGACGATTTTGATTGACAGTAAGGACAAGAAGTGATTTTTTACTAAGTTGGGTCAATAAAACCTCGACTCTCATTGTCTGATTTTCTGATCCAAATTCAAAAAGCACAGATTTCTTTACAAGGAATTCAAGTCTTTGAACAGCTTACTTTTGATTGGAAAAAGGGACAACAATGGGCTATTATTGGTGATTCTGGTGTGTTGCTTTCTGCTTTTTTTGAGAGTATCAGAGGGAATGCGGTTGTGTCAAAAGGCAAAATTTCCAGACCTTTTGCTATGGCTTATTCTGTTGCGAAAAGTCAATCCAATGAAATTCACAGCTTTCGGGATTTAATCGCCTACGTTTCTCAGAAATACGAATTCCGCAATAAGTCTAATCAACAAAACTTCTATTTCCAGCAGCGATTCAATTCCTCTGAATCCGAAGAGGCCGCAACAGTCCGTGAATATTTGAATCAGGTTGATGTGAAAATTCCGGGACCTTGGAATCTTGAAAATGTAGCTCAACTTTTAAAACTCAATAAACTTTTAGATAAATCATTATTGAAGCTTTCTAATGGAGAAACTCGTCGCCTTGCGATAGCGGCTGGATTGATGCGTCAGCCGAAAATTTACCTGATGGATCAGCCAATGACAGGTTTGGATGTGAAAAGCAGAGCCGAGTTTGGGGAAGTTTTGAAAGTGATAGTCGCTGCTGGAGTCCACGTGCTGATTAGCACTTCTACCAATGAAATTCCCGAAGGAATCACACATATCGCTAAGCTTGACAAATCAGGAATCCAAGAAATCTGGACAAAGTCGGAATACCATGGCTTGCAAGATCAGCTACATTCAACTGCAACCTGGAACTGGAAAGAGCTGGAAGACGTACTTCCAAAATCTATTTCACAGCGAGAATTCCTCATCAAGATGGAAAATGTCACGATCAAATACGGTGATAAAACGATTCTCAATCGGCTAAACTGGCAAGTGAAACCCGGAGAGCGCTGGCTGCTGAAAGGCCCAAATGGCTCAGGGAAATCTACGTTACTGAGTTTGCTAATCGGGGAAAATCCGCAAGCCTATTCACAGAATATTTGGCTGTTTGATCGAAAGAGAGGAACGGGAGAAAGCATCTGGGATGTGAAGCGGCCCACGGGATTTGTCGCTCCTGAACTCAGTCGCTATTTCCCCACCAATCAGACTTGTCGCAAAGTTATCCTTTCGGGGCTTTTTGATACGATGGGTTTATTCAAGAAGGTAAGTATAGAGCAGGAAGCTTTGGGTTTAAGATGGATGAAATTGTTCAATTTGGAACTGCTTGCCAACCTTCCGATTTCCCGCCTTTCTCTCGAAAACCAACGCTGGACTTTACTTGCCAGAGCCCTGATCAAAAAACCTGAATTGCTGATTCTGGATGAAGCTTCACAGGGCATGGATGAGTTTCAACGCAGACTCTTCAAAGATACCGTACAGCAAATCTGCGAAAGGAGTGCGATGACGTTGATTTACGTGAGTCATTATGCAGAGGATGTTCCCAAAGGGGTGGGAGAAGTGATGGAGTTGGGAGAGTAGAATTGTAGATTTTAGTTTGTGCTTTCAGGATTATGAAAAATGAAACCAACTTGCTCCAGACAACGGCCTGGTGACTGTTGCACTGTTATTTTGCCCTTTCAGGGCTAGAAAATATAAAATTATTAATTTGAAATGTATACTTCAAATGAGGGTAGGGGAAGGAATTTCAACCTATTGAGATTAGTCAGTGAGAACAGATACGAGGTTGATTAATTGATCACTTTAAGGGTAATTTTATACGATATCACACGTATTTTTATCTAAAACATAGAACCATGAAGGTCACAGCTATACTCGAAGATGAATTGATCCAAGAAGTCATGGAGCTCTCAGGCGCCAAGAATATCACGGAAGTGCCCAAAATTGCGTTGAAAGATTATCGATCTAGAAAAATGATGCAAAACTATTCAAATAGTATTGCGGCAAAACCTTTAGAGTCTACTTACGGTGCCCAGCAGCTTTGTGATTTGAATCAGAAGTGAATCGAGTCATTATTGATACTTCCGTTTGGATTGAATTTTTCAAAGCAAATCCGCTCTATTTTGACACCTGTTTGGAGCTCATTGATCATGCACAAATCTTCTCCTTGAAGTTGGTTTTTGCAGAACTTATGCAAAGAGCAAAGGAGAGAATGAAATGATCGATAAGTTTTTTGGGCAGATGAGGATTCTTGATGAACCAAGTTTGATTTACCATGCTGGGATTTTTTCCAGACATCAGAAGCTTTTGGATCGTGGAATAGGATTGATAGATGCGGTGATTATTTTGACTGCGATTCGTTTTGACAAGGAAGTCTGGACTTTGGACAAGAAGGTGTTGGGATTTTTGGATCGGAAGAATGTTTTCACACCTTGAGTTTCTTCGTTTACAGATTTCAATATAAGTAGTCTGGGGATTTGCACTGACGGGCGGGTTAATGATTACAGCAATGCAGACAGGCATCAAGCCAAGGGTGGAGAAGGGAATTATAATCCCACAAAACCCTCAAAATTGTCTCTGGAGATAATCGCAGTCTCATTGTTGGGGTATGCTTCAAGAAAAGAAGCTGGAAATCTGACTTTTTTTTCTTTCCATTTGAATTCATAGGCTTTTAAGATACCGTCGGCTTCTTCGAGGTAATCTATTTCCGCCTGATCATGGGTACGCCAAAAG
>Ga0136559_1000223_pt1 | contig 19266 bp, 23 predicted proteins | sample AntRauMeHopE1496_FD_104633 | JGI IMG/M metagenome (GOLD analysis project Ga0136559, IMG submission 104633) | Saline lake microbial communities from Rauer Islands, Antarctica - Metagenome Hop E1 #496 | ecosystem: Environmental > Aquatic > Non-marine Saline and Alkaline > Saline | place... | reverse complement strand
TCTATAAGTTCTATAAATTTTTGCTCTGGGGTTTCCTCTTCATGTAGCCTGTCTCCATAGGTAGTTTCCATAAAAAGATAATCGGCGGTTTGCGGTTTTATAGGTGGCTCTAATAAGTAATCTTCTGGTCGCCCTACATCACCAGAAAACACAAAACGCTTGCTGTATATATCGAGTTCTATAAACGTTGCACCTAAAATATGGCCTACTGGCTGGAACCTGCATCGTATGTTCTCGCTCAAGGTTATCCACTCGCGAGCCGCTGCGGGTTTAAAAAAGCACAAGGTATTTTTAACGTCTTTTTCGTCATAAAATGGTTGGGCAGGCTGGTGTTTTGTAAAATGCCCCTCGTTTGCCCGTTTTGCATCTTCTACATGTATACGCGCACTGTCTTCAAGAATAATATGTGTTATGGCCAGTGTAGGCTCTGTACCCATAATGGTACCTTTAAAATGTTGCCTTACCAGTCTGGGTAAATAACCTGTGTGGTCTAAATGGCCGTGCGTGAGTAACACAAGGTCTATACCTGGCACGTCTACTGGTAAATCTACCCAGTTGCGTTCCCTTAGCTCTTTGAGACCTTGGAACATGCCACAATCTATGAGTATGTTCAGTTCTGGTGTTTCCAGTAAGATTTTAGAGCCTGTAACGGTCTTTGCAGCCCCTAAAAAATGAACTTTTACGTGGTGTTCTTTGTTATTTGCTTTCATTGCACAGGTGATTTATTTCGTTAATAATTTTGGCTTTTCTGCTTTCTGAAACTCCCAGATGGTCTAGGTAGAAACGGTCATTGAGCAGCTGTTTACATAGAACGATATTCCGACCCAACAAGAAATTTTTTTCTTGCGCAGTGAGTAGCTCAGATACGGTTATTGGGTAAAGCCCCAGTACGTTTACACGATCCTTAAGCCCATTATTTTTAGGGTAGTCCCAACTTAACAAGTACAGGCCCACGCAAGTTCCATAGGCAAGTGCGTCTGCTGTAAAACGCGTGTTTGCGACCACCCAACCTAGAGAATTTTCAGCCTGATCAGCACTCTGGTGTGTCCTGATGTCATTATATCGGGAGTTCATATATAGGGGCACTTTTACATCGCAATTCCGGCCTTCTTAGCCGTGGAATTTACATTCTACAAATAAGGTATTTGCAGCTAGCGTTGCAACGACATCTACCTCATGCGATGCACACGAGCCTTGCAATGTGGCACCTACAGTTGTTTCATAACCTGAGTAATGAAGCACCTGCGCTATAAACCGCTCAAAGGGAAAACCCGTAGAACCTAGTTCATAAATGGCTTTTTTAAGTTTGTATTTGGACGCAAAAAAAGGCTCCTTCTTTTTGAGAAAACCGTAGGCCCTGTTATAAATTTGACTGGTAGAAATTCCCTGATATGGCTCGTCCAGCACAACGTCTATTATTTGCTGCACGTCCACATTACTGGCTCCGCTGCGTCTTAACGAGGTGCGCAATTTTGCTAGTGAAAACGGCGCTTTGTCGCCAGAAGATTTTTTTATAATAACTTTAGACATGTGGCGGTGGTTTATATGAATACCTCGTGCCTACCATTTGAGAATCAGCATAAAAAAATAAATGGCTCGGCGTTTTAGAATAGGTTTGCTATAATGACCACACTGCTTTACCCTATACGTGTAATAAGCAGCTTAAAGACCGTTTTAGATCGCTGCTGGGACAAAACGGCCCTTAAAAAATATGCAAATGACCGCAATCAAAAACACAAAAGTGAATTTTATCACGCCAGGCATGTGGCGCGTCACAAACATCTTGGCGGCGATACAGTCCAAGCAGCCCTTTACAAAAATAGCAACTGCGCCATGGCCCGTTTCTTTTGTTTTAAATGCACCTCGCGAGCCGTTGTACCTTTTTAAGAATATGTGTTCCTCTTTTTTTAAATTCTGGCCCAATCATTAGTATTATTGTTACATTTATAACGGTGCTGCGTTTTGAGATTATTGAAAAAGGAAAATCCATATGGGTTTCAAGCAACGAGTGCGCTTTTTTCTGCACCATCGTTAAGCTGGTGCGCATGACAAAAAAACGTTTCGGCGCTGCTTTTATCTTAACAAATGGCCTCTAGTTTGGTTTCTAGTTCTCCTGCCGCTTTGACTAAACACTGCGCAACGCATAAGGCTGAAGCAACCACCAGATTATTGCACGGCGTATGCTAAAAACAATATTCTTTAACCTCTATTAAAAACGTGAAAGTACTGGAACTTGTCATTTAGCTGCTAAATTGCAGTGGTTTAACCACGGGTATCGTGCATTACTAACAGCGGTACTTTGCTGAACTTACCTAACTCTGTCACGAGCGGTTGTGTAAATATATTGTCAAAAAAACCGTGCTTTTTATTTATAAAGGCAACCATGCCACTATCGCGACTTTCAACAAAAACCTGCACTGCTGCTGATACATCTGAGCCGTTAATGTGGTGAAAACTGTACGAGGCACCTTCTAAACATTGTTCTAAAAGTTGTTGATTGTCCTGCAAGTCTCTAGACAATTCATCGCTTTTACTCACGTGCAGCACGCGCACAGTTGCGTCGTGCAGTTGGGCTATCTCAACCAGGTCTATTAACTCTTTTCTTTTAAAGTGTGTCTTATAACTAGTAGGCAGTACAATTTCTTTAATCGTATCCATGCGCGCGTCTAGCGGTATACCTAAAATGGGACAAGTGCGCACGTTTTCCATGGCGTTTATCGTGATACTACCGAACAGCATATTTACTTTATTGTCAGAACCCTTAGTTCCCATGGCCACGAGATTAATGTCCTTTTTTTCTATAATCGTTTTTATCGCGCTTATGGGGTCATCTAGCAACGAGATCACCTCATAGGTGTGCTTTTTGTTAGGTGCTCTTAAATTGAGCATTTCTAGGACTTTGGCCAGACCGCTTTCTGAATTGTTTTTTTCATTTTCAAAAGAAAGGTCTACTGAATTTTCCATAACTAAATCACGCCTGCTGTGCACAGTAACTCTATAAGCATTGAGCAGGTAAAAAGTGCACGCCTTGTCTTTAAACAGGTCTGCCGCATACGTTATCGCATTCCAGGCGTTTTTTGAAAAGTCAGTAGGTATAAGAATTCGCTTGTCCATGTGTGGTGTTTTTAAATTGAAAACTAAAGTTAACCCGTTTGCGATGCATAAACAATGATATTTATCAGTTACCGCTTTAGCATGTGTTTCGCTTTAGTTTAATAATGGCTCATTTACCGCAATGTTTATGCCTTTTAAATCGGTAATTATAGTGCAATAAGGCTGTGGTAATTTCGCTTTCGCAAAAGCGTAACTGCCTAGATAACAAACCTTAATTACGGGTGTCGTGCATAACTAAAAGCGGTACTTTACTGAACATTCCTAGCTCAGAGACAAGCGGCGTGCTAAAAACGCTATCAAAAAAGGCGTGTTCCTTATTTATAAAAGCAATCATATCACTACCGCGACTTTCTACAAAAAGTTTAACGCTACCCGCTACATCTGAACCACTTAAATAATGAAAACTATAGGATGCGCCTTCTAGACATTCTTCTAAAAGTTGTTGGTTTTCTTGTAGTTCCTTTGCGATACCTTCTTTTTTACTCACGTGCAGCACGCAAATGTTTGCCTGGTGCAGATGGGCAATTTCAACCAAGTGTACTAATTCTTTTCTTTTAAAGTGTGTTTTGTAACTGGTGGGTAGTACGATCTCTTTCACAGCGGCAACCCGCGCATCTTTCGGAATGCCTAAAATGGGACAGTTGCGCAATTTTTCCATCACCACAATCGTGTTACTACCGAAGAATTTATTCTCGGCATCGCTTGCACCTTTAGTTCCCATAACAACCAGCTCTATGTCCCTTTTTCCTATCGTGTCCTGCATGGCACTTAACAGGTTGTTAGATTCTGAAATGACTTTGTATGTGTGGTTTGGGTTTTCACCTCCAGCAGCAATCAGGTCCAGTACATGCGCAAGACCGGTTTCCGACCTTATATTCTCACTTTGAAAAGAGGTTGTGCCTGGCGCGGCGAGCATCATCTCACTTGTAACATAACTTGCTGACCCGTAAGCGTTAAGAATGTAAAACGTGCATTCTTTATCTTTATATAGGCTTGCTGCGTATGCAATTGCGTTCCATGCGTTTTCTGAAAAATCTGTGGGAATGAGTATTTTCTTTTTCATTTTGTGTTCTTTTTAATTAAAGACTAAAATTAAGCAGCAGCCACGTTTAGAACTATGATATTTATCACACTATCTGCATAAATGTATAAGGCCACTGCGTGATGCCGCTATTTTTTTTTGGAATACATGCGGTTGCTGCCGCAGGTGCTAATCGGTTTGAGTAGGTGGCAATATTAAAAAAGGAACATGTGCGTGGTGTACCACCTTTTGCACGACCGGTGTAAACAACAGGTTTTCAAAAAAGTTACGTTTATTGTGCACTAGCACTAGTAAATCTATGCGGTGTCTCGAGTGAAATTGTTCTATAGCATCTAGCACTTCCGTGCCTGTGGGTGTTTGTGTGAGCAGCGCGTGGTTTTTAAAATAATGATCGAGCGCGTCTTTATTTTGCAGCTGATTTTTATCTAAGACATCGCCCCGATAGGCATTTAAAAATATAAGCCCTGCGTGGTTTTTAGTACATATCTGATTTAACAACGACAAGCCTGTTTGCTTTGTACCCGTGCGGTAGTCTGTTACAAAAAGCAGCGCTACAGGCTTTATAAACCTGTAGCCCGCCGGCACGCCTATTACAGGAATATTTGCCTCTTTAATAACGTGCATGGTTTGTGAACCTATAAATAATTCTTTCAAACCTGTTGCGCCATTTGTACCCATAATAATACACTCTATTGCGTGTGCATCTACTAGCATGTGCATGCCCGCAATTAAGGTGTTAAAAGAAGAGATAGCTACAAAATGGTGTTTAGGGTCGGGAAATTCTAGGGCTTTGGTGTCTATAAGTTCTTGAACTTTATTTTTGGCGTGTTGTTCAAACAACTCGCCCACGTCTGCATTCTGACCTGTGTTGTTATCTAGTGTTACTGCGTTATAAAGTGCTACAGGCACAAAGGTGTTGAGCACATAAAAGGTGCAATGCTCGCCCTGAAACAGTTGTGCAGCATAAACCATGGCGTTTATGGATGGTTTAGAAAAGTCTGTAAGTAGGAGTATGTTTTTCATGTAGGTTGTTGTTGTCGCGGCGTGTTTTGAAGAATGAGAAATGGTATTTTAAGACTCAGCCCTATTTCATCAACAGTAGATGTTTGAATAATAGATTCTAGAAATGAGTAATTTGAGTTTATCATAACCAGTAAATTTATGTTTTTAAGGTCTACATATTCTTTAATTATAAACGTATGATTGCCTTCATCACTACGGTGGTACTTTATTTCGCTTTCGCGAAAGCGGGACTCCCAAAAATCTTTTATTTCTTGTTGTCGTTCCGAGAGAACGTCGAAATTTGCAATATAAAGCAAGTGTGTTGCAGCGCGGTAACTCTCTGCCAGGCGGCTTATAAGTTTGAGTTCCCGTTTATGAAAAGGGATTAACAAATTAGACGGAAACAGGATTTGTGCTGGTCGTTCATAAACATAGTCTAGAGGAATACCCAGCACGGGACATTGTACAAATTTAAGTACTTGTATGGTATTGCTGCCCAGCGCTATGTTGCGGTCTGTGGTTTTGCCTTGTGTGCCCATAACTACCAGATCTGCATTTTCCTGATCTACCAGCTCGTTTACCACGTCTACAAGATACCCTAATACTGCGGTGGTTTCAAATGCGTGCTGCGGGTTTGGCCCTGTTGCTTTAATCTCTTTAATAATTTTTTGCAACTGCGCTTCAGACTGTTTAAGTGCTGCTTTTTTATGGTTTTCCCAGTCATCGCTGGCATCGCTCGTGGCTAGATTGTGGTTTTCATAGCCATAAGCATGCACTATTATAAACCTGCACTTTTCATATTTAAAATATTGAAATGCACAGTTTAATGCGTTAAACGCGTTTGCTGAAAAATCTGTAGGAATAACAATAATTCTCATAATTCGTGGGTTTTAATCGTTTACAAGTTCTTTCAAAATTAGAAAACCTGGTGTTTAGAAACTATGACTTTTGTCAGTTATGGACACATCTATTTAAAAGTGAAATACGGTATATGGACGCCGTCTCAAAGAATGTCCGCGGGTTTTACTCGTGAATTATTAAAAAGGGCATGTTTTTATGGTAATTAATGTGCCTGTCTTGCACGGGTGCAAAGAGTATATTTTCTGACAGGTTTATGTGCTTTGCAAATAAAATGACCATGTCCACGTGTTTGCTGTTTATAAAAAGTTGTAAGGCCTCACCCATAGAGGTGTCTGTCACAAAATGGAAACTGTGTGTTGTCGTTTCTAGCGCGTCTTGCAAAAAGGTCTTGTTTGTAGTTTGGGCGATTGATAACGGTACACTTGCGGTACTTAATTGTAAAATATTGAGATGTGCCTGTGCTACTTCTATAAATTTTGCCACGGTCTTTGTAGCGCGCGCGCGGTGCTTAAAGTTAAAGTCTGACAACAGTGCGAGTTGTTTTAATTTTTTGTATTTAAAATCCACGGGGATTATGACCGTCGGGCATTTTACTCGGGTGACAATCTCTTTTACATTATTTTTTTTCAAATTATCGCGTGAATTGTGAGCGTAAACTGCGCTCAGCACCATTAGTTCTATGTGATTTTCACTCACTGCCTTGCGTATATTATCTATAAACTTATGGCTGCGGTGTAGGGTCACTACTTCTTGGTAAGGGGCAATAGTTTTTTCTAGTTTTCTTTTCCATAATTGCAGGTCTGCGTCGCGGTCGTCGCTTTGCTGGTTTACAGCGCGATATTGCCTGTTTGTGTTTTCTAAATAGATAATGTAAAATCGGACACCGGGTTTTTGGAACATACCCAGTGCGTACCGTGCGGCGTTCCATGCACTCGCAGTAAAATCTGTAGGAAGCAGTATATACCTCATCGCAAAAACATTTAACACCTACAAATGTATCTACCTTAGGTTAAAAGATTTGTGATATAAATCAGTAGTAGCATTTTTATTCTACTAAACCCAACCCATTTATATTTAAAATCCTAATATTGCGACCTTCTATTTCTATAAGGCCTTCTTTTTTAAAGCACGATAAGGTGCGTATTAAACTCTCTGTCGCGATGCCTGCTACGGCGGCAAGGTCGTTGCGTGCTATGCATATATTTTCTTTAGCATCTTTATTGAGAATGTGCGCAAATTGTAATATGGTTTGGGCTGTTTTTTGGCGTACAGAGCTGTATGCCATTTGCAGCAAACGCTTTTTAATAGTCGTCACATTTGTGGTTAAAAGTTCTATGAATTCTATAGAAAGGCCTTTATTATGTTCTAAAATTTCCTCGAGAACGGTTTTAAGCACGCCTACCACGTTAACATCTTCTAGCGCTTGTGCATTTTCTTCATAAGCGGCGTTATCTATGATAGATGTGGAACCTAGAAAATCGCCTGCTTTGTGCAGTGCGGTTATAAGCTCCTTGCCGTTTTTATCTACCTTATAGGTTTTAATTATACCGCTTAAGACCAAGTAAATTCTAAAAGAGCGACTGCCTTCCCTATACATGGTCTCGCCTTTTTTAAAGCGATATACCTCACCTTTATCGTTAAAGAATTTTTTTAACGCGTCTAGGTTTCTAAAGACATCTTCTTCATAACCATGCTGTACACCTGCTCCTGATTGTGTTTTGAGAATAGCAGCTTTTGCAATCCTGCTGGCTATGGCGTTTAAGAGTTCTTCTTCTTCAAAAGGTTTTATTAGGTAGTCGTCTGCACCCAAGTCCATACCCCTGCGTATGGCTTTATGTTCTGTTTTTGCAGAAAGGAATATGAACGGAATTTTATTTGTCGTGTCATCCAGCCCCAGTTTTTCTAGGACTTCATAACCATCTACCTCTGGCATCATAATATCACAAACAATAAGGTCTGGTTGTTCTTTTTTGGCTAGAAACACACCCACGCGGCCGTTTGCTGCTGTAATAACCTCATAATTTGCTAACGCTAGCAACTCTGCGGTATTTTCTCTTAATGCAGTATCGTCTTCTATGATTAATATTTTGTTCATAACGCCGTAGGTTTTGCATTTTTTAAGGTCATAAAAAAGGTTGTTCCTTTACCTTCTTCACTTTTAAAGTGTATAGCGCCGCCTAAATTTTTTAAGTGGTTTTGCACAATGTTCAGGCCTATCCCGGTTCCTGGGTTTAGCAAGACGTTTTGAGCGCGAAAATAGCGGTTAAAAATAAATCGCTGCTCGTGTGCCGGTATCCCTATTCCCTGGTCTATAATTTGAATTTCTAAGCAATCTGGGGTTTGCTCTACAATAATGTCTATAACCGTTTCTTCGCCCGAGTATTTTACCGCATTATGAATGAGATTTCCTAGAGATAATTCCAGAATCTTTTCGTCAAATGCGACCATAATGGAATCGGCATTTTTTGGGTAATTAATGTGCTGCCCGTCTTTCAGGTGCATGTTTGCATCATAAATAACCTCGTTAAGCACCTTACTTAACGGGAATACGGTTGTTTTGTAGCAGGCTTTACCCGTGTCCAGGCGTTCTAGGGACAAGAAATCGTCTATAATGGTGTTGAGATACTTTACTTTACTTTTAATCGTATTGAGATGTTTTTCTCGTTTTTCTTGATGCGCGGCTGTTGTGTACTTTCCGGCAAGCGTGGCCGATGTTAAGATACCGCTTAGAGGTGTTTTAAATTCATGGGAAACCAGCGACAGGAACTTTGTTTTTAACTCATTGAGCTCTTTTTCTTTTTGCAATGCCTCTTTAACAATATTTTCTGCCTCGAGGCGCAGTACCACTTCTTTTTGTAGCAGTTCAACGGCTTTGTTAAGAGAAAGCGTGCGTTCCTCTACACGTTCCTCGAGGTGCTCATTAAGATCTGCGATTTCCCGCACGTGCTCTTTGCGTAGGGAAATATCTGTAATTAATGTCATCACATAATGATGCCCGTGTAGGGTAAAAGGATTTAGACCGGCCTCAACAGGAAACTGCGCACCATTTTTATGCAATCCATATATTTCTCTTCCTTCACCCATCACCCGTTTATGGCCGTGTTTCATAAAGTCTTCTACCTGAACGTGGTGCTTCTTACGATATGATTCAGGAATGAGCGTGTCTAGATGTTGCCCCTCTAACTGGTCTTTTTCATAACCGAAAATAAACCGAGCAGCGGCGTTTGTGGTGACTATTTTTTGCTTAGCATTAACCACAACAATGCCCTCTGAAGCACCGTCAAATAAAATCAGAAATGCTTCTTCTATACTTTGCTCAAAAAAATTCATAGTTAAAACGCCATTAAACCGAGCTTAAACAACCGTTTAGTGAACCATCATGAGGTCGCTCACTTTATTACCGCATTGCTTGCAAACCAGCCATATTTAAAAAAACGGGTGTTCCCTAGGCAAGTGTTCTTACGGTCAACTTAAAACACGCATATTGTTTAGAAATATAAGCATAAAAACAATCAGTTGTTGAACAAATTTATTTTTAACGCTTTTTTAATCCCGTCTACAGCCATGAGCACTTGGTTTCTGGGTTCCTTTGTAACAATCACAATTTCAGGTACGCTGAGGTGAAAGTGCAGGTAAAGCTGCGCAATGTTTTTTTGGGAATGAGGCAAATTGCTTACAAAGTCGTTTATTTGCTTGCTGCTCCAGGTGTGTACCATCTCCCTGTCTATGCGGTCGTCTTGCTCATACACCGTGTCTATTTGAAAAACGGTTGTAAACTCTTTGTGTTCTGTGTTATAAGAAATATCGTCTAAATCGTCCATAAGCACGATGTCACCATCTAGTTGGGCGGTTATTTTTTTTCGCATTTTATCTATTTCTAGATTCTCGTAAACAGTTATGTTTTCTACCCCATCATGCAGCAATGTCTCGGTAGCGACCACTCTTTTTAAAATGGTATTTAAGGCCGTAAACAAATAGGTATAAAAATCGGCTGCGTTTCTAAAGTTATCAAACTGCTCATAAACAGCTATAAAAAGCTCATCTACAAAGTCATCGCTTACAAAAAAGTTAGTGAGCAGTTTGCCCTTGTCTTCCATCTCGTTTAAGCGGGTGTTTATGTACATGCGCAACTCAGGCATGGTTTGTAAAAAAAGCTTGTAAAAAGCATTTGAGTCATCTTTTAATTTTAGAATCCTTAAATTTGTGTAGTGCTGTTGCAGTTCAACACGGTAACTTTTAGTTTGTACTATGTATTTGCCAGGTTCCATGCGGTTTTATTTTACGGTTACCGTGTAAAAGTGCACACAAATGACAAACCCAACAATGATAAAAGTCATAGAAGGTCCTGCCTTTTTAAAATAACTTTGAAACTAAATAAAAATCTCATGAGCGCATCTAACAAATCGACCTTAACCTTTTACCAGAATCTGGGCAAACTGTTTTATGCAGTCGCCTTTGCAGACAAGCAAGTGCGCGAGGAAGAGTCCTTAATATTACAGCAGTATGTACAAAAGTACTGGCTAGACTACGATCACTTAACAGACGTTTTTGACAGTGACGCAGCACACCTTATTACCATTGTCTTTGAGGGTGTTCATGCCTTTGAAGAAACCCCAGAGGCTATGTACGACGCCTTTGTGACCTATAAAAATGAGCAGCCACATTTATTTACTGAACGGGCAAATAGCCTGATACTGGCCACTGCAAGAGCTATTGCCCACGCATACGCCGGCATTAACAAGTCAGAACTTGTGATACTGCACAAACTGGACATGGAACTAAACCGTCTATAAAACTGCTTATATGGAATCTAAATATCGCTTTTTCTCAGACCCCAAGAGCGACAGTATTTTAAAAATAAGTAGGAATCTGGGTTTTTTTGTACCCTTAGGTCGCTGCTCTGCGCTTTGTCGAAGTGGCTGGGGAGTCAAAAATGTAGTTATTAAATTAGTACCCGAAAACAACACAGTGATTCACAACGGACGTACAATATGGAATTTATAGATTATTACAAGGTATTAGGCATTACTAAAACCGCCAGCGAGGCAGATGTTAAAAAAGCCTATCGCAAACTAGCGCGCACTTACCACCCAGACCTGAATCCTAACGACAAAGAGGCCGAGCGCAAGTTTAAAGAACTCAACGAGGCAAACGAAGTGCTGAGCCATAAAGAAAACCGTGCAAAATATGACAAATATGGCGAGCATTGGAAAAACGGCGAGGCTTATGAGCAGGCACAAAACCAGCAGCGCAGCGCAGGACAACAACGCGCATATAGCGGCCAGCAAGGTTATGGACAGCAAGATTATTCAGATTTTTTTGAATCTATGTTTAGCGGTGGCCAGCAGCAACGCGCAGCCTATAGAGGTCAGGACTACACCACAGAGCTGCACCTAGAGCTTTTAGATGTTTTAGAAGACCATAAAAGAACCCTTACCGTGAACGGTAAAAACATAAGAATTACCGTGCCTGCCGGCGTGGCAAACGGCCAAACCATAAAAATTAACAACCACGGCGGCAAAAGCGTAGGAAACGGCCCTACAGGCGACCTGTTCATTACCTTTATCATAAACAACAACACCGCATTTCACAGGGAACGAGCAGACCTGTTTATAACCCAAGAAATACCGCTGCTTACCGCAGTTTTGGGCGGTTCACAACTCATAAAAACCCTAGACGGCACCGTTAAATTAACACTTAAACAAGGTACACAAAACGGCACAAAAGTAAAACTTACAGGCAAGGGATTCCCTAAGTATAAAGAAGCAGGTTCCCATGGCGATTTGTATGTAACGTACCAGGTTGTTGTACCTGATATGCTTTCGCGAAAGCAAAAAGAACTTTATGAAGAACTTTTAAAACTAGAAGACTAATGGAAAACGACAAACTCATACCCGCAAGAGATTTTTGCATCGTTCATTGCGTAGAACTTGCACTCGTTCAAACCGTTAGCGCTTGTGGCCTCATAGATATTATAGAACAGGACGAGACTATTTATATACAAGAAAACCAAGTTAAAAAACTGGAGCAAATACTCATTTTTCACAACGACTTAGACCTGAATCTCGAGGCAATAGACACTGTTTATTCATTGCTCAACCGCATAGAAACCATGCAGGCACGCATTAACCATTTAGAAAATAAATTAGAACGGTTTACGTGAGTCGAGCACAAGAGAAAAAAAACTGAAACCTTTTCCCTAGCCCTAAAGGGTAAGGTTTCTAAATTACAAAAAGGCACTCGTGGTTTGCGCACCCTTTAGGGTCGGGGAACGCAAACGGAAACGAAAGCTCGTGGTTTGCGCGCCATGCTGCCTTTTAAAAACGACAAACAAGTACGGCGGCAGTGTGGCGTGCACCAAAAAAACGACCTTATCACCCTTATAAAAACATCATGAAACCGCTCAATACCTACATAGATCACACGCTGCTCAAGGCCACCGCGACCCAAAACGACATCGCGCAGTTGTGTCAAGAAGCGATAATGCACGAGTTTTATGCCGTGTGTGTGGCTGGTTGTTATACCGCTTTCGCGAAAGCACAATTACGACAAACCCCAGTAAAAATAGCAAGCGTTATAGGCTTTCCATTAGGCGCTATGACCACGGCTGCAAAGGTTTTTGAGACCAAAGATGCGCTAGATAATGGCGCAGACGAAATAGATATGGTACTCAACATGGGTGCGCTTAAAGCAGGGCAGTTAGACCTGCTTGCTACAGATATTGCAGCCGTGCGCGCAGCGTCAAAAGGCGCTGTTCTTAAAGTCATTTTTGAAAACTGCTACCTTACAGATGCTGAGAAACAACTCGCTTGCAGGATATGCCTAGAGGTTGGCGTAGATTTTATAAAAACATCTACCGGTTTTGGCACGGGCGGCGCAACCCTAGCCGATGTTGCACTTATGAAAAAGGCAGCGGGCGGCCGTATGAAGATAAAAGCTTCTGGCGGTGTTAAAGACCGAGATACTGCACTGGCTTACATCGCCTTGGGCGCGGATAGAATAGGCACCTCTAGCGGTATTGCAATTGTACAACCAGTTTAACAAACAAGTCCATACTAACGATTATGAGCACACACATAGAAGCAAAAAAAGATGAAATTGCAGACACCGTACTGCTACCAGGTGACCCGATGCGTGCAAAGTGGATAGCCTACACGTTTCTAGAAAACGCCGTGTGCTATAACCAGGTGCGTGGCATGCTAGGTTACACGGGTTTTTATAAAGGCAAGCGCGTTTCTGTACAAGGCACAGGCATGGGCATACCGTCTACACTTATATATTGCCATGAGCTCATAAACGATTATGGCGTTAAAAACCTGATACGTGTAGGCAGTGCCGGGTCATACCAAAAAGATGTAAAACTTAGAGATATTGTTATCGCCATGGCTGCAAGTACGACCTCTGGACTTAACAACACCCGATTTTCAAATGCCGACTATGCTCCTACTGCAAATTATGATTTGTTTTTAAAAGCCTGCCTATATGCGCGTGCAAACAACATACCCATTAAAGCCGGCAATGTGCTAAGTGCCGACGCGTTTTATGAAGACGACCCAAACAGTTATAAAAAATGGGCACGTTACGGCGTGCTGTGCGTTGAGATGGAAACATCTGGGTTGTATACAATAGCCGCAAAACATAATGTAAATGCACTCGCCATTTTAACCATAGCAGATTCCCTAGTAACCGGCAAGCACACCACGGCGACAGCGCGCGAAAGAACCTTTACTAAAATGATTGAGATTGCGTTAGAGAGTTTTTAGCTGTGAGCTGGGAGCTGCGTAGCTGTGAGTTGTGAAGTTGTGAAGTTGTGAAGTTGTGAGTTGTGTAGTTGTTTAGCTGTGAGCTGTGGACTATGAGCTGTGTAGTCGTGAGCTGGGAGCTGGGAGTTGTGGTGAATCCATATTCATAGGTGCGGACTCAAGTCCGCACCTATGAATGCTAAGGAAAACGCAGTTTCTAATATAAATGCCATGTGAATTACCGCGCAAATAAAAAATGGCTTACAACGTGACCGCACCTATGAATGCTAGGGAAAACGAAGTTTCTAACAGAAATGCTTTACGTGTTGCTACGATGGCAGGTAAGGATTATTACCAAGGTTGTGATAGGAATTGACGTATCAACAAAATGTGGATTGCAATGCGCACGTATGGATACGATGGCAAACCTATTTTTCAATGCACTAAAAAAAGAGCATACCCTTAGAATATTTATAATCTAACAGTATAATTTTAATTATGTAATTATAACCCGTTATTATGTAAGGCAATAGGTTATAAATAATAGCACCTTTACAAGGTGACAGAAACGAATCTGTTGCTTCATAAATTTAAGAAAAATGAAAAGACTTGCGCTTACTTCAAAAACGATAGGTTTTATATTAACCGCTTTTGCCATGATGGCTTTTTTGTCATGTTCCAAAAAAATGACGTTTTCAAACTCCAGCGTCGTTCCAGCAGCGGTAGGAACGGTTAAAATTAAAACAGACAACAATAAAAATAACGTCATTGAAGTGCATGTAGAAAACCTAGCACCTGCATCTAAATTATCACCGCCCAGAAAAACCTATGTTGTGTGGATGGTTACTGAAGATAACCAAACTAAAAACTTAGGTCAGCTTAGAATAGCCACTGGTTTTATGTCCAGTTCATTAAAAGGAACTTTAAAGTCTACCACACCTTTTAAACCAGATTATATCTTTATTACGGCCGAAGATGAGGCAAATACAGAATATCCAGGAAACAAAGTGCTCACTACCCGTTAGGGTCCAACGCAGTATGCTCGCCCCAGCCAATTTTTGTGTACGCCGGACTTGTGTACTCATCTAAGCAGTTGTAACAACCAGTCTTAGAAATTTTTAGGACTGGTTTAATTGTTCTGCGCGCTAGTAAGGTATTTAAACTAACGGCACCCAACAACCCAACAGATAATAAATTAAGTGACATGCCGCGGGTACTTATGAATACCCAATTCTGAAAAATTAAAATGGTCATTACTTGCCATTTCGTAATTATTAAAGACATGTATGTAGGTGTTCAGCCTCTAAAAAGGCGTATCTTTAAGAACGGTTGTAAAATGAGTCACTATTAAGGCAATAGGCATAAAAACAAATGCTAAATTACCATAACAGCTCTCAGAAGGTTCAAATTCCACTTACGGCATCGCTCACTGCAACAATGTCTTAGTACGCACCGCAAGTGATGTTTGTTTACGGTACAAGACAACGAGCCAAACGCATGTACCAAACCAGCCGCATTGTTTCTAAAAATAAAGCAGCAAAGCAGCTATTCTAGCAATTGCGCTCGCAGCAGAGGCTATTGCTTAAAATTGTTTCAGAGGAAAACACCTAACATACTAAAACATCGGAGTACGCAGCCATGGACAATTACCGCCAAGTATTGAAAAAAAGGATAGAGAACCATTAGCGCAGCACCCATAACATTAACAATGCACGGTTTTACAACTGCCACCTGTAAAGCACATACAAAGAAAAGTGGAGTCACCAGGGGTAAATAACGTAACAAATTATAAAAGACCCAGAAAAAGCAGCCCTTAAATTTAAACCTCGTAACCATGGAATCAAAAAATGAACTTAACGAACACATACGACTTACCACCTTAAAAATTCAAGAAGAGCACCCGGAATTAATAAAATACTTTACAGAAATACCTGCATTTAATGCGTCGCAAATACACGAAGGCGTAGATGCAACAGATTTAAGAAACTACCTGGATTCTTTAAATGACCTTATAGTAACTTACGGAAAAAAACATAAAAACTAAAGCTATGACAATTCAAATAAACACAGACAACAACCTCACCGTGGACGAACGAAGCAATGACTTTTTTAGCGCTCAAATTACCGAGGCACTACAACGCTTTGCATCGAATATCACCCGAATAGAGCTGCACCTAAAAGATGAAAACGCAGGCAAAGAGGGCATTAATGATATATCTTGTGTGCTCGAGGCAAGACTGGAAGGCAGGCAACCCATAGCAGTTACAAGTAAAGGAGACAGCGTAGACCTTGCTGTATCTAGCGCAATTGAAAAAGCCAAAACAGCGATAGACAGCATTATGGGAAAAATACAAAGCCGCTAAGCACACAACACATGAAAACACAAAACAACTTAGGCATCTGGCTAGACCATGCTACTGCGCATTTTATAGATATTCAAAATAATAGCGACCGCGTAGTTGACTCCGCTTTTACGTTTGATACTAAAGGAGAGGCATTGAGTAGATGCGAAAACCTCATGCACAATAAAAGACAACAAATGCATGAAGCCTTTTACAAAGAAATAGCACAAGGGATTTTAAAATACGACCATGTGCTTCTTTTTGGTCCTACAAATGCAAAAGCAGAGCTGCACAATTACCTCAACGCCGATCTACATTTTAAAGGTATAAAAATAGAGACCGCAACAGCAGACAATATGAGTGATAATGAAAAAATTGCTTTTGTAAGAAAGCATTTTGAAATGAAGAATTAAACCTTATAAAATACAACGGATCTTTTAAACAGGTTCATTTGTCCCATCCCTGAAAAGCCTGTATTTACAGGATTTTGGGGCTATCGCGATAGATGCTGTTTAAAATTTTGACAGTTGCGTGATAGGTAATTCACCCTTAATACCTACTGGATTCTTGTGCCGCAACGTAGGTTCTTATGCAAACCCGCTAAGCGAGATGTCTACGCATTCCCTTAAACATCCTTAACAGGTCCTTAATCGCGCTTATGAAACACATTTACATAACCAGCTACTTCATAAATCTAGTTACTGCGATGTTTTAATATGTCCTTAAGAGCTGCCGCGGCACAGAAACTTCGCTATGGGTAGCGCAACTGAAATATTTGAACCCGGGCAAAGTGAGTCTAAAAAACAGGCACTAGCTTCTAGAGTGTACGATACATCGTTAGCCATGTAAAAATTCCTATATCCGCAAACCAATCTCGTAATCTGCCTTTAACCCATTCTGTACATAAGAAATACGAAAGTGTCTGTCAATACGAGCCAAAGTTAGGAATGTGCAATATATAGCAAATACCTTTTGATTGTGTCATTTCTATTGCCGTGCATTAGAAACTAATTGATTTTAAATGATTTAGGTGTCTTTTTAGAAATCCTATTGCATGAAATGGATTTAAAAAAGCGTTAAAGAAACTGACTCGCGCTCATTACCTCACGTTCATTTTTTAGTAACGCAATCTACAGTCGGATAGGGCATTTTAATCTAAAAGATTTGCGAGGTCTTTACCTACTAAGCTGCCTATAGCGACTCCCATGCCGCCTAATCGCACGCCACAAAACACATGGGAACTAAGCTGTTTAACAATAGGTTTTTTAGTACCGCCCATGCCCATAATACCAGACCAGCGCTGGTCTATTTCAAAAGCGGTATTTGGCAAAATAATGTTTTTTAAGAGGTCTTCTAGTTTATTTTGTATAAGCATGGTTTGATTGAAGACCGTAGTTTCTTCGCCTTTAAAATCTAAATTACGGCCACCACCCAATAAGATTCTGTCATCTATATTTCTAAAATAGTAATATCCTTTATCTAGGTGAAAAGCACCTTTTATCGCTAGGTCTTTTATGGGTTTTGTAATAAGTGCTTGCGCCCTAGCTGGTTTTACCGTTTCGTCTAAAAGTTGCGATGCAAAACCGTTAGTTGCTACAAATACATTAGACGTGGTCAGTTCAAAATGACTGGTTTTTATATTTACGTTGTCAGCATTTTCAATGATTTCTTCAACCCTAAAATTGTTTAGTATGTTGATGTTTTTGTTTTGGGCACATCGCAGCAAAGCGGTCATCATTTTACCTGTATCGATTTGCCCTTCAAAATTGTTAAAACTGAACGAGTCCTTAATGCATTTAAACTGGAAGGTATTTGTTTTCATACTAAAAACAGGCGCATTAAAAATGGGTTTTAACATGCTGTTAATTGCATCTCGCTGCCCCATACAAGAATCATAAAGCGCTGGGTCTGTATCTAAAAAGAGTTCGTAACCACCTAGTTCCTGATAGTCCATAGTTTTATCACCTAATGTATCTCGCAACAACTGCAGCCCGTCTACACGCTGTTTTACAAGCTGTAACACTTCTTCTTCACTATGATGTTGCAGGTCGTCTATAATTTCACTTAAACTACCAAAACAAGCAAAACCCGCATTCTTAGTACTTGCCCCTTGCGGTAGCATGCCTTTTTCTAAGATAAGAATTTTGGCTTTTGGGAACCTGGCGCGTAGTTGCAACGCACAATTAAGACCTACAATGCCACTGCCTATAACGGTAAAATTTACCCCCGTAAACCACGATTTTAGTTCCCAATAAGACAAGTTCATATGCGTGTATTTTTAATAGTTGCTGATTGAGTAAAGTTAGGGAAGTTGCAAGGTAAGTCAAGATAGTCGTGAACCGCTTGCAAGTCTGGCATAGCATAATAAACAGGCTAATGTGGTATAGTATGCTACTCAAACAGCAAATGGATAATACACAATAGCCAAGTGAAAAAAGTCATTGGTCAATGTTTCTATATCCCCAAAAAACCACCAGCTATATTCTATCTTTGCCCAGCTATGGAACATACCCAACGTTATTTTATGGAGCTTGCTTATGACGGTACAGACTACCATGGCTGGCAGCGGCAACCTGAGGCCATATCTGTACAGCAAGTGCTGGAAGAAGGTCTTTGTAAAATGTTACGTTGTGAAATGCGCGTTACTGCCGCTGGTCGTACAGACACTGGCGTGCATGCCACACAAATGTTTATACACTTTAATTATGAAGAAGATTTAGACTTAGTATACTTGGTTTATAGACTGAACCGCTGGTTACCGCAAAGCATAAGCGTTTTTGAGGTCTTTCCTGTTACTGCAAATGGTCACGCGCGTTTTAACGCGCTGTCCCGTTCCTATGAATATCATTTTCAGTTGCGACCAGACCCTTTTAAAAATAAGTACAGTTTTGTGTTGTATAGAGAACCCGATTTTGCACTTATGCAAGAGGCTGCTCAGGTACTACTCGCCTATACCGATTTCCAATGTTTTTCGAGAGTAAAAACAGATGTGAAGACCTATCTTTGTACCGTTACCGAGGCACGTTTTGAGCACAAGGATCATGCAGTAATCTTCCACGTAAGTGCAAACCGTTTTTTAAGAAATATGGTGCGCGCTATAGTCGGAACTTTACTGGACATAGGGTACGGTAAAACCAGCGTCGCACAATTGCATGATATTATT
>Ga0136559_1000221_pt1 | contig 19381 bp, 14 predicted proteins | sample AntRauMeHopE1496_FD_104633 | JGI IMG/M metagenome (GOLD analysis project Ga0136559, IMG submission 104633) | Saline lake microbial communities from Rauer Islands, Antarctica - Metagenome Hop E1 #496 | ecosystem: Environmental > Aquatic > Non-marine Saline and Alkaline > Saline | place... | reverse complement strand
TCGACCACTTGAAGCTTAAAAGAAAGCGAGTAGTCTTTTTGGGTACGCTTCACGTAACCCGTGTTTACTGATGTCTTCATTACACTAGGGTTTTAGTGTATCGCTATTTCAGGACGGGACATTATAGATACTAAAAAACCCCCTTCCACAAGAAAGGGGTTTTTTTACAACGTTGCTGTTTGTTCCTCGTAAATAGTTGCTATGCCCGTTATACTATAGAAATGAAGAGCCGCCTGCGTCATAGAGGTTTTTGCCTTTTTTCAATCAACGCAGCAGTCCTCCGAAACAGCCCTGTCCCGATGCTCATGTAAATCTTTACGAGGTTCATTTTTTATGGTTGAAAAAAATGAGAGCGCTTCGATAACAAACACTGAACCATTGATGTAATGTACGTTAAAAACCAGGTCATGTGGTAGTGGTTTTTTAAATAGGCATTGCTATTATGCCTATCTGATTTTAAGTATGTGCTTACGGCAGGCGAGGTTCTTGACGCAGTATAGCAATAATAATAAGAACCATTTGGTGGTTTTTGTCTCAATCAAATGCTGGGCAAACTTGACCTAAATCACGAATCACGCCGTCATTTTGTAAATCTTTTTTTTGAGATGATTGCGCATCTGCAAGGGATTGTTGCTGCTTTGTGCCCTGTTTATGCAGTTACAATTTAAGTTGTAGCAACCTGCTAAGTACAATGGCACAGTGCCTCACACGGTCGGTATAGCCCAACATATTTTAAACATGTCTTTTACAAACAAGGGAATGACAGGTGAAACCTTACTTAACTTAAGTGCGCTTAAGGTAATGCAGCTGTAAAAATTGCTAGCAACATGGCATGGCGCATATACGCGTGTCTATTTCAAACCGGTGCACTGCATTTGACAGAATTGATAAAGTAATGGTGATAGACTCGTTGGACAGTCATACCCGCTATATTGGTTTGCAAGACGATCCGTAGGAACCTAAAGAAAGTAAATGACTAGCAGTCATTAAGCTTTCTTTTCAGGGTTCTTAAACAAGCCTTCGGGACTGAACATGAGAAATAGACCTATGAGTATAAAGGGCACACTAAGCAGTTGCCCAGTATTAAACACACTGCCGAAGAGCTCATAAGAGTCTGTGTCGGTTTGTTTTTCTTTTACAAACTCGATAAAGAAACGCACCGTAAATAGTAATACAAAAAATAACCCTAAGATATATCCTAATTTGTTGCGTTTTTCAGTTTTCCAGTAAACAAAGTACAGCACTAGAAACACGCCTACGTAGCACAATGCCTCATATATTTGAGTCGGGTGCTTGCTCGGGATACTGTTAAGTAGGCTAGCAAATTGTGGCTGGTTCACAAGTGCATCTATGGCGGTATCCTTGTCGGTAATACCTGTTGCAGAGAGTGCGGCGCGCACGTTGTCGTCACTCGTGTCGCGTACAAATTTAAAAGCCCATGGGTCACTCGACACTTTACCGCCTATCTCGCTGTTCATGAGGTTGCCCAAGCGTACAAATGTTCCGCCTATAGCGGTAGGAACAACGATGCGGTCTAATATCCAAAACATGTGCTTTTGAAGATGCTTACGGCTATAAAAAAACATAGCGATAATGATACCTATGGCCGCTCCGTGGCTTGCCATACCCATAAAACCGGTCCATTCAAAAGGGCTTAATCTAAAAGGAAGCAAGACATGCAGTGGATCAGTAAATAAGACCTCACGCTCATAAAATAAATAATGTCCCACGCGAGCGCCAAACAAGCAACCTATAACGGTGTACATAAATAAAGGGTCTAGCTTCTCAAAAGAAATACCTTCACGCTTAAAAATGGGTTTGATAATGTACCAACCCAGCACAAAAGCAATTACATAAGAAAGGCTGTAAAAATGTATTTTAAAAAATCCGAGGTCTATTCCCTCAAGTGGATTCCATATAATATCTAGTGCAAACATAAAGCAAGTGGAATAAGATTCAAAAGTAAGACTTTCTGCATTGTTATGGGTCACCTAACCTGGACTTATGAGTTTTAAAAGTTGGCCGCAGCTACGGTAGATGTCGCTGTTTTTAAGTACAACGCAGACTTTAATTTTGTGCCCTCCTGGTTTTTACGTCGTTTAAGCTTACGGTTTTCACGGACTATGCTTAGTACATACCGTGAACAGGCACATTAATTGGTCGCTTTTTCTTCTACGCTACATTTCTTCGGCAAAGAAAATAGCGTTAAAAAGCAACTTATTTGTACCGTACCAAAACGCTCTAAACTGGGTGTTTTCTGTAAATCCTATTACATCACCACGGCCATAATTGTTATGTTGAAATGGTACAGAACCTTTTAAAGCCTCAAGGTTTAGCTTAGAAATGTAACCGCTCATAAGTGGCTGCGATGTGTACTTTATAGGGTTGCGATACGAGTCTTTATGAGGTTCCACAAACAGTGTCGTGTTTTTAAACACGGGAAGCTGATTGTTTTTATAACCGAAAGCGATAGGGTGTGACCTGTCTAAATTTGTTTCAAAAATAGCACCGCCTATGGCTTGCGCACCATTAAAATCTGCCCGCTGTTCGAAGTTTATATTCTTTGCTGGGTTATCAATAGTTTTAAAGGTAAGGGGTAGTAAATTCTCACTACTCATCCATCGCAATGCGCTGCCGTAACCTATAAGTGTGCCGCCGCCGCGGGTCCAGTCTTTTAGTTTTTCTAAAGCCGCTTTTTCTGGTGAACCGTAGGTAGGCGGTACGATAACCGTGGTGTATTTGGATAAATCTTTGCCGCCTAAAGTGTTGATGTCTAGTTTGGTTACCAGTATATCCATACGCTGATCCAGCAGGTGCCACAGTTCACCAGCAGCAGCATAATCTATGCCTTCTCCTACAAATAAGGCTATTTTAGGTGCACTAAGGGCTCTAAACTGGTTGGAACCTAAATCTATTCCTAGGGTTTGCCCCGTTTGCACGGCGGTAAATTTCACTTCGTTCTCTATTTGCAACTCGCCCAGCATATCCTGAATTTCTGTTGCTGTAAATTCTTGATTTTGAAGCGGTATTAAAATCGTACCGTAATCGTAGTTTGTGCTGTTCATCGTAAATTGCTGCATGGCCATTTTAACGCGTACTCCCTTTGCAAGCAAATTGTTCACTGCTTTGGGTGCATAATACTCGTTCCACGGCAGTAAGTAAGCATAACTCGATGCGTCTACGATTCTATAAGGACTCACAGTATCTGAACCCTCGTTTGCACCCACAATCTTGTCATTATCCATAGCTTGTAATGTTCCTTTTGAGCTAAGCGAAGCATTCTCATCATAATCCATATTAAAAGCTAGCGGGAAACTCCACGCACTTATATCATAAAACAGGCTGTCAGTAAACGTAGTGCGCTTTTCAAACATGGCTTGCAGTAAGCGAGCATTTTTTTGATTCTTTGGGATGAGGTAGGCATATCCTTTTTTAAAGGTTTTGTCCTTAGAGCTTACATCGTCTTTTAAATCGTAAAGTGCTATTTTGTGTCTCAGTAAAATCTGCGCCATCGCGTTTGTTCTTGCTGCATCTTTATGGTCACCAAATAAAATTGCACCACCTTCTGCAGCACTTTCTTTACGGGCATTTTCATAAAACGACCGCTGATAATCGAGCAGTTCCTTGCGCATTTCTTGCGCAGCTTGCAGGGTGCTTAAACCGGCAGTAAACTGGTTGCGTATGGTAAATGGAAAGGTAAGCACGCCATTTTCACTTTGTTGTGCGTGCCCGCGCGAGCTTGCTTGTTCAAATAAAATGCCCACGCCGCCGTTTATGTCTGGAAATGTAGAGCCTTTACCGTAATAAAAATCGTCAAAGTTTTCTTCGGTATAATAAAACGACCCTATTTTATCGAGTGCGGCTGCGTGATAGGTTCCTATTTTTGCAGTGAGTTGCTGGTTTAAAGCAGGTGTTAATGGGTGGGTTCTAGACGGGATTCCAGGCTGAAAAAAGAAGGTACTGTTGGTGCCCATCTCGTGGTGGTCTGTGAGTATATTAGGATACCAGTCGTGATAGGTGGCAATGCGTGCTTGCGACTCTGGTAATTGTACGGGCAGCCAGTCACGGTTCATATCAAACCAGTAGTGATTTGTGCGCGCACCTGGCCACACCTCGTCATACTCACGGTCATAATTATCTGGGTTTACATTTTTACTTTTATGCTGGTTTACCCAACCTGCAAAACGCTGCAACCCGTCAGGATTTAAACTTGGGTCAAACAATATGATGGTGTTTTCTAGCACGTTATTTATAGCTGTGCCTTGCGCTGCCGCAAGATGGTAGGCTAGCAACAGCGAGGCATTAGAACCACTAGGCTCGTTACCATGTATAGAAAAACCTTGATAAACTACCACGGGCATGCTGCTAGTGTCGCCGGTACCGGTTGTGGTAAGCGCAACATGGTCTGTGCGTAATTGTTCGAGCTTACGCTGGTTTGCAGGCGATGTTATGGTGAGTAAAAGCAGCGAGCGACCTTCAAACGTTTTGCCGCGCTCTGTTAAACTTATGCGGTCAGAACTTGCTGCAAGCGCGCGCATGTAGTACTCTAATTTGTCATGTGTTACGTGCCACGTCCCGGGTACGTAGCCTATAACGTCTTGTGGTTTTGGTATGGTCGGGTCGTAGGTAGCGCCTGCCGGTAAATAATAGTCTAGAGTAGGGTTTACAAGGGTTTGTGCTGTTAATGCTTTCGCGAAAGCAAACAAAACAAAAGCAATGAGGAACTTTTTCATAATGGTGTCGTGCTAGCAAAGGTCTAAAAATAGAAAAAGCCCCTCGACAAGAAAGGCTTTTTTACAGGTATTTAAACTAAGATTATATATCGTCAAAGTTTACGTCTGTAAAACTAGACGCGCTTGGGGTTTGTGATTCTAGAGGTGCTGGTTCTGTTTCGTCGCGCTTGTAGTCTGACTGGTGGCGCTCCGAGATGACTTCTTCACCTTTATTTTTTAAAACATAGTAAACCATGTCTTCTAGGGTTTCGGTAAACTCACCAAAATCTTCTTTGTACAAGTAGATTTTGTGTTTCTTAAAGTGAAAGCTACCATCGTCGTTAGTAAACTTCTTACTTTCTGTAATGGTCAGGTAATAGTCATCTGCTTTGGTGGAACGCACATCAAAAAAATAGGTGCGCCTTCCTGCGCGCACTACTTTTGAATAAATTTCTTCTTGCTCGTATAAATCTCTATCGGCCATTGTTGCTGTTTCGGTTAAATTGTTGCTAAAAATATAAAAAAATGTTAAAAGAACCTCTTTTATGCGCTAGTTTCTTCAAGCATCTGGTTTGCAAACAGTTCGGCATAGTATCCGTTTCCTTGGAGCAGTTTTTCGTGCGTTCCTTGTTCTATGATCGCACCGTTATCGAGTACAATAATATGGTCAGCGTTCTTTGCCGAGCTCACACGATGGCTCACGATAATGGTCGTTGTGTTCTGGGTGATGCCTTTAAGGTTGTTTAGTATTTTCTCTTCGGTTTCTGTATCTACGGCGCTCAAACAGTCGTCAAAAAGTAGTATTTGCGGTCGTTTTATAATTGCTCGAGCAATAGAAATGCGTTGTTTCTGGCCACCACTCAAACTTATGCCGCGCTCACCCAGCACGGTCTCATACCCTTTTGTAAATTTTGAGATGTTTTTGTGAACGACCGCGTTGCGAGCAGCGGTCTCTATTTCTTCTTGTGTAGCGTCGTGTTTTCCAAAGGCAATATTGTTTGCAATGGTGTCAGAAAATAAAAACGCGTCCTGCGGCACATACCCTATAGCTTGTCGCAGTGCATCTAGGTTGTGTTCTTTTATATCCTTACCGTCTATAAGAACTGCACCAGTTTGGGTATCGTACAAACGGCCTATAAGTTCTAGGATGGTAGATTTACCGCTACCTGTGCGGCCTAAAATAGCAAGCGTGCTGCCAGCAGGCACATTAAAACTCAGGTTTTTAAGGGCGTGTATGTTTGTGTCTGCGTAAACAAAATCTACGTTTTTAAAACTGACTGCTCCAGTCGTGGTCTCAGGTTCTTGAGTAGGGTTCTGTATTTCTGGAACGATGTCTAGGAACTCATTAATTCGTTTTTGAGAAGCCTCTGCCTGTTGTACCATGTTTGTTACCCAACCTAATGTTGCTACAGGCCAGGTAAGCATGTTTACATAAAGTAAAAACTCTGGTATGGTTCCTAAAGGTATAATTCCGTCCATGACTTGTTTACCTCCTATATAAATGACCATCACGTTACTCAATCCTATTAAAAACAACATTAACGGGAAAAATAAAGCCTGTATGCGAGCAAGGTCTATGTTTTTTTCTTTGCTCTCGTTTGAAATATCTACAAACTGCGCATTTATTTGCGGTGTCAGGTTGTAAGCTTTAATGACTGATATGCCGCTGAACGATTCTTGCGAAACGGTGTTTAAATTGGACAATAATTCCTGCACGCGCAGGGAGCGTTTGTGAATTTCACGGCTCACAAGATAAATGGCTACTGACAAGAAGGGCAGCGGTGCGATGGTGTATAAAGTAAGTTTGGGCGCAGTCTGTATCATTACCGTTATTACCACTACAAACAGGGTGATCATGTTCATGCCGTACATAATTGCCGGGCCCATGTACATACGCACCTTAGAAACGTCTTCACTTATGCGGTTCATCAGGTCACCTGTACGGTTTTGCTTGTAAAAGCCTAAGCTCAAGCGCTGGTACTGCTGGTAAATAAGGTTTTTAAGGTCGTATTCTAAATGCCTAGAAACGACAATAATAAGCTGGCGCATCACAAAGGTAAGTGCGGCAGCTAGTAAAGTTGAGCCTAAAATTATAATAATGCTCCACAACAAGTCTTCTCTAAAGGCATCTGGATCTTTGGCAGATCTGCTTTCGTACTCATTCAATAGGTTGATAATATGGCCTACATATTTAGGCAGTACTATAGATAGTAGCCGTGCGATAACCGTAACAAGCAGTCCACTTAAAAGTTGCCATCTGTACCTTTTAAAAAGGTGATTTAATTTTTTTAGTTCTTTCATATAATGCAATAATCTGTTTGCCAGATTACGTTTTTTTGCAAGATGTTTATTTTAACGCTCGTACTTTGCTATATCTCTAAAATGAGGTATTTTTGCGCGCCTTAAATGAGTAACTAACACCCTAAGGAAAATACCATGTCTATACAAGCCAGCCTCACGCAAATGATAAATCAGGATCCTGTTTTCGGTCAAATGTCTTTTGACGACCATGAGCAAATCGTTTTTTGCAGTGACAAAGATACAGGTTTAAAAGCCATCATAAGCATACATAATACAGTTCTAGGTCCTGCTCTGGGCGGCACAAGAATGTGGAATTATGACAACGAGTGGGCTGCGTTAAACGATGCACTCAGACTTTCTAGAGGCATGACCTTTAAGAGCGCGATTACAGGATTAAATTTAGGTGGAGGTAAAGCGGTAATCATAGGTGACGCAAAGACACAAAAAACACCAGAACTTATGAGGCGTTTTGGCGAGTTTGTGCACTCGCTCAGCGGGAAGTACATTACTGCAGAGGATGTAGGAATGACCACAGGCGATATGGATACGGTGCGTGAGGTAACACCTTATGTAACGGGTATTTCTGAAGAAAAAGGAGGCTCAGGCAACCCATCGCCCATAACCGCTTATGGGGTTTTTATGGGAATGAAAGCCGCTGCAAAATTTAAGTACGGCAGCGATGAGTTAGAGGACAAGGTTATTTATGTAGAAGGAATAGGGAATGTAGGTGAAACACTTGTAGAGTATCTTACCCAAGAAGGTGCAAAAGTTTTTATTGTAGATATTAACCAGGAACGACTCGAGCAAGTAAGTACTAAATACGGCGCCCGTATTTATAGAGGTGCAGACCTGTATTCTGAAAACATGGACATTTATGCACCCTGCGCACTAGGGGCAACCATTAATGACATTACCATTAACAAGCTACAAGCAAGCATAATTGCAGGAGGAGCAAACAACCAGCTGTCTGACGAGAACAGGCACGGTGTCTTATTACAGCAAAAAGGTATAGTGTATGCACCGGACTTTTTAATAAACGCAGGTGGTATTATAAATGTATTTGCAGAGTTAGAGGGCTACGATCGTAACGAAATCATGCGCAAGACTGAAAATATTTACACCACGACCATAGAAATTCTCAACCGTGCAAAAGAAAATAACCTAACCACGCACAAAGCGGCATTGCAAATAGCGCAAGCACGCATAGACGCGCGTCGTAAGGAAAATAGATAAGTAGTATCTTTGCACGCGGTAGCCGTAAAAAAATACTTTTGCCAGATATAGTAAACACAGGTTTTACATTAAATAATCCTGTACACAAAATAAAAACGTTCTTATGCTTACCAGACGCCACTTGCGCATTAAAGTCATGCAAGCCATTTTTGCTTTCCAACGACAGCAACCAGATGACCTCAAAGAGTTAGAAAAATTTCTCAACGGCAGCATGGCTCAAACCTTTACCTTGTTTTTATACATGTGCCAGTTGCTTGTAGAATTGCATAAAATGGCCGAGGGTAAAGTGACTATCGCAAGTAATAAACTGCTCGGGTCAGAGGCTCAAAAAAATCTAACCCGCATTTTTGTCGAGAATAAAGCGTTGTTGAAACTAGCAAACAGTGAGGAGCTGCAAGAAGCCCTTTCCAAACGCAAAATAGCACCGTGGCACTTAGATCTCAAATATGTTGAGAAAATATATGAGGCCATGATCGTGAGCAAAGAGTATGTCATGTACACCAGTGCTGCCGAAACTACGTTTAAAGAAGACATTAAGTTCCTAAACTTTGTGTACACCGATATTATTGCGCCCAGTGACGAGATACTCGATTTCTTAGAAGACGTGAGCATTACTTGGACAGACGACTACCCCTTAGTAAACACCGCCGTGATTACCTTCTTAAAAAAGTTGAAGCCTACAAAAGAGGTTGTTCTACCAGAATTAATTAAGGACGCAGAAGACGTTCAGTTTGCCATGAGCCTGTTTAGAAAATGCATATTGTTCCAAGACGAGTTGCTGGGTAGAATAGACGGCAAGACACCTAACTGGGAAAAAGACCGTATCGCACAATTAGATTTAGTACTTATTATCATGGCGCAGGCAGAGTTTCTGTACTTTCCGAGCATACCTGTAAAAGTATCTCTTAACGAGTACCTAGAAATCGCAAAAGATTACAGCTCACCTAAAAGCAGCGTGTTCATTAACGGTATTGTAGATAACCTGCTTAAAGAATTTCAAACAGAAGACAAGCTCAATAAAATAGGGCGTGGCCTTATGGAATAGCCTGAATCTATTGTTTAGGTTTTTCTTTTTACGTATATTTGTAAACACTTTTAAAAAAATAGTATCATGAAAAAAATGATTTTAATGGTAGCTGCTGTAGCTACGATGGCTCTTACAAGCTGTAATGAAAAAGCAACTGCTAAAATAGACGACGCAAATCTTGCTGCTGTTGCTCAAAATGAACAAACCATAGGTGATTTTCCAGTAATGACTTTTGCAGAGCCTATCCACGATTTTGGAACGGTTGCAGAGGGCACCGAGGTTGTACATGAATTTAAATTTAAAAACACGGGTAAAGCTGCACTTATTGTAGTTAACGCTAGTGCGACTTGCGGTTGTACAGTTCCTACATGGACCAAAGAGCCTATCGCACCAGGAGCAGAAGGTAGTTTACTTGTAAAATTTAATACAAGCGGTAAACCTAATGCACAAACTAAAACCGTTACTATAAAAGCAAATACAGAATCTGGAACAGAGACGGTTACTATAAAAGGTAATGTTACTGCAAAAGCACAACCAGCAGTGCAAGAACTGCCTAACGCTCAATAATGGAATACGTTCTTCAATACTGGCCTTTTGTTGCCGTCTTGATCATTTTTTACTTTATGATTATACGGCCACAGTCGCTACGTCGTAAAGCCGAAAAACTTTTTACTGAGACCCTTAAAGTAGGAGACCGTGTTATAACCACAAGTGGTATTCACGGCAAGGTTGCCCAAATTAATGAAGGACCAGGAACTGTGGTGGTAGAAACCGGCGCAGGAAAGGTTACTTTTGAACGTACAGCAATCTCGCAGGAGCTCACTAGTAAATTAAGCGAGACTGCGGTAAAAGCATAGTCAGCACATCTTTTTGTAAAAGCCCTTTCTGACCGAAAGGGTTTTTTTATATCTTGTTTCGAGAATCGCCCGCTTTTATAAAGCAGCGTTGTTCATGCCGGGTAGGGTTTTCCAGCTGCCGTTTTCGGCGGCTATTTTTAGTGCTGTGTTGCGTTGTTCTAGCAACCGCGTCATATATTTTTCTAAAAAAAGAACGTCGGCGAGTTTGCCTAGTATGCCTAAGGGTGAGGTGTAAGAAAATAAATCTTCCATTAAGGTGTCCCCATTTTCTAGCGTTTTAAAATGGTGCTCGTGTCTGAACGATTTAAAAGCGCCACGCACCTGCACGTCTGCAAAAAAATCGTGCGGTCGCACCGCTATAATATGGCTGGTAAGTTCTCGCGTTATTCCTAAATGTTTTGCACGCCAGGTCACTTTATCGTCAGTTTCTACAAGTCCTGCGGTACGACCGGCGATAGCACGCTCGTTTGTGTGCGATAACGACAACATGTGCAAATCTATACTGCGGGCGAGGTTAAAAACCAGCTTTTGGGGTGCGTTTATAGTCGTTTTAAGAATAATGTCGGGCATAGTCAGAACTTGTTAAGGTTGCGAAACCCTTTGTGCGTATCTTTAAAAGTGGCGATACTTGTATTATATTTGATACAAACATAACGATTGAACATTTATTAAAAGGTCGTTTAAACCAGTTTTAAAGAAAAAAAGCAGTAGGATTGTGGTGATTACGCTTTCGCGAAAGCGTAACTGTTACAATCACAATGCATTATAAAATACAGCAAGTACTACAACACATATTCTTATGAAGGTCATACATATAAGCGCAGAATGTTATCCCATCGCAAAAGTAGGTGGTCTGGCTGATGTGGTAGGCGCGTTGCCTAAATATCTTAATGAACAAGGTGCGCAGGCAAGCGTTATCATGCCTTTTTACAAGCTGCCCTATACAGACAAAGCAAGCGTGGACCTCGTTTATGAAGCGGGGCTGTACTTAAATAAGGAGCACCTGACCTATCGTGTCGTAAAGGACAACAACGCACAACTGGATTATGATTTATACCTGGTAGACGTGCCGGCCTTGCTTTATGAAGATTATGTGTATTCTCAAGATGATACCACGCGTTTTATGGCATTTCAAATTGCGGCCTTGCAGTTTATTCAAACCTTAAAAATAAAACCTGCGGTGGTGCATTGCCACGACCACCATACGGGTTTAATACCTTTTATGCTGCAGCATTGCGCCATGTTTGAAAACATAAAGCACATTCCCACTGTGCTTACCATACACAATGCGCAGTACCAAGGCTGGTTTTCTCATGACCGCATTGCTTTGTTGCCATCGTTTAACCCTGTACACACCGGTTTGCTAGATTGGAACGGTGCTATAAATGCGCTGGCCGCAGGCATAAAATGCGCATGGCGCATTAACACTGTGTCGCCTAGTTATATGGAAGAATTAATGGTTCACGCAAACGGTCTAGAGTGGTTGCTCGCGCATGAACGCGCTAAGTGCACAGGCATTTTAAACGGTATAGACAGCAGCGTTTGGGACACAGCAACAGACCCGTTTTTAGTTGCAAATTATGCAGTAAGCAGCAATGTGTCTGGTAAAAAGGCAAATAAAAAATGGCTGTGTCAGCAGTTTAGCTTAGACATAGATAAACCACTGGTTGTATTTATAGGCAGGCTGGTTTATGAAAAAGGATCTGATTTATTTCCAGAGGCTTTTGAAGTCTTGCTCAAAACGGGCGATGTTTCCTTATTATTACTAGGTTCTGGCGACAAAGAAACAGAATCGCGTTTGCGAGAATTAAAAGACCGTGAAGTTAAAAACTTTAACATGCACATAGGCTTCGACGAGTCATTATCGCGTAAAATGTATGCTGGGGCCGATTTTCTGCTCATGCCCTCGCGGGTGGAGCCTTGCGGGTTGAACCAGTTGTACTCCTTGCGTTATGGAACCGTTCCTATAGTGAGTAATGTAGGCGGTTTAAAAGATACAGTGGTAGATGTGGCTGCTGGTGGTTACGGCTTTGTCATGCAAGAAATTACGGTAGATGCCATCGTTAAAGCCGTTAACCGCGCCGCGATAGCTTATAAAGACGCGACCTGGTTGCAAAAAAACAGAAAACACATCATGAAACTGGACTACTCATGGGAACATGCCGCAGGACAGTACATGGCATTATATGAACCTTTAAAGAACTGAATATGAACAATGATAAAGTATTAAGCGTTATTTTAGGTGGTGGACAAGGATCTAGGCTACACCCGTTAACTGAGGCACGTTCTAAACCGGCAGTTCCCATAGCCGGTAAATACAGGCTGGTTGATATACCTATTTCTAACTGTATCAATTCTGACATAAAACGCATGTTTGTGGTCACCCAGTTTAACTCGGCATCGTTAAACAGGCACATAAAAAACACCTACCAATTCAGTTTTTTTAGTAGTGCGTTTGTAGATGTACTTGCGGCAGAGCAAACGCCAGAAAATAAAGGCTGGTTTCAAGGTACAGCCGATGCTGTACGACAAAGCATGCACCACTTGCTCAGTCACGATTTTGAATACTGTCTTATTTTATCCGGCGACCAGTTGTATCAAATGGATTTTAACCACTTGATAAAGGCACACATAGCAGCCAAAGCCGAGATTTCTATAGCAACCATACCCGTAAATGCAAAAGATGCCACCTCGTTTGGAATCCTTAAAACTAATGATGCTAATGTCATTACCTCATTTATAGAAAAACCAGCGGCTGACTTGCTGCCTGAATGGACATCTACCGTTAGTCCTGAAATGGAAAAACAAGGCAAGAACTACCTCGCGTCTATGGGTATTTACCTTTTTAATAGAGACTTGCTCATAAAACTGATGAATGACAAGAGTACCATAGATTTTGGCAAAGAAATTATACCACAATCTATAGAAAAACACAAAACCCTAAGCTATCAGTTTGAAGGATACTGGACAGACATAGGTAATATAGATTCGTTTTTTGAGGCAAACCTAGGGCTTACAGACGACATACCGCAGTTTAACCTTTTTGACTCAGCACAGCGCGTTTATACCAATGCGCGTGTGTTACCTACCTCTAAAATTTCAGGAACCCATTTAGAAAAAGCCGTTATTGCAGACGGCTGCATTATACACGCCGCCAAAATCGAGAAGAGCGTCATAGGCATACGTTCCAGAGTGGGCAAAGAATCTACCATTATTAATACCTATATGATGGGTAGCGATTTTTATGAAACCCTAAACGATATAGAAAATGGGAACATACAAATTATGGCAGGTATAGGGCAACGATGCTTTATTAAAAACACCATAATAGATAAAAACGTGCGCATAGGCGACGACGTGCGCATAAACGGTGGGTCGCATTTAGAAGACGTAGAGACAGCCACCTATGTGGTTAAAGATGGCATTGTGGTCATTAAAAAGAACGCCGTTATTCCTAAAGGTTTTACACTATAGCTATGCCTGTTGTAACCGCACATAGCCTGTTAACTGATTTTGATATAGACCTTTTTAAAACAGGCAAGCATTACCGCTTGTATGAAAAACTGGGCTCGCATGTCATGGAGCTAGATGGTGTTCTAGGAACCTACTTTGCGGTATGGGCACCTAGCGCAAAGACAGTTTCAGTCATAGGCGATTTTAATTACTGGACAGCAGGCTCGCATGTGCTTAACGTGCGCTGGGACGAGAGCGGTATTTGGGAAGGTTTTATACCGGGCGTGCAGCATGGCACGGTTTATAAATACCACATCACATCTTCTAACAAAAACATCGTTACTGAAAAAGCCGACCCGTATGCACGCCGCTGTGAGCACCCGCCCAAAACAGGAAGCATTGTGTATGACTACAAGCCCAAATGGAGCGATAAAAAATGGATGAAATTACGCAAGGCACACAATGCACTAGACGCACCCTATTCTGTGTACGAGGTTCATTTGGGCAGCTGGAAACGCAAGATAGAAGAGAACCGCAGTTTAAGTTACCATGAGTTAGGTATTGATTTGATTGCTTTCGCGAAAGCGGCACACTTCACACACATAGAGTTTATGCCCATTATGGAGTATCCGTATGACCCGTCGTGGGGCTACCAGTTAACAGGCTATTTTGCGCCTACAAGCAGGTTCGGTTATCCAGAAGAATTTCAGGAACTTGTAAACGCTTGTCATGAAGCTGGGCTAGGCGTTATTTTAGACTGGGTGCCATCGCATTTTCCTGAAGATGCGCATGGATTAGGAAATTTTGACGGCACCTGCTTGTATGAGCATCCAGACCCAAAACGCGGTTACCATCCGGACTGGAAATCGTTAATTTTTAATTACGGTAGGGCAGAGGTGAAGAGTTTTTTAATTTCCAACGCCCTTTTCTGGCTAGACCAGTACCATGTAGACGGCTTGCGAGTGGACGCTGTGGCGAGCATGTTATTTCTAGATTATTCAAGAGAAGAAGGCGAGTGGGAACCGAATGTACGTGGTGGCCGTGAAAATCTAGAGGCCATCGCGTTTATGCGAGAAATGAATGAAGCGGTGTATTTAAACTATCCAGACGTGCAAACCATAGCCGAGGAGAGTACCAGTTTCCCCATGGTCAGTAAACCTACCAGCATGGGCGGTCTTGGTTTTGGCATGAAATGGATGATGGGCTGGATGCACGACACACTCGACTACTTTAAAAAAGAACCTATTTACAGGCAGCACCACCAGAACGAGCTTACCTTTTCCATGACTTATGCCTTTACTGAGAATTTCATGCTACCGCTGTCGCACGACGAGGTAGTATATGGTAAAAGCTCCATACTAAGCCGCATGCCAGGCGACGGCTGGCAGCAGTTTGCAAACTTGCGATTATTATACGCCTACATGTTCACGCACCCAGGCGGCAAGTTGCTCATGATGGGTTCTGAATTTGGCCAGCGCGACGAGTGGAATTTTAACGGCAGCCTAGACTGGCACTTGTTGCAATATGCACCTCATAAAGGCATTTTAAAACTTGTAACCGACTTAAATAAATTGTATCGCAGTACAAAAGCGTTGTATGAAAAGCAATTTGACGCCAGCGGTTTTGAGTGGATATCGCATGAGGACGCAACAAACTCAGTCATCACCTACATACGCAAAGGACACGACTCACATGTCATCGTTATATGCAACATGACCCCGGTACCACGCGATACTTACCGCATAGGCTTGCCAGATGCTGGTATGTATAATTTACTGTTTAATAGCGACGAGTCTAACTACGGCGGTTCAGGATATGCGGTGAAAAGCGAGCTACAAGCTGAGGCAACTCCTTGGCAACATCGGGAATCAAGTGTTGAGGTGCGGTTAGTGCCGTTAGGGGTATTGGTTTATGGCTTTAATTAATTATATATGAATCACGAATTAAAAGTTTTCAACGCGTTGAGTATCGCTTCATCCGATGCACGAGATGAAACACTTAAGTCAATTATTTTTTTGTAATTAAATGATAAAAACGGACTCAAAGTTGAAGATCTCAAGCATAATATAACTGAGGAATTTTCTTTTGAGCCTTTTGATAATGAACTTAATAGCGTCCTTCTTAGTTTGGTTGAAGAAGGAAGAGTTTATAAAAACGATGGGTTATATAAATTGACAGAGTTAGAATCTAAGAGGATTGTTGATTTAAATAGTGAATTGCAAACGAAAGAACTTCAAAGGTTTGCCAACTTCTCGAATTTTCTTGACCACGAATTGGCTTTAACAATTTCAAATACAAATAAAAAGATTTTATGGAAAGAGTTTTTAGCTTATTTATATAATTGCTTTTATCAGCATGGTTATGATGCTTTGACAACTTTAAATCCAAGAATTACAAATGGTAATGGCGATTCATTCTACATCGGCGTTTTGAAAAAGTCTACCTCAAATCTGAATTTAACAAATCCTACTCTCGTGGATTCATTTCTGCAGATTGTAAATCGATTCGCAGATTTCGTTAGTAATCAGGATATTGAATTTCTTCATGATTTAGCTCAAAAAACGTCGTCATTTAGTTCATTAGGTATTGCACCCGAACTTGCTGAAGTCGACTTGAATCATAAATTAGTTGATTGGGTTCTTTATTTAGATACCAATGTTCTTTATAGCCTGCTTTCATTGAGGTATCATCCAGAAAATGAAGCTTGCATGGCTTTAATTCAGTTGCTACAAGATAATAAGGATTATATCAGTGTGAAATTAAGGTACTCTTCAATAACTCTCAAAGAATTAAAAACTGTGAAGGAAAATTTTGAGGACATTGATAATAGCTTGACTAACGCAGCTGTCAGAGCAATGTTGAAGTCTGGTAGACTAAATCCTTTTATGGTAAAGTTTTATGAAGGTTTACTTGAGATTCGAGAGACAACTTTACATCCAAATAAAATAGTTGACTTAGCTGGTGTTACTTTACGAAATAGGACAATTGAGATTGGTCAAAACGACGCAAGATTGAAAAAAATAGGTGAAGAAATTATTGATGCTCAGGTGACGGAGTATTATAAGTTTCTTGAAGACCGCAATAAAGTAAAAGAAGAATTTTTTGATAGTAAAGGAATGACTTTTACAGCAACAACCAAAGGTGAAAAACAGGTTCGTCATGATGTAGCACTCCGGGAAATTATACTTGATTCCAGAAAGCTTAAACCTGGCGATATACCTACACTAAATAGTTTGAAATACTTCGGGCTAACTCTTGACGAAAATCTGATGCATTTTGATAAAAAAATGACAAAAGATACTATGAGCGAAAATTCTTTTCCTGTATTTTTTCGGCCATCCTTTTTACTAAATCGCTTGACAAAATTTCTACCAATTAAAACAATAAATTATAAACAAGCATTCATAAAAGCTGTAACTAGTAAGGCTTATTTCAAAAATACAAGTCATAGTAGCGATGTTATTCAAATTGTCACGTATCTTAAATCGCAAGGAATAGATAACGATAACTTGATTTATAATATCATTTCACAAGACATCATTTTAGATAGGTATTCTAAAAACAAAAACAAAGGTGACTTCAATAAAGGTGAATTTATATCTTCGGAAATTAACGACCAAATGACTCAAGTCGAAAACGAATTAAAAATCACTAAAGACCGTGTCGATTCCATAACAAGTGAATCGGAAAAATCTAGAAAAGAAAAAGATATTGCGCTAACCCAAAGTCAAGAGTTTAGTGAATTACTTAGTCACTTTCAACAAGCTAGTAAAACGTTGACCAAAAGAGTTAGGCTATTAGAGAGCAAAGACAATTCTCAACTTCAGCAGACGAAAATCGATTTTGTAAAAGATGGGGAAATTTCAAATTTGAGACAGAACTTATTGGATCTTAGAACGATTGAAAATAAAAGAAAAGTTGAAGATTATAAAAAATTGAAATTGAAAAAATGGAGATATTCGCTATGGTACAATTTAATTTGGGTTGTACCTGTAATGACCACATCTGGTCTGATAATTTTTACTTCCAACAATTTTCCGTTAAATTACGTTATGGACAATCCAGAGGAATATTCAGGAATGATAGTATCAATTTTAACATTTACAGTAACCGGTATTTTTGTCAAACTTGTTGATACCAGATATTGGAGCCCGAATGCTAAGAAAGCATTTCTAGATGGCGTTGTATTACCCGATGAGCCTAATTAAGGATTTTCAATTTTGCTTAGTCACATTATCTTAGGGCCAATGTATTATATGAAAATACTATTTCCCCAACGCTAACGTTCTCGTAACAAATCTGTATTTCCACCACAATTCCAAACCTTTTTTTGTACTTTTCACTTTTAGGATTCGAGGCAGAAACCTTTGATAAATTACTGAACATCATTATTTTATGATTACAAATACTGAGTTAACGAGCCAGGGAAATGTGTTTCCTGCGGCTCTAGAGCGCTTTGAGCACGTTGTAGATTCCCTAACGTTTTATGCTACAAATGGTGTTATTCTAAAACTACAAGTGTTGCGCGACAGTGTTTTGCGCTTTAAATATGGCACAAGTGGTAAACTAGAACAAGACTTTTCTTATGCGATAGATGAGCATGCTAACCGCGGCTACAACAAACTAAGTGTTCAGGAAACCGATAAACATATAGAAATAACGACCTCTAAACTTGTTTGTCTTATCTCTAAAACAGACCTGCGTTCACGCATTTTTGATTTACATGGTAAAATTATTTGCGAAGACGAGCTGGGTTTTCATTATGAAGAAAGCTATGAGTACGGTGGTGAAGTGGTTAAAATGTCTAAAAAAGCGCAACCTGGCGAGAGCTATTATGGTCTAGGCGATAAAACAGCCGACAATAATATGCGTGCAAAACGCTTTGAATTGTGGGCCACAGACCAGTACGCATTTGGTAAACAAACAGACCCTTTATATAAAAACGTACCGTTTTATGTAGGCTTACAAAACAAGGTTGCCTACGGTATTTTCTTTGACAATACCTTTAGGTCATTTTTTGACTTTGCACATGAGCGTCACCACGTGGCTAGTTTCTGGGCACAAGGTGGCGCTATGGACTACTATTTTATTTATGGTCCCCAGGTTCAAGAGGTGGTAAGTAGTTACACAGACCTTACAGGCAAACCAGAGCTACCACCGCTGTGGGCCCTAGGTTATCATCAATGTAAGTGGAGCTATTATCCAGAAAGTAACGTGCGTGAGATTGCTGCAAAATTTCGCGAGCTGCAAATCCCTTGTGATGCTATTTATCTGGATATCGATTACATGGACGGTTTCCGTTGTTTTACATGGGACGATGAAAAATTTCCCGATCCTACAAAAATGATTGCCGACCTGCGCGAAGACGGCTTTAAGACGGTAGCGATTATAGATCCAGGTATTAAAATAGACCCAGAGTATAGCGTTTATCAAGAAGCCATGAAAAATGATTACTTCTGTAAACGTGCAGACGGGCCGTATATGAAAGGTAAAGTGTGGCCAGGACAATGTTATTTCCCCGACTACACAAATCCTAAAGTACGTACCTGGTGGGCAGACCTTTTTAAAGGGCTTATCGCAGACAACGGCCTGGCTGGTATATGGAACGATATGAACGAGCCAGCCGTTATGGAGGTCCCTAACAAAACCTTTCCAGACGATGTGCGCCACGATTATGACGGGCACCCGTGCTCGCACAGAAAAGCACATAATATTTACGGTATGCAAATGGCGCGTGCGACTTACGAAGGCGTTAAGAAATACATATATCCTAAACGACCGTTTGTCATCACGCGGTC